>Ga0137393_10000511_pt1 | contig 23163 bp, 20 predicted proteins | sample 15con2h34BmetaG_FD_101396 | JGI IMG/M metagenome (GOLD analysis project Ga0137393, IMG submission 101396) | Vadose zone soil microbial communities from Angelo Coast Range Reserve, California, USA - 15con2h3.4B metaG | ecosystem: Environmental > Terrestrial > Soil > Vadose zone > Saprolite...
CGATGAGCGGGATGTGGAAACGGAGCCATGGTCGAGCCAGTGAGGCACCGCCAGACGAAAGAGGCGGGAACAGATATGTTCGAACCTAAAGCCACCGCGCCACATCTCGACTCTACCGCAACCACTTTCATTATAACTCACTCACCGTTCCGGTCTAACCGCCAGGACGGACTTAGATTTTCTGGGGGAACGCGGGGACGGCCCCGTGGACGATATCAACCAAGTATTTGATTTCGTGGTGCCGGTTGAGAGGATTGAACTCCCGACCTTCGGTTTACAAAACCACTCTTCAATGGCGGCATGCGAACATTGAGTGCATCCCCCGGAATACCGGCGCTTGTGCGTGTCACCATGGGCAGGGATGCCAAGCCGGGCCCATGCTCATGATGAGTCCACAGCAAGGGCAGCATAATATAAGCCAACATAACGTAAACAATTGCCACGGCCGCGAAGACGACCAGCCATCGTCGTTTGCTTGCGAACAGCTTCATCATATTGCTCCCGCAGGATGGCGTTCGAACAAAGAGGGCGTGTCGGAAAACACGTCGGCAGCAAATCTGCAACGCCGACTTCATCATGTTGCCGGGGCGGGCCAAGCCGCATTACTCGCGAGAGTTTTAATCGCTTCGAGGTGTCTCCGCATTATTTGCAAGTGCCGTAGTAAGCGCACGGATACGGGATAATGCAGCTATGTGGGCTATAAAACGGTCCGTGATCGAACCCATAACAGCCGGCCGCCCGTCCTTCGCGAGACGACGGAATAAACGACCGACGATACGCGTAGGGCGCACCATAGGTGGCCGTTGCCCGATGGGTCGCTAGCGGCAACCTGCGACAGCTACCACCGCAATGCTCGTCGCATTTGCTCGCGACGGCTTCGGTGGGGTTGATGGCGATTCCGACGACCGCAATCACGAAAAAGGAAAGCATCGATTTAAGCGACATCGCGCGCAATCCCTGATTGCGTCTGGCATATTCAAAAAAAGGATATCGAAATTGGAAGCACGGCTATCAAAGCCGCGCCGAGATGCCTATTTGGCAAGGCGAATTAAGTCGAGCTAATCGTGCGCTGGCGTTGCCACCATTTTTGGGCGCAAGCATTAGTCCTCCACGCGCTAGCGTACTATTCTAAGAAGTAGTGCGAGAAAGCGCGCGACTCGCGCGATGTTATGGGGTTCTCGAATTTGCGGTGGCGCCACTTCGATTTCTGTCGGTTGCGGCGGCTGTTGTCTGACGAATGTTGTCGCGTGATGCGGTCCACGACAAGCAGATACGATCGGCATTCGTCCAGTTTTGCTTCCGGCATGGAAGTGGCAGCGGATCCGGAATATGCGCCACGATAGGTAGGCCCCACAGGTAGCCAACGTGCGCAGGCAGCATGAGAACGCTCACCCCACTTATGATGCCGACGGCAGAGGAGACGAGCACTTTGCGGCTCAAAGCCATTTGTAGCTCCCTTTCCCTGTAAACCTGGCGCCACGTCCATTGTGACGGGGCCGTCTATCCGGTAGATGTTGGACTTAGAAATCTCCGTGCAAAATTATCCTTAGGTGCGGTGCTCCTATCCCTCAGCGCTGAGAAACTATCCTTTGGTTCACTACAGCGGATCAGAGCGTACAAGGCACTCAATCAACTCAGCCCGCTATGCCCGGCGGAAACGTCTCCGTTTTCAACGGCGCTTTCGCGGTCCATGGCCGCGCCAGATTTCGCAACGTGCTCGACGCAGACCTTGCCGGAAAGCGTCTGCCCCCCATCTCAAATCTTAACTCCCGGCGCGAGAATTAGCGGACGCCAACTCGGTTCACGGGTCCACCGCGATTTACATCGCCGACGCCAACCCTTGGCGTGGCGACAGCTCTCGCAACCGGTGCCCCTACGACTGGCGCACCCACCCGTGCTACGCAGCCCTTTGGCACGCCGACGCTGGTGCAATAGATGACGGCGGCATGAGCATCCGATGCGATAGCGGTTGCATAGATGAATGTCAGGAAGAGGATACCTGCGGATACTTTGAACATGTTGGCTCCTATCGGTTAGACCAGCGTCGCAGTAAGTCTGATCGCGTGAGATACGTTGCCTGCAACGAACAACGAATGCCCGCTTCACTTCGCAAGAAGCGGGCCAACGGGCGAGACACCGCGCGTCAGCAAGGAAATGATCGATCGGTCAGTGGGGTAACAACATTCGACGCGAGCGGCAGCGCATCTGAGAAATTAACACTCTCCAAAATCTCGGAGGATCTCCAAAATTTCGGAGTCTCCGCTGGTGCACACTCAAATTTATCGGGTCACTACGGGCGATCAATTGTCATTTCTTCGCAATCAATTCGATGAAGTTCATCGCGATCGTCGAAAATAATTTGTGCTGGTACATCATGGAAAATCACTAACATACATTCATTGACATATCGGGGACCTTCACAATGCCCACGATAGAGCCTTCGAAGACGTCACTTCTGTCATGGCAATGATCAGGCAGCGACCGAAAGGTGGTCAGGCGAGACGGATCGCCGGTCCAATTTGAGCGATCAGCTGGAGCGGTAACCGCCTTGCGGAAGTGACCCTGACCTATTGGCAGTCGCGCTCGCCTTCGCGCAACTAGCTGTTTCTATGGCGCGGTCAGGTACGGCTCTTTTCAAAGGCCGTAAATTTACGGAGATACCGTTCCCTCAGCTAAGCTTGGCCGTCCGTCCGGTCTTAGGGTACGCTTCGCCCGAAGCGAGGCCCGATCAACGCTAAGTAGCGTCGGAAGCACCGGCATGACGCCTATTTTTGTTCATTTTAGAAATATGATAATCGGTGCCGTCGTATTGATGCTCCATGGTTGGTCAGTCAATGCGCAAGAAGCGCCGCGTCGCGTACTTTTGCTTTATCCTTTCGACAATACGCAGCCTGCTACTGTAAGCGCCGGTGCTGCGATCAGGAAGCGACTGATTGAAAGATCGCCTTCAGAAATGGAAATTGCTGCCGAATTCCTGGATCTCGCACGATTTCCCGGCGAGACGGACGAACTCCGCTCGGCACGTTATCTTGCCGAGAAGTACGCCGGCAGATTGCCCGAGATAATAATGCCGTTGAACTCGGAGGCACTGCGCTTTGCGATTAAATATCGCGGCATCATTGCGCCTAATGTTCCTATTGTTTTTTGTTGTGTCACTCCTGACATGGCTACTGCCGCGGATCGACCGAAAGATATTACAGGCATCTACAGCAAATTCGATGTCGGAAAGACCATAGCCCTTGCGCAGAAACTTCAGCCCGGGGCTCGCAATCTTGTCATCATTTCCGGTTCATCGGAGATTGATCGGCGTTGGTTAGCGGCATTGCGAAAAGAAATCGATCCGTACGAAAATCGCTTTAAAACGGAGTACTGGATCGGCGTTCCCTACGAGCCTCTGCTCGATCGGGTCGCGCATTTGCCGCGCGAAACGATCATTATTTTCGTCACGGTCTACGACGATAGTACAGGCAAACTACTTTTCCCCGCTCAAGTAGTGGAGGCTCTCGCTCGGGTTGCCAGTGCTCCGGTTTATGGACCTTCTGATACTTACCTCGGTCGGGGAGTCGTAGGTGGCTACATGGACTCTTTCGAGTTGATGGGCGCTAGCGCCGCCGACTTGGCCCTGGAAATACTTGCTGGCAAGAACCCAATCTCCATCGATCCGCAGTTCAGCGCAAATCGCAGATTTCTCGTTGACGTCCGCCAATTGCTGCGGTGGAAGCTTTCCGAAAGGGATTTGCCCGCGGATACCGTCTTGTCCTTCAAGCAGCAAACAATCTGGGAAGAGCATCGCTACATCGTGCTTGCAACTATTTTCGTCATCTTATTGCAGGCGATGATGATCACAGCGCTGTTGGCTCAAATGTTTGCGCGTAAACGGGCAGAAACTTCGTTGAAAGAGAGCGAAGAGCGTTGGCGATCTGTATTCGAAATGTCGACGGCAGGTGTTGCCCTCGCGGATCGCAATTTCAGGTTTCAGGCCACTAATGCCGCTTTTCAAACCATGCTCGGCCGTACAGACGAGGAACTCCGGGGACTTTCGCCGCTCGATATCTGCGCAGACGAGGATCGCGAGCCGCTGAAATTGCTTTATGAGCAGGTTCGAAAAGGCAAACAGCAAAGTTACGAAGCGGTGCAGCAGTACAGGCACAAGAGCGGCGCAACGGTATGGGTACAGGCCTATGTATCCAAGATGCAAAGCAACAAATTCAAAGCGCCGCTCTTCCTGGCCACCACAATCGATATCACAGGCCGAAAACGCGCAGAGGCTGCCTCGCGAGAGGCGCTATCGGAGCTTGCGCGGGTCGCACGGCTAACGACGATGGGCGAGATGACGGCATCGATTGCTCATGAGATCAATCAGCCGCTGGGTTCTATTGTTAACGATGGTTCAGCCGCGCTTCGTTGGCTGGCGAACGCGACTCCCGATCTCGAACAAGCGCGTACCTGCTTGAAGCGAATAGTGAAAGACGGTCATCGAGCGAGCCAGGTTATTAGCGGCATCCGGGCGACGCTGAAAAAGACCAGCGAGACAAAGGAGACGCTCGATATCAATGAGCTGGCCCGCGAGGTTTTGATGTTTGCTCACGGCGAAATCGAGAACCAAAGGATTGTGGTTCAAACTGAACTAAAAGAGGACCTGTCGGAGGTTCTTGTCAACCGAATCCAGTTACAGCAAGTCGTGCTGAATTTGGTGATGAACGGTATCGATGCCATGGCGGCCCTGAATGACCGCGCGCGGGTATTAAAGCTGCGATCGGAGCAAAGCGGGCCTACTAGCGTAACGCTGACGGTAGAGGATGAGGGAACGGGTATCGACAAGAACATTATCGGCCGTATCTTTGAAGCGTTCTTCACGACGAAGGAACACGGAATGGGCATGGGTCTCTCGATCTGCAGGTCCATTGTCGTGGCTCACGGCGGGCAACTTTCTGTCTCACCCGGTAATCCCTGCGGATCAGTATTTCAACTTGAGCTTCCGGCCTATCAGTCGGGGACCGGATGATATTGACTGTTTTGGAGATACAGTGGCCGATCCTGTCCGCGGGGAAAAGTAGGAGGTGGAGTTGAAAGAGACTGTGGAGGAGCAGAAGGTCGTCTATGTGATCGACGACGACACCTCGACGCGCGAGTCGCTCAAAAGTCTATTTAGCTCAGTGGGTTTGCATGTTGAAGCGTTCGGTTCCGCTCCGGACTTTTTCGGAAAGAAACTTCCCGACGCCGCTATATGCCTGGTCGTAGACGTCAGATTGCCGGGATTGAGCGGACTGGATTTTCAGGTCGAGTTAACCAAAGCCAACATCGACGTTCCCATTATATTCATCACCGGCCATGGCGACATTGCCATGACCGTGAAGGCCATGAAGGCGGGCGCTGTCGAATTCCTCACCAAGCCAATTCGGGAGCAGGACCTGCTGGACGCCGTGAAGCTTGGACTCGAAAAAGACGAGACAAGGCGCAAAGGCCAGAAGACAACCTCAATCGTGCGTTCTCTGTTCGAATCGCTGACACCGCGCGAGCAAGAGGTGATCCGACTGGTGACGGCAGGTCTCATGAACAAGCAAATCGCAGCTGAAATGGGTGTGAGCGAAATTACCGTGAAGGTCCACCGCGGCAATGTTATGCGCAAGATGAAGGCAAATTCGCTCGCGGATCTGGTTCGGATGGCGGATATGTTGGGTATCCGACGTACCACGGCGTAGCAGATCTATACCGACGTATAATGTCCTGAACTTATTTGTTTTGAATCATTACCAACGTATGAAGGCGCGATGGCTCCGACTCGCTTATTTGAAGAATCGGGAAGTTTAAATGCGGAGCGCGCCCTTGATCTCGATTGTCGACGATGATGAATCCATGCGTGAGTCGACCGAGGGACTCGTAAGATCGTTTGGTTACCAGGTAGCGACTTTTGCATCGGCCGAAGAGTTCTTGAAATCGGGCCGCGTGGAGAACACTTCCTGCCTGATCGCCGACGTTCAGATGCCCGGCTTGAGCGGTATCGACCTCCAGCGCCGTCTGATTGCTCAAGGGGTTCATATGCCGACGATTTTCATTACGGCGTTTCCGGAAGAAGGAACGCGGACGCGCGCGTTGACGGCCGGCGCCGTCGGCTATCTTGGCAAGCCTTTCAGCGAAGAAAGCCTGCTCAAGTGCCTCGATACTGCGCTCGGCAGCTCCAACGAGAAAATGCGGCAACCGTAACTGTGTGCTCACATTTCGAGATGTAGGCATTGATCTCGATCGCTTTCCGAAGTTGATTTCGGCAAACACGCGGTTAGCCATCATCAAGCGGCCTATTTCAGTGACTTGAGAAAAGTGCGGTCCCCGGCGGTGACATAACGATCGCGAAGGCCGACTGGGCTGCAATCCCGCCCGCGAGATGATGCGGACTGTATTTATACCAAGGTATAGATCGTCGATTCCTTCCAACGGCCAAACCTTCCGCAAGTACTATGGAGCAACCTCCGATTTCCGACGCATGTTACGCTCGCCTTTGGACCCTCGATAACAAACGGGAGTGTGCGTATGCGTCTCGTGGAGAGTAATATGGTGCTCGACCGGTTTGCACCTGTCGCAATCCGCGACACCGCGTCGAACGATGCATCGGTCGAAGAGCTTCTCGCGTTCGAGCGGATGCTCGCTGATCTCTCAGCGCGAATTGCAAACGTTCCTGCTGAAAGGGTCGAATCCGAAATTCAAGTTGCACAAGTAATACTTCGGCAATTTCTTGGGTTCGATCGTAGCACCTTTGCTGAGTTCCAGGAGGACGGCTCGCTTGTCGTTCTGTCTTCGACCGCCGTAGAAGGGGTCGAGCCTACGCCACAGGGTCCGCTTCCTCCCCAACTTTCCTGGTTTCTTGCCAAACTCCGCGCTGGGGAAGTATTCGTGGTACAAAATCCCGCCCTTGACCTTCCGCGAGAAGCGGTCGGCGAAGCTGAATATTGTCAGCGGACGGGCCTTCGTTCGCATTTGAGCATCCCACTTCGCATCGGTGGCCGTATCATCGGTGCCATTGCTTTCGCAGCCTTCACGGAAACCCGTGCTTGGCCGGGGGATTTGATTGCAAGGCTCAAGCTCGTAGGTGAGGTGTTTGCGCAGGCTATCGCGCGAAAGCGCGAGCAGGAAAAGCTTCTAAGCGCCATGGCTGAGATCAAAATCCTGAAGGACCGCCTCGAGCGAGAGAATTCCTATCTTCAGCATGCCGCGCAGGTTAGACCGCCGCAAGGACTTACCAGCCGCTCGCCGCGCTTTCTGTCGGTGATCGAGGAAATCGTGCAGGTTGCGCAAACCGGCTCAACGGTTCTTCTGCTCGGCGAAACCGGCAGCGGCAAGGAGGTCCTGGCCCAGGCGATTCACGATGCCAGCGTGCGTAGAGGTCGCCCGATGATCAAGGTCAACTGCGCAGCGCTTCCAGCGAGCCTGATCGAGTCCGAATTGTTCGGCCGGGAAAAAGGCGCCTTCACCGGAGCGTTGGCGCGACAGCCGGGCCGTTTCGAAATCGCCGATGGTTCAACCATCTTTCTCGACGAGGTTGGCGAACTGCCGCTCGAGTTACAGCCGAAACTGCTGCACGTACTCCAAGAGGGCGAGTTTGAGCGCTTGGGGGGCACAAAGACGATCAAGGTCGATGCGCGCGTGATCGCAGCGACCAACCGGCCACTCGCACAAGCCGTAAAGGAAGGAAAATTCCGGGAAGATCTTTTCTACCGGCTCGATGTGTTTCCGATTGAGGTGCCGCCGCTGCGCGAGCGGCGCGACGACATTCCGTTGCTGGCGTGGACCTTTGTTAAGGAGTTCAGCAATTCGATGGGCAAGCCGATCGATGAGATCGCAGAAGAATCGATGTCAGCACTTCAGGAATATCACTGGCCCGGCAATATACGAGAGCTTCGAAATGTGATCGAGCGTGCAATGATCCTTGGTCGCGGCCCGAAGCTACACGTCAAGCTCTGTCACACGACGCTGCGACCGGTCGCCGTAAGAGCGACGGCGGGATCGCTTGATGAAGCCGAGCGCGCGATTATTCTGCAGGCGGTCGAGCAGTGCAATTGGCGTATTCGTGGGTCGAACGGGGCGGCGGCGCTTCTTGACGTCAAGCCAACGACACTTGAATCCCGCATCAAGAAGCTCGGGCTCACCCCCAAGCGGTGACCTCCGAAAATTCGGAGGCACTCCGAATTTTCGGAGAATTTGATTGTGCTGGCCACGCAGCCGGCCGTGGCTGGCTTTTCACTACCCCGCTGATCCATCGAATGTTTCTTCTTACACGCGCCGCGCCTTCCGCGTTGGCCCGCTTCTTGCGACGCGAAGCATGAAGCATGTTTCTTTCTTTGCAGACGACGACGGAAAGACATGAACCTTGATTGTCTTCTCAATGCAGATCGTGGCTCCCGATGAAAAGCGAACAGCTCTGCTTCGTACTCTTGGTTCCATGCTTGGTCCGACGCGGGTTGCACCAGGGTGCCTCGATGCTCGCCTCTATTCGGATCTCGACAAACGCAAAACCTTACTGCTCGTCGAAGATTGGGCGTCGCGCGAACAGTTTGAACGCAATCTCGATATGGCCAAGCTCAACGCGATTGTTGCGGCAATTGAGCTCTCCAGCGAGGCGCCAGTGGTTCGCGTCGACACAGTCGAGCGGGAGGAAGGCGTGGACACTTTGGCGCTCCATCGAAGTGTCATGCCAGATGATTCCCGATGAAAGGCGTGCGTAGGAGTCATGGTTCGATGGCGTGCCTCTGAAGGAAGTAGATTTCACGGCATCTTCGTGAGCATCTCAAAGATGATCAGGTCTGTACCGGAGAAATCGATCGCGTGAAATTGAAAACTGCATATGAGATATCGCTTGCAGCAGAGCAGGAGAAAAAACATGCGTAAATTCGTGATTACTGCAGCGCTGGGTCTCGCGATCACCATCGCGGGTTCGGGGGCGAAGGCTCAAGTAGATCTCAGCGCTTATGCGGATCCTGAAGGATTTCTAGACATCCAGGCGCTGACGTGTGCTCAGCTCGCCGGAACCTGGCAGGATCAAGCGGACCTGCTGAGTTCTTGGTACAGCGGCTGGTACAACGGGCTTGCGAAAAGGCACTACATGGATATCAGGAAGGGCAGGGAAGCCGAGCACGAGTTGATCGTGTATTGCAAGGCAAACCCACAGCTCAGAATTATCCAGGCCATGGATGTCGTCTTCAAAAGCATGCGGGAAAGAATGGGCATCAAAGTGCAGTAGGAAAGTGCAGTCGCGGAGGACGCCAGCGTCGCACAAATAGCTGCAATTGTTCTGAGCTATCGCTTTGGAAACTACTACTCGACGCTTCCCGATGCACCATCCGTGAACCAGCTGTGCACTCCAGCTCTCGCATTCAGCGCAGACAGCGAGGCGCCAGCACCCATTATGATCTCGGTCTTATCGAAGCTGCGACCTCCGAATTCTCGGAGCCTCTCCGAAAATTCGGAGGAATTATGTTGTACCGCACGTGCCGTTGCCTGCGCAACATTTGGTTACCCCGCTGATCTGTCGAGCGTTTCTTTTCAGTCGTCCCTCTCATTCGGTAGTGGCCCGTTTCTTGCGATGTGCAACAGGTGGCCTTGTGTTGATGCGGCTATCGTGAGGAGAGGCGGTATGATTAGAATTGCGACGGCGCTCTCATTGAGCATCCTCCTTGGTACAACCCTTGCGTCGCGGGCGAATGCCCAGCAGATCAACGGCACTCCGGGTTCGCCGAGCGCGACGATCACAATCGATGGCAAGCAACTTCCGCCGCCGCCGCTGAAATTCGGCGGAGTGATCCAGCAGAGCGCCAAAGATTCCAAGCCATGGTGGCCGCCGCGCGTGGTTCCACCGAAGGGCGCACCCAACGTGCTGCTCATCATGACCGACGATCAAGGCTATGGCGTCAACGGCACGTTTGGAGGCGTCATCCCGACGCCGGCACTGGATAGGATCGCAAAGGCGGGACTACGTTATACCCAGTTCCACTCTACGGCGCTGTGCTCGCCGACGCGGGCGGCGCTGATCACCGGCCGCAACCACCACTCTGCGGGTTTCGGTGTGATCTCGGAATTGTCGACGGGTTACCCGGGCTATGACTCAATTATCACTCCTGACAAGGCAACCATCGGCGCGATTCTCAAAGGCAACGGCTATGCCACGTCGTGGTTCGGCAAGAACCACAACACGCCTCCGTTCCAGTACAGCGTGGCAGGCCCCTTTGATCAATGGCCATCGGGAATGGGTTTTGACTACTTCTACGGTTTCATGGGCGGTGAGACCGACCAGTGGACACCGTACCTGTTCCGCGATCACACCCAGATTTTTCCGTGGATTGGCAAGCCCGGTTACAACCTCATCACCGACATGGCGGATGAAGCGATCACGCGCATGAAGCAGCTCGACGCTGCGGCGCCCGAGCAGCCGTTCTTCGTCTATTACGTTCCAGGCGGAAGTCACTCGCCGCACAACCCCACGAAGGAGTGGATCGACAAGTTCAAGGGCAAGTTCGACATGGGTTGGAACGCCATGCGCGATCAGATTTTTGCCAACCAGAAACGGCTCGGGGTCATTCCCGCGGAAGCGCAGCTGACTCCCTGGCCGGATGATCTGGCAAAATGGGAAACTCTGTCGGCGGACGAAAAGAAGCTCTTCGCCCGCCAGGCGGAAGTATACGCAGGCTACACGGCCTATACCGACAACGAGATCGGCCGCGTGATCCAGGCCGTCGAGGACATGGGCAAGCTCGACAACACGCTGATCATCTACATCGCCGGCGACAACGGTACCAGCCCCGAAGGGACGCTGCTCGGCACGCCTAATCAGTTCACCTCGTACAACGGTATTCTGGATATTCCGGTTGCTGAGCAACTTAAATTCTACGACGTCTGGGGTTCTGAGGCGACCTATCCGCACATGGCGGTCGGGTGGTCATGGGCGTTTGACACGCCGTTCAAGTACACGAAGCAGGTGGCGTCGCACTTCGGCGGCACACGGCAGGGCCTGGCGATCTCGTGGCCTGCTCGCATCAAAGACGCCGGCGGCATCCGCACCCAATTCCACCACATCATCGACATCGTGCCGACGATCCTGGAAGCCACGGGCATCAACGCGCCGGAGATAGTCAACGGGATCAAGCAAAGCCCGATCGAAGGCGTGAGCATGGCCTATACCTTCGACAAGGCGAACGCCACTGCCGCGTCGACCCGCAAGACCCAGTACTTTGAGCTGATGAGTAATCGCGGGATCTATAACGATGGCTGGTACGCCAACACGACGCCGCCGCATGGGCCGTGGGTGCTGAATGCGCCGATGCCGGACGTCAATGCCTACCAGTGGGAACTGTACAATCTGAACGCCGATTACTCCCAGGCCAACGATCTTGCCGCGAAAATGCCTGACAAGCTCAAGCAAATGCAGGCGCTGTTCGCGCAGGAGGCGGCCAAATACAACGTGCTTCCTTTGGACAACTCGTCGTTTGCGCGGGCGATCTCACCGCGTCCGAGTGCCACCGCAGGACAGACCGTGTTTACTTACACAGGTGAGATGGCCGGCATTCCAACGGAAAATACGCCGAACATTCTGAACAGGTCTTTCAAGATCACCGCAGACGTAGAGGTCCCGGAAAATGGCGATGGCATGATCGTCACCACAGGCGGCCGTTGGGGCGGCTATGGGCTGTACCTGCTCAAAGGGATACCGGTGTTCAACTACAACATGCTAACGCTGTTGCAGGCCCGATGGGCAGCCGATCAGCCACTCGCCGCGGGCAAACACAGCATCGTATTCGACTTTAGGTATGACGGCCCTGGCATCGCAAAGGGCGGCACCGGAGTTCTGAAGGTCGACGGCAACGACGTCCGCACGCTGCGAGTCCCGAAAACGGTCCCGTTCCTGCTGCCGGCGGACGAGACTTTCGACGTCGGGATAGATACCCGCACCGGGGTGAACGACCTGGACTATCAGGTGCCATTCCGCTTCAACGGCAAGATCGACAATGTGACCTTCAACCTCGGACCGACGCAGCTAACCGCTGTGGAAGAGATGAAGGTGCGAGAAGCGAACGCCCGAGCGCGAGACTAGGTCGTCAGCCGGATAGGTGGCGCCCGATTAATGCGGCGCCACCAGGGATCGGTGACCCTCCAGAAGGCGCCTGAACCATTCAGCAAGATGAGGAGCGCAACGTGAGTAAATCAATCGGTTCTGCGGTGTTCGTTTCAGTCTTGATCGTTGCTGGCGCCGTGGCCGCCCAAGGCATGCTTGTGGACGCAGCGGCCGACAAGGTGATCAAGAAGTACCAGGCGGCAACCTGCGATCAGTTGAAGGCGCAGAAGGCAGAGCCGCCATCGGAGAAGGAAAAGATAGCCCTGGACCTTTTGCGGGACGATCCGAAAGCGCGAGTGGCCTTCGTCAATAAGATCGCTGCTCCAGTCCTGAACAAAATGTTCGAATGCAGCATAATTCCGTGAGTCTCAGGGTCTATCAATTACAAAACATGACAGGAGGCTTGACGTGAGGAAAATCACCGGCGTAGCCGTAGGGATTTCAGCCTTGATCGTCGCTGGCGCCGCATCTGCTCAGGGCATGCTCCTGGACGCTGCGGCAGACAAGGTGATCAAGAAATATCAGGCGGCAACCTGCGATGAACTGAAGGCGCAAAAGAAAGAGCCGCCATCGGACAAGGAGAAGGAAGCCATAGAGTTTCTTCGTAACGATTCACAGGCGCGAATATCCTTTATCAACAAGATTGCCGCGCCGGTTTTGAACAAGATGTTCGATTGCGGCACGATCCCGTGAATCGGCAGGAAGCGAGATGGGTCCGGGCTGAGACATCAGCGCCGGCCCTCTATTTCCAGCGAGACGAGCCTTGCGAGCAAGGTTGCGGGATATAGCTGACCAATTATGGTTTCCAGATTGCAGAGACTGCGTGCCACGGGATGCACTGGAAAAACATAGCCATAGCCGGTTGAGGTCAGCGTCACAAAGCTGAAATAGATCACCTTGCTGGCCAGCGCTGGGTTATCTTCAAACGACATCCCCGAAAATGCGTTGGGGACAAGCAGACCAATCATCGTAAAGAGTGCCGTGAAAGCCACGGCGATGCTCAAATAAACCAGGACAGCGCCGATAATTCGATGATGCGTGACGCGTCCCGCAGCAAACACCGTTCGAGGAACTACCCAGGCCAGCGCAACGCCCATGATCAGTAACGCGCCGGCAAAGAGATAAACATCGAGAACCGACGGCGCGTTGAGGCGGGATACGGCCGCAGTGCCAGCCATGATGAATGCGGCCAGCAACGCAACAACCACCGTCGGACTGCCCGACATCAGGAAAACACCGCCGATGAGTCCGAGCGCGGATGCGAATCCAAGCACTTGAAATAGCTTTATGCCAACGGCCTGAAGCGGCGCAAAGACAAACAGCATCAATATCAGCAGTACCGTAAGCGTAGTCAGAAGTGGATCGCTCCACCGCGCCCGTAAGCGACCTAGGGGACTATCTAAGTTCTGGCTAACCATATCGTCACCGATTGTGTTGTCCGGGAGCCTTCCTGTTGATCGCCTTGGGCCAGTGCCGTTGACGTCGTTGGCGTGGTTGACCCCCTCATGTTCGGGCGTGGGGCCGACCTTTTTGGGAGCCTAAGCCTTCTATAAACCTAGACCGACCAGCTTGACACTTGATTCAAAATTGCGAGCAAGAAGCTTGGGTGCGCCAAATTATGATCTCCGAATTTTCGGAGGCTCTCCGAAAATTCGGAGAAAGTTGAGTGTATCCGACACGCTGCGCTCTGCGTCTGTTTTCATATCTCGCTGATCTATCGAACGATCCTTCTCGGCGCGCGATGACTTCTGTGTTGGCCCACTTCTTGCGATGAGATGCAAGAGGCCTGTTGTACCGCCGCGGAGAACGATCGAATAGATAAAATACGGCTACCGACCACGCGACCGGATGAAATATGGAGGAACAAATGTTGATTTCGTTTTCGATGATAGCCCTCACTTCGCAACTCGTCATTGCCATCGCGGACGATGTTCCCAAATTTGATATTGCGCGGGGCTGCAAGATCGACAGCGCTGCCGCATTTGATCCCAATGCCGGCATGAGCGCAACGATAAAGAGATGCATGGATGATGAGCAACAAGCGAAGGACCAGCTTCAAGCGCAATGGCCAGGGTTCGCTAACTCCGACCGAACAATGTGCACTAGGTCAACAACTAACGACAGCGAGACTCCGCCAAGCTACGTTGAGTTGCTGACATGTCTTCAGGACCAGCAGTTGGCTCGAAAGCTACCGAAGGAATAGTCAGCAAAATCTCTACCGCGGCGAGATTTGATGTCGAAGTTCGTCTACTATGCGTCTGATTGCCGGATCGTCGGGCGCAATCTTGGCGGCTTGTTCGGCATATTGAAGTGCCGTAGCGGTGTCACCAGCTTCGCGACTGAAGTTGACAATCGCCATTACAATGTCACGATTTTCCGGATGCCCCTTCAGTATTTCCTTTAAGTAGGCGATCGCCTCTTGCTGGCGCCCGGCCGAATGCAGGGCTACCCCGTATGTATAAGCGTATCGCGCGTTATTGCGGTCAAGATCCGCAGCGCGACCCAACTCAACGAGCGCATCGCTAAGACGCTTGAGCCGGACCAGATTCAAACCAAGTGCGTGATGTAACCCGCCATCGCCGGGCGCGATGACTATGGCGCTGCGCAAAACCCTTTCGCCATCGTCTTCTCGCCCCGTCTGCCGATATAGGTCTGCAAGATTGATAGAGGCGCCGGTAAACTGCGGGCTCAATCGAAGTGCCGCCTTGTATTCCGCCTCCGCTTCGGCGGTGCGTCCGCGGAGGGCATAGAAGGCACCTAGTGTGGTTCGGGCTTCCGGCCTGTCCGCATTGAATGTTTGGGCGGCGACGAATTCCTCTGCCGCGCGATCGAATCGCCCTCGATCGGTTTCGGATAATCGCGACGAAGGCACGTCGTCCAAAACTGATACCGTCCGAATACGCACGCCACGGACGGGATCCGACAGGAGCGGCGCTGCAATCTGCCACCTTTGCTCAAGGGGTATGTTCTGAACCATGTCGAGGGCACCAATCCGTACCATCGGATCGGTGTCTGTTATCGCAGTGCGGGCGAGATCGAGGGTTGCCGGGTCAACGCGGGAGCCAAGCTCGCTCAATGCGCTGGCACGCGCGATCGCTGGTGTGGTGCGATCCGCCGCAACAACAGCCAGCAGCTTCGTGGCATCTGGCTGGTCGTTCCAGGCGGAATGGAATGCCGATGCGTAACCTTGGAAACCCTTGCGATTGGGGCCGTGCCAACTTTCGACCGCGGATGCCGACCATTGCGGCGACTTGTCCCTATGACAGTCGTTGCAGGCATTGGGCGTGCCAAGCCTTGCGGAGATGTCAGGGCGCGGAATGCGGAAACTATGATCGTGCCGCGTGTCAACGACCATATAGGTGCGGGTCGGCATATGGCATGACGCGCAAGAGAGCGGCGGAGTAACTGCCTCGTGACGATGGTGCTTTACATCTGCGTACTTGTTCTGCGAGTGACATTGCAAGCAAGTGCCGTCACCGGCGAGCCGCAGTTTGGCACCATGCGCGTCGTGACAGTCACTGCAGGTGACGCCGGCTGCGAACATTTTACTTTGCTCGAACGAGCCAAAATTGTAGGCCTCTTCCACGTCCAACATTTGTCCATCGGCATGATAGAGACCGCGCCCAATCGGCGAAATCATGTGAGTGTCGGATAGCGGTTGTCCCGGCGCCCAGGCTTCAGAAAACTGGCTGCGGCGGGCATGACAGAGCCCGCGGGTCTCAACCTCAGCACGCATTGCGCGCGGGGCACCGCTGCGCTTGGCATTACCGGTTTCGGCGTTGAGCGACCACGTCGCATCGCGCCGCTCGCTAAATCGTTCTGTTAGCCCCATCGTTGGATCGTCGATCTTTCCGAATGACCACCAACGGCTCTTCTCGCGCGCCCAGGCGACGTGGTGAGAGCCCCGACCATGGCATGCCTCGCAACCAACGCTGATTTCCGCGAATGTGGTCGCGAACCGGTCGTTTGCGGAGTCGTAATTTTTCTGAACGCCTGTGGAGTGGCACTCGGAGCACATGAAATTCCAGTTCTGGTTCAGCTTCGTCCAATGCAGCACATCGTCGTGGCGGATTTCCTCCTTGGGATAGAGGTGGAACCAGCGCTGACCGCCTTTGTCTTTTGGCCGGCTGTCCCACGCGATCGACAATGATTGCAGCCGGCCGTCGGGAAACTCAACGAGATATTGCTGGAGCGGATCGATTCCAAACGTGTACTTGATTTCGAAGATCGTAAGCTTGCCGTCCGATCCATCGGTTTCGACCAAGAAGTTTTCGTCTTTCCGGAAAAAGCGAGATTTCGTGCCGAAATAGTCGAACGTCGCATCGGAAAAATCACCAAGCACCGACTTATCAGTCGCATGGGCCATGGCGAGCTGATGTTGAGATCCTCGCCAAAGCTTGGCCTCGGCCTGGTGGCAGCCGGCGCAAGTTTCGCTACCGACAAATGTCGCTTGCGCAGCGGCATCGGAGGTGTGAGCGGGGGATGTCCTGCCGCCGCCGTCGAGGAGTTGAACGGCAACACCCCCCGCGAAGACGGTCACCGCGACGATCGCCACCGCGATGAGTATCGTCGTTTTGGAAAGGAAACCTCGAGCCGTATTTTCAATCTCCGCGCCCGTTGTCTTGGGCTCCGAGGCGGTTCCCTTGCTGGCGCTGCGACTTTTTGTTGGGCCTCGAGACCGTACCAAATGAGGTATTCCTTCAAATCAAACCCAGCGGCTTCCCGAAGAATCTAAGGGACAAGAGGTACCAGGGCGTTGCGCAGTGGCGCACTGGAAATTTGCATCAGCCCTGCAAACGGCTGACCCAGCTCCAAGACCAGGTAGATCGCCCCGGCAGCCGATAGCGCAAAGACAAACAGCGAGCAGATGACGATTGCATTTGGTTGGGCAAACAGGCTGAAGCTCGCAAAGATGATGGTGAGCCAGAAAATCAGTACCGCCAGAAAGGGCATCGGGATCGAATTGCCCATCTGCGCGAATAGCAGTAAGCGCGTTTGCGCAATATCGGTGCTTATCTGTATTGCCCGGGCTTGCAGGGAGCGTTGAGAATCGTTCTTTGGCGAAAGCTCCTGAAGTTTCAAATAGAATGCTTCACTTGCGGCGCTCGCCTCGAAGGGAGCCGCCTTGGCAAGATCGGGACTGGTCTCACGCCACATTCGGTCGGCTAAAATAACGACGCTGCGCCGCAACAGATTGCGGACCGCGCCTGTCTCCGACCCATACAGCTCCAGGAAATGGTCGAGCAGGATAATATTGGCCGTCATCTGTTTGATTTGAGTGCTCTGCGTGTCGTACGAACTCTTCGCCGAGGCAATCAGCAGGCCGAGAACAAGTGCGGCTATCGTTCCGATGAGGCCGGTGCCCAGCCGGACCACATCCTTTGCATCCGTGCTCAGATGATGCCCTGACAACGTGTTGCGAAGGAACATTCCGATCAACGCACCGCCAGAGATGCACGCGAACGCGATGCAAGATAATGCGATTGCACTCATGATTTAGCACCATGGTGAGGCCACGAAATCCATTCACTTCGCACTATTTTATTAGAGAGATAGACCATTTTTCTTCCTGAAGCTCTCTACGGCGTGAACTCATAAACGAGCATTGATAGCAGTCCTGCGATGTTCGTGTTCGAATAATAGCCGCCTTTCTTCTGCCTTCGCGGAGGATCGCGTGCTTGTCCCTTCCTTAATCTGGCGAACGCGATCCCTGTTAATCGGACAACCCCTTTTTCAGTGCCGCTGCCTTGCGGGCCTGTTCCGCGCTGTCGTTGTCGGCCTTCTTCATTTCCTTCAGCTCAATTGTCACCGCCGCGATTTTTCCAGTGAACTTAAACGGAACCTTGTAAGCCTCGGTGACCGGAGTGCCCTCATCGGCACCCACGTCGGCACCCTCGTCCGCTGAGAATGCGCAGCACTGGGTTTGCTCGATCCGGCCGGTGGCGACATTCGTCCCATTGACAAGGAGCGTACCCACGCCACCCTTGCCGAGGCCGCCGCCGTCATAGGCGAACTCGAAGCGGATAGTTGCTTTCCCGGCAGGCAGTGCTTGCTCGGCGGCCACCGTGTAGCGCTGCAGGCCTAGCCAATTGTAAGCGTAGGTCGGCTTGCCGTCCGTCAGGTAAAGGCTCCAGCCGCCGAACCGCCCAGCTTGGGCGAGAATCGCACCATTGGCCTTATCCGGAATATCCACATCGGCGGTGATCGTGTGCGACCGGTTCTTCACGTTGAGGAAGACATTCTCCGACATTCCAGTCATCCCCTGGTGAACGGTAAGGGAGGTGCGGCCGGCCATTAGGTCGGGCCGCCCGACCAAGGCGGCGTTCAACCGCTCCAGGGTCCGGTCATCGAGCGGCAGCACGGAATATTTGACTGCTTCCTTCAGAAAGAGATCCTGGAGTTCCTTCAGCTTCCCCGGGTTTTTGGCGGCCAGGTCGTTCGCCAAACTGAAATCCGCTCGCGTGTCGTACAACTCCCAGATGTCTTCTTCGAGCGGCCTCCGGACCTTGAATTCCCACGCGGCGCGGTGGACGGTCCCGGCCAGCCAGCCGTCGCTGTAGATCGCGCGGTTGCCGAAGATTTCGAAGTACTGGGTGGTGTGCGGGCTCGGAGCCTTGGCGTCGGCAAAGGTGTAGGCCAAACTCACGCCTTCAATCGGTGTCTGGAGCGTGCCGTTCACGCTCTTCGGCTCGGGCAGTTGGGCCGCCTCCAGGATCGTCGGCGCGATGTCGATGACGTGGTGCCACTGCGAGCGTAACTCGCCCTTTGCCGTGATGCCCTTGGGCCAGTGGACGACCATCCCGTTGCGGGTGCCGCCGTAGCTCGAGGCAACCTGCTTTGTCCAGGTGAAGGGCGTATCGCCCGCAACCGCCCAGCCGGCGGCGTAGTGCGGGTATGTCGTCGGCCCGCCGAGTTCGTCGTAATGTTTCAGAATATCCTGGACGGTCTCGGGCACCCCATTGAAGTAGGTCATCTCGTTGAAGAGCCCGTCCATACCCCCTTCGGCGCTCGCGCCATTGTCGCCGACGATGTAGAAGATCAGCGTGTTGTCGAGTTGACCGGTTGCCTTGATCGCCTCGATCAGCCGCCCGATTTCCGTGTCGGCGTACTCGCCGAACCCGGCGAACACTTCCATCTGGCGGGCGAAGAGCTTCTTCTCATCCGAGCTTAGCGGGGACCAGTCTTTGATCGCTTCCGGCTTGGGTGCGAGCTTGGTGCCAGGAGGTACAACGCGCAACTTGATCTGCCGCGCCAATGTCTCCTCGCGCAGCGCGTCCCATCCCTGGTCGAACTTGCCTTTGTACTTGTCGATCCATTCTTTCGGCACGTGATGTGGCGCGTGGGTCGCGCCCGGCGCGAAGTAGATGAAGAACGGCTTATCTGGTGTCAGCGATTTCTGGTATCCCATCCAGCCGATTGCCTGATTGGTCATGTCGGTCATGAAATTATACTTAGGGTCATGCGACGGTTCGACCTGGTTCATGCCGTCATAAATGAGCGGCGCCCACTGGTTGGTCTCGCCGCCGATGAAGCCATAGAACTTGTCGAAGCCCGAGCGGGTCGGCCAACGGTCGGTCGGGCCGGAGGGACTGACCTCCCAGGCCGCAGTCTCGTGCGACTTTCCGAACGCAGCCGTGCTGTAGCCATTAAGCCGTAGCATCTCTGCCAGCGGCGCCACACTGTTGGGGCGCTGCCCGGTCTGCCCGGGAAAAGCGGTGGCGGTTTCTGCAATTGAGCCGAAATTGTTCATGTGGTGGTTACGACCACTAAGCAGGGCCGAACGGGTCGGCGAGCAAAGCGCTGTAGTGTGGAACTCGTTATAGCGCAGCCCGGCGTTGGCCAGGCGCTCCACTGTAGGCATGTTGATGGGACCACCGAAGGCGCTGGACTGGCCGAAGCCCATGTCGTCGATCAGCACGATAAGGACGTTTGGCGCGCTGGCCGGCGCCCTGACCTCGAACCGTGGCGGCGGCGTCGCATTCCGAGCGTCGAAAACGGTACTATGCGGGTACTGGGGCTCCGGAATCGGCAGGATCGTGCGATCGGTCGGAAGAACCACCTGTGCCGGGGCGGCCTGCTGGGCGGCAACAGGTGCTGCCGTTAGCCACAATGATAGGCTGAGGGCAAAGGCAAATGACGTCCGCATCATGATCGTCTCCTCTTCGGCGTGAGCACCTGCGCGTAACGGATCTCCCGACGCTTGGATGTTTGCTGTCGGACACCCCTTTCTCCAGGGAGCGTCATCAGCATAGTGATGATTATGGGCTTACAATTGCTGTCCGCATGCATGCATGCGTGCTTGTCTGCTGGCAACCTCCGCTGGCCAGCGGGCGCGGTTGATGCTTCCAAGAGGCGTGCTATCCGGTGTCGAATTTCCCGTGACATCGAAATAAGTTGCAGCACTTTCCTCGGACCCAAGCCGCGATTTCGGCAGCAGGGTCAGCCTCGCGACCGTGTGGAAGGGCGCTTCGGCTTCATTCCATTCGATGCTGGCGTTTTCGATCCAGAAATTGGCATCCCGGTGCTTGCCCCAATATGTCATCTTGTCGACGTCGAGAAACTGAACAGCGACGTCGAATCCGCTCATCTTTCTGTCTTCCGTCAAGTGCCGGATCAGCTCGTCTTGCAGTCCCTTCGGGTTGCTCTTTTGCAGTGGGCGCGCCGGATTGTCCGTGAACGGTGTGGCCGAATACTTCACGACATCGTTCGGTCCGTGACGGAACGGGACGGTGCTCCAATAACGCAATTGCTGGTAGGGCATGATTGTCTGGCGAGCCTGCTTTTCTGCCAACGCGAGCGTTCTTACCACTCGAAGCATGTCCTTGAATGGCAGCGACCACAGACCGAGGATCGGGTTTGATGCCGTCAACAGTTTCATTGTCGCCAGAAATGCAGGCGAGTCGTTGATGGGCAGGGTCGTTGCGTTTTGCATCGAGAAATCCTGTCGACAAGGCTTCCAGGCAGGAACAGTCATGCCGTTCCGAGCGAAGTCGACCGAGAAAGACAACGATCGGACGTCGGGCTTGAAATCAGAGTTTATGCTTGCGTCTGCATTCGCAAATCGCGCCACCGCGGAATAAACGCCAGGATTCGCAAAAATCCCCTTCGCAAGCCGTGACGCCAGGGCAGGGGGTCGTTCGGCGGTAACGTCAAGCACTTCGAATTGGGCGCGGGCGCAAACACCCTTGGCGTGGGTTCCACGACAGACCGGCCGGTGCTGTTGGGCAGCAGCATTCGACTGCATCAGGAGAGACTTCTCGACAATCTCCTCGATGTCAGCTTTCTCTCGAGCGGGGCTCCGATCAGCATCGGTCTCGGTGACGCCGAACCATCTGGTCAAGAGCACCATTGAAAGTCTCCTAAGAGAAGCCGGATCATGGACCTCATCCCAATTTGGCGATGAACTTGATCGCGCTGATACTCGGGAGAAAACAGTAGGCGGCGGCTTTCGTCGTAATGAAGCTTGAGAACCCCGTGATCTTGATCGGCTGCCCGCCATCCGCCTGCGGGATTACAAAAATGCTTTCCGCCGGGTCCTGGGTGCCGATCATTGGGTCCTTCGATTTGGGATGCAGCCTGACCGCTCCGGCAAATTCGCTGTCATTGACCCAATGTCCGAGCACGAACTCGTATTGGTTCTCGATATTTGAGTTGATGAAATAGCCGAGTAGCCCGCGCTCGATGCCGTCGTAGGGTTGCGAAGGATCATAGACTGGCCCGTATGGCAGGCCGCGGCGGATCAGCCTGTGGGTATTGTTGCTGCCGCCGGGTTGACCCTGTCCGGTGACCGGCTGGCCTCGCGGGTTGATGCGGCGCATGTGCGCGCCGACCGGGCAGCGCAAACCCTTTGGATCGCCCGACCCGTCCGCGTTCACGTATTCGTAGTTGTTTAGCTGCTCAGGTGGAATTCCATCCGGAGGGCTGTCGGTGTCGGGAGACAATGCCAGCGGAACGCCGTTGCGCCAGCGTCCGCAGATCTTGGCGGCGAGCAATTCGGGATCGATCTTGTCCTTGTTCGATTGAAGACAGTTTTCAAATCCGACGACATCCGTCTCGATCATCTTGAACACAGCGAAGCTGCCATTCAGGCCTAGTTCTCGAGGCTCCGGCACGAAGTAATTCTCAGCCTCGTCCCGCAAAACGAATAGCCAGGGTTCGCATGGTTGCTGATGATCCAGCGGATATCGTTCCGGACCGCCGCGAATGGTCGTCATGCTGATGCCATCGGTGTAACCGAAGTGAACCTTGAAGGTCGGGACAGGCTCGCCGTCCTTCATTTCCATCAATGCCATCCCGTCAGCACGCCAGATCTCCCGAAACGCGCCGCCTTCGGCAAACAGAGCGGAGAGGCGGTAGCTGTATGATGTCATCGCCTCCGGACTCACGGCGTGCAGCGTGACCAGGACGTGGTCACTTCCCTTTCCGAAGCCGCCGATCCAGCGCTGCGGATCACTCTCACCGGTATCGCCCACCAGTTTCGCGCGTTCGGCGGCGCCGGCGACGAACGCCCCGAATGACTTGAACGAAAGCGTCGGGACGCGATTCTCAATTTCCAGCGCAAGCAGCCCGGGCCAGGTGATGCCGAGGTTAAGGCAGTAATCGGGCTTGCGGCGCGGGACATCGGCAGGATTGTCCCCCGGTCCCGGTTCGAACCCTACGTGCCAGTCTTCGGCAGTGGTGATCTGCGGAGCATCAGCCTCGTTGCCGCTGACGAGACGGCCGAGCAACTTGCGGGCCTCGGCGGGCACGCCGACCGTCAGAAGGAAATGCCGCACCATCGGCATCCTGTACCCGCGCAGAATAAAGCCCTGAATGTCGCCGAGGTCGAGTGCGCCCCCTGAACCAGATCGGGAATGGGACTCACGCCCAGGAATTCCATTTTCCACTCGCCCGAACAGACGATGAAAAAACCCCTGGCTTTCGTTCGCCTCAGGCGCCCTTGCCTCGTTGGCCTGAGTCATTGCGCGTCTCCTTCGTTACGCGGCTGAGGCGGATTGCGGCTTGCTGTCGGCGATCAGCGCATGGATGTCCTGGACCGATAGGCCCGGATAGGCCTGATAGAACCC
>Ga0137393_10000516_pt1 | contig 23079 bp, 18 predicted proteins | sample 15con2h34BmetaG_FD_101396 | JGI IMG/M metagenome (GOLD analysis project Ga0137393, IMG submission 101396) | Vadose zone soil microbial communities from Angelo Coast Range Reserve, California, USA - 15con2h3.4B metaG | ecosystem: Environmental > Terrestrial > Soil > Vadose zone > Saprolite...
GACATCGGATAGGATTTCATCGCCGAGTGCGGGATGAGCAGCGGCCCCATGTCCTCGAGCGAGCGGATTTTCGTGATTCCCTGCTCTTGCGCGAGCCGGCCGAGCATCGGGATATTATCGGCTAGTTGCTCGAAGCGCCTGCGCGCCCCCATGAGCTGGATCTGTGCCTGCTCCTCGAGCGGTATGCCATACATGTCGGTGGGCGAGAGCTCGATGATCCGTTCCGGCGCCAGACCAAAATCCGCTGCGGTGGGCGATGCAAACTGCGCATTCATGGCTTGCTCCGTATGGCTTCTGCTCTGGCGGTTCGAATTAGGTAGCATGGTTATCATTGACAGTGTAGTCTACTATTCTCGAACGAGAGGGTGTGCTTGTAGCCTTATGATGTCAATATTTCATGTCATGTTAGAGAATTATTGGACATAGACACTCACAGAGTGAGAATATTTGGATGATGAATTCCTCAGCTCCATCCGGCTCGACAAGCGCACCGCGCCGTCCGCAGAATGTCGCGGCGGAGCGCGTGGCGTCGGTCGAGCGCGAAATCGCGACCGGGCTTGATGTCAGGACCGCGTGCCGCAGGGCGGCCGTCTCGGTCCCGAGCTACTATCGTTGGCGCGCGCGCGAGCGCGGCGGAGCCGGACAAGCCGAGCGGATACGCGAGATGATCTTGAGCGCCGCGAAGACCGTGTTTCTGCGCGACGGCTACGGCGCAAGTCTAGAATCCATCGCAGAGGCTGCCGAGGTCGCTCGTCAGACGGTCTACAACCAGTTCGGCAGTAAGGAGCAACTGTTCGCCGAGGTTGTCCAATCGGTGTATCAGCGAATGCTCACGCCTATTTTCGTCGTCGACCACCGGGGCGACCTGATTTCGATGCTCACCGAGCTCGGACGGCACTTGATGAGAGTCGCGCTGAATCCCGACAGCCTGGCGCTCCAGCGCATCGCCATGGGTGAGTATCGCGACACACCGGCTCTGTTGAGGGTAGTCCACACGTTGCGTGCGTCCCACACCATTCCCGCGCTGACCGAGTATCTCGCGGACTATTTGCGCGGCCAGATGCAAGACGGTGTGATCGATGCGGCTGACCCTCTGCTTTCCGCAGAAGCTTTTTTTGGCTCTTTGATCGCCCACGTTCGTTATCGGTTGTCGATTGGAGTCGCCGGGGACACGCCGGAACAGCTAGAGGCGCGGCTGCGACTGTGCGTCGAGATTTTTTCGCGTGGGTTCGGTTATCGCACCAATGGCGCCCGTACCGAGGCGACGTTGCGCGCGCGACGCCCGATGAACGCGGCGAGGAAACCGTGACTGCCATGAATGTTCAAGACATTGATTTCACCAAGGTGCCGGAGCTGGGCAATCGACTGCTTGACCAGCTGAACGCGCTGCGCGATGCCGCCCCCATCTATTGGAGCGAGAGGCACAAATCGTGGATCGTCACCGGACATGCCGAAGTGGTCGAAGGCCTGCGCGGAGATCTTCCCTTGTCGGTGGCCGGACGGCTGAGGCGCGTCTTCCAGGTGCTCCCCGAGAACGAGCGGCACCGAATCCCCTATCTATTGGAAATGGTCCCGCGGATGCTCATCAGCCTCGATCCCCCCGAGCAGTCGCGGCTGCGCAAGCTCATGCTGAAGGCGTTCAGCAAGAAGATAGCCGAAGCCAATCGCCCTTTCGCACGGGACATCATCCGCCGGACGCTCGACGACGCCGCCCACGGGCGGGAATTGGAATTTGTAGAGGGCGTCGCCCGTCAGATTCCGGGAAACATCATCCTTCGTCTAATGGGATTGCCGAGCCACTATCTGCCGAAATTGCACTACTGGTCCAATGCACTGAACTCGGGTCTCGGCGGTGGCGGCGTCAATCTTGAGCTCTTGGATGAGGCGGAAAAGGCCGCGAAGGAAATGCGCGATGCGTTCGGTGACGAGATCCGGCAGCGACGCCGGATCCCCGCAGACGACTTCATTTCGGCGCTCATATCCGCCGAGGAGAACGGCCGAAAGCTTACCGAAGAGGAGATCATTTCCACGTGTCAGCTGACTTTGACGGCGGGCAACGACACGACCACGAACACCATTGTCCTTGGCACCGTTGCGCTGGCTCGCGACGCGGACGCGCGCGCCTATATCCGATCCCACCCTGAGGCGATCGGGGATGCGATGATGGAGCTCATGCGTTACGTCGCCATGTCCACGGCGCAAGTACGCGTGGTGACAAATGACTTCGATTGGAACGGCCGGCAATTGAAGCGGGATGATCACGTCTACTTGATGATCGCCGGTGCGAACCGAGATCCCGCCGTGTTTCCGAATCCCGAGTCGCTGGATTTCGCGCGCTCGCAAGATCAAAATGTGACCTTCGGTCCCGGATTGCACCATTGCATCGGCCATCTGATTGCCAAGATGCAGCTGTCCGAATTTTTTCCGGCACTCGTCGAGCGGTTCGACTCCATCGAAGTGCTCGACGATCCCCTCCACTGGGGATCGGCATTGGGGTTTCGCGGCCTCCAGAGCCTGCGCGTTCGGCTTCATCCGAGGCCGGTGGCGTGAACACTCAGGACGTGCCGCGCGGAATGCCGTTGAACGGCACGTCCTTGTCGACCCGGATGTCCGGCGGGAGGCCGAGCACTCGTTCCGCAATGATGTTCTTGCCGATCTCCTCGGTTCCTCCTCCCATGCGATAACCCGGCGCCAGGAAAAACCCCTGTTGGATCTCGAATAGATCCGGGTCCGCGGCAGGATCGACGACGACGCCGGCGACGCCGGCCAGCTCGATCCCAAAGGTCCCCATGGCCTGCAGCCACCGCGTCAGCGTCATCTTGCCGATCGTCGCCTCGGGTCCGGGATTGCCGCCCCGCGAGAGCGCGGTCGAGATGCGCGCCGCGATGTGCTCGACACCGGCGACGGCCGCATGGTACGAAGCCACGCGCTCGCGAAATGCCGAGTCCTCGAGGAGCGGGCGGCCGCCCACCGAGGGGATCCGTGCGGCGAGCCGCAACAAGGGCGTGAGCAGATTGCGGCTTACCGCCGCGTCGCCGGTAAGTGCGAGCCGCTCGTTCGACAACGTCGTGATGGCCACCGTCCACCCGGCTCCGACGGCTCCGACGCGCATGCGATCGGGAATGCTCACGTCGGTCAGAAACACCTCGTTGAACTCCGAGCGGCCCCCGAGTTGCTTGAGTGGCCGGACCTCGACTCCCGGCGAGCGCATATCCAGCAGGAAATAGCTCAGCCCCTTGTGCTTTGGCACGGCCCGATCCGTGCGGACGAGCAACAAGCCCCAGTCAGCGAAGTACGCCCCCGACGTCCAGACCTTCTGACCGTTCACGATCCACCGGTCCGCGTCGCGAACGGCCGACGTGCCGATACCCGCGAGATCCGAGCCTGCCCCGGGTTCGGAGAACAGCTGACACCAGACAGTCTCACCGCGCAGCGTGGAGGGTCCTAGAAGTTCGAGATGTTCCGGCCGCCCGTGGGCGATGATCGTCGGAAGCGCCATGCCCGCCCCGAGGGTCATGATCTCCACCATCGCCATGGGGTGTTGTCGCTGCTCCTGAAGGAAGATCACTTCCTCCATCATGGGTCCGGGCCGGCCGCCAATCGACTTCGGGAGACCGAAGCCCGCGTACCCTGCGTCGGCGCGCGCGGCCTGCCAGCGCCTTGCGAGGCGCACGACCTCAGCCTCCGTCGCATTCGGCGGTGGTACGAACTGCTGGCCCGTACTGCGGATCCAGGCGCGCACCTCGGCGCGAAAGGCCGCCTCCGTCTGTGTATCTTCGAAGTCCAACGGTGATCCCTCCGAGTCGCTACGCCTTCCGCGCCAGCTCTACCACCAGCCGGTCCTGCCATTCCCGCAATGCGCCGAGCATGACTCCGAGGTGCTGGGCGCGTCGGTAGAAAAGATGGCAATCGTGCGCCCAGGTCACGCCGATGCCGCCGTGGACCTGGATCAGCTCCCGCGCGGCTCGCTCCAGCGCTTCCGTCGCGGAGACACGGGCGGTCGCGGCCGCGAGCGCCAGCGGCGCGGCGTTAGCCTGGAGCGCCCAGGCAGCGTAGAAGCCGTTGGCACGCGCCAGTTCGGTCGCGATAAAAACGTCAGCGAGCTTGTGCTTCACGGCTTGGAACGATCCGATCAGGCGGCCGAAGGCGCGGCGCGTTTTCGCATAAGTCGTCGCCATCTCGAGAGCGGCGTCGGCTGCGCCCACTTGCTCGAACGCGACTGAAACTGCCGCGCGATCCAGCAGACGCCGCACTCCGTTCCAACCGGTAAGCGCACCCAGCGGCTCGGCTCGAGCGCCGTCGAATCGAACTTTCGCCGGGGCGTGGCTCGGATCGACGCCGGCCTGCGGTTCACGATGAACGCCCGAATCGCTCGCCTCGATGACGAACAGCCCGGGCTCCCCCGCGCTTCGCGCTACCACGACCAGCAGGTCCGCCGCCATGCCATCGCTGACGCCGATCTTGGTGCCCACCAGTCGACCGTCATGGTAGGAGGCGCGAATTGATTCGTGAGTCAATGCGCCCGCCGCCTCCGCAATCGCGAACGCGCCAATTTTCTTTCCGGTGGCGAGATTCGGTAGATAGGCGCGCCGCTGCTCTTCTGTGCCGCCGATCAGCAGGGCCTCTGCCGCAAGGAGAATCGATGAGCCGAATGGGACGGCCGCCATCGAGCGGCCGATTTCCCCGGCGACGCAGCAAAGCATTTCGTAGCCGAGTCCCTGCCCGCCGTACTGCGGTGGAATGGCCGTGGCGAGCCAGCCGAGCTCACCGAGCTGCTGCCAGAGATTACGGTCGAACGCTGCTCGAGCTTCGAGGGCGGCACGTGCAGACCCGAGTCCCGGATGGTCCAAGAGGAGGCGCCGAAGCTCATCTCTGGCCGCCTTCTGTTCGTCGGAAAAATCCAGATTCATCGCATATTCCCATAAACCGCGGCCGGCTGTTCCTTATACGATCTTGCGGCGGCGAAAATCGGTGATCTCATCGTCGGCATACCCGAGCTCCGCGAGGATCGAATCGGTGTGCTCGCCAATCGTCGGCGCCCGTGTGCGGATCGAGGCCGGCGTGGCGCTCAATTCCACCCCCGGGGTCACGAGGGTTGCGGGCTGAGGCAGACCCGGATAGTCGACCTCCGTCAAGTAGCCGCCCGCACGAACATGCGGATCCTCGAGCACCTGCTGCGGCGAGAGTACCGGTGCCGCGGGAATCCGAGCTGCCGCCAGCTGCTCGAGGGCCTGCGCCGTCGTGCGCTCGGCGGCCCAGCGCGCGGTGCGCTCGCTGAGAATCTCGCCATGCTCCGCCCGCAGCTCGTCCGTGCGAAAGCGCGGGTCGGTGAGCCATTGCTCCTCGCCCATCAAGCGCGCCCAGCGCTTATAGAGCGCCTGCCCCACACATTGCAGCATGATCCAGCCATCGCGTGTCCGGACAATATCCGCCGGACAGCTCGACTGGCTGCGATTCCCGCTCGCGACGCGGTTTCGGCCGGTCAGCGCCTGCTCGGTGAGCAGAAAACTCGAGACATTGAGGGCCGAGCGCAGCAGATTGGTGCTGACTACCTGACCCGTCCCGGTTTCCCGCCGGTGCATGAGCGCCGCCAGCGCGCCGTACGCGCTCAACATGGCCGTCGTGCAGTCGACCCACGAAGCGAAACTCTTCGTGGGCCGATCGCCGAATCCGGACAGGTAGTTCATGCCGGACATCGCCTGCCCAATTCCGTCCAAGCCGACGCGATCGGCGTACGGACCGCGATCTCCGAATGCACTCGGATGGACGAGGATGATATCGGGTCGGATGGCCGTAAGCGACGCATAATCGAGTCCGAGTTGCACGAGCCCATCGCGCGGAAGATTCGCAACCACGACGTCGGCGGTTGCGATCAAGCGGCGCAGGATGTCGCGGGCCCCTTCGGCCATGGGGTCGAGCGTCAGGCTGCGCTTGTTGCGGTTCCATTGCAAAAAGCAGGCGCCATTGTCTCCCTGCGGGCCGGTGAGGTATTGAAATCGATCGTCGCCGCCCTCGATTCGCTCGACGCGGATCACGTCGGCACCGAGATCAGCGAGCATGGCCGCGCACATCGGACCCGCGATGAACCGTCCCATGTCGATCACCCGAATTCCACTCAGCACCATGATGGTTCGTCCTCGTTGTCTCGGGCCGCCTGCCTATGATCGTAAGCGAGTGCACGATATACTATCAAACATATCCCGCCAATGGCAGCATCGCATCGAGGCAGAGCATGGGTTATCAATTCATCGTCGTACGTCGATCCTCGCAGGTCACCACCATCACGCTCAGCCGTCCCGAGGTCATGAACGCAATCCATCCGCCGATGCATGCGGAGCTGCAGCAGGCCCTCGACGCATTCGCGGCGGATGGGCAGCAACGGGTGTGTGTGCTCACGGGCGCGGGGGAGCGGGCGTTCTGCGCGGGAAGCGATCTGAAATTCGCGGCAACTTCCGAGTCCGGCATTGGTGCGGGCAAGCGTGCCTATCCGCGATCCGGTTATGGCGGAATCGCCGAACGCTTCGATCTCACCAAGCCCGTCATCGCTGCGGTCAATGGCGTGGCGTTGGGCGGCGGGTTCGAGATCGTGCTCGCCTGCGACCTCGTGATCGCGGCGGATACCGCGCTGTTCGGCTTGCCTGAGCCGCTGGTGGGAGCCATCGCGCTGGGCGGCGGATTGCATCGCCTGCCGCGGCAGATCGGCTTGAAGCCCGCGCTTGGAATCATTCTCACGGGACGCAAGGTCGGCGCTGCGGAGGGCAAAGCGCTCGGCTTCGTCAACGAAGTGGTTACGCGGGCCGACTTGGCCGCCGCCGTCGACCGGTGGACCGCCGACATTCTGCGCTGCTCTCCCGTCGCGACCCAGGCGTCGAAAGAGGTCGTCTACCGCGGACTGGCTGAGCCTTCGCTGGCCGATGCCATGCGCAATCAAAGGGACTATGCGGGATTTCGCGCCTGGTTGGAATCGGAAGACATACGCGAAGGCCCGCGCGCTTTTGCGGAGAAGCGCTCTCCGAATTGGTCCATCGGATCACGGGCGGACAAAGACAGCGGCTAGCCGCCGCATGGGCGATGGGTCCGGTCACTCGAGCCCGTAGCGGGCGTTGCGACCGATCACGATGATCGGAAAATGGCCCTGTCCCGTCTCGCCGCTGACCGTGACGCGCACCGGCTGTTCGCGGTGCCGCGGCCGCCATCGACGTCCGTCGGACAGCAGGACCTCCTCGACGTGCGACAGATCATATTGGTCGGTTTCGACGGTCAGGGCGTCGCCCCGCCACACGCCCATTCCGCGCTCGTCATTGAATCCGCTGTCATATCCGGCACCCTTGAAGACCCATGCTCGGCCGATCGATTCCACGTCGATGTCCCAGCGGCGCCTGTCGGCGGTCGTGACTTGCAGCTTCAACCGATCGAACAGTCGCGTACCGGGAATGAAATTGAACTCGTGTTGAACGTCAGTAACCTCGGATGAAGCCGAGTCAGCGGTGCCGATACGTCCATCGATGTATAGACGCTTCCCGTCCTCGTCTTCTTGAAGCTGGATCATGCCGCCGTAGTGGTCGGTCGCGAAGCCCAGATACATGACGAGTATGCCGCGGCCGCCGGCGCGAATCGAAGACGGCAGACCGCCCCCGGCGCGGGTGCCGGTGAATGGTTCGAAGCCGCCGACTCCCGGACGGACGCCCCAGGAATGATCGCGCCAGCTGAACCATTTTTCGACCCTCTGCGGGTGGCCATCGATTTGCGCCGTGCCGTCGAGCCAGCCCACCTGGCTGAAGCGCCAGTAATCAGTGTGCACACGCCCATCGGTCCGGCCGAAATGATGATTCTCCAAATGAGCGTCCAGAAAGCCCCTGAAGGTTAGATCGAAACTGTCCCCGTGCTCGTTCTGCTCGCAGATGAAGCGCAAGGTCTTGAAAGGCTCCGAAAACTCCGTGCGCAGCGGCCCGAGCCTAAGGGGCTCGGGTATTGGGTGCAATGGTCGAGAGAAGCGCATGTTTCGCTGGCGGCTCGCGCCCAACTGGGTCAGTGCGTAACCGTCCATGACGTTCAAGTTCTTGTACACGCCGATGCCGGTGACGATTCCCGCCTGCCCGTCCCGGCGAAAACCGGTCAGCACGTATCTGTCGTAGAAGCGGTGGTCGCTGAGCAGCGCCTGCGCAAACGGCAGCGGACCTTGGTGCATCAACGTTTCATCGAGTCCCGACAGCATTGTCCTACTCCGATCTGCGCGCTATCGAATCATCTTCGATGGAGTCTGATATTGAGCGTCTCGACGCCGCGAAATCCCAACGAATGACCGAAGTTCAAGCGTTCGTCGAGCAGTTCGGGTTCGTAGCGGCGCAGCAATTCCGGAAAGAATTCGCCCAACTGCATCTTCGCGAGCAGATGTCCGACGCAGTGATGCATGCCCGGACCGAAGGTCAGGTTCTGATCCTGAGGGCGGGTCATGTCGATTTTCTCAGGGTCCGGAAATGCTCGCGGATCACGGTTCGCGCCGGCCACCATGAGAAGCACGAACTGCCCCTTTTTCAGCTCGTGGCCATGCCAGACGAAATCCGCCGACACAGAGCGCATCTGAGTGGTCGACATCGCGACGTAGCGCATCAATTCCATGGTGGCGTCGCCAGCCCTTTGCGGATTGTTGCGGATGAACTCCCGCGCCGCAGCGTGCTGGGCAAGCGCCGCCGTGCCGAGAGCCAGAGTGTTAGCGGTGGTATCGTGCCCGGCGATCAACGCCACATGACAGATACCGAGCATCTCCTCGGTGGACAACTGATCACCACCGTCCTGCGCGGTCACGAGCGCGGACATGAAGTCGCTGCCAGGGCTCTTTCGCCTCGCCTCGATCTCCGCCAAGAATAGGGAGCGCTGCTCGCCGATGACTGCTTCGCACTCCTCGAGTGTCTCAATCGGCGGATGGACGCCGCCCAGAGCGGCATTCATCACGATCGACCACCGATGCAATCGGGGATACAGCGAGTCCGGCAGGCCCATCATTTGCAAGATCGTGCGGGCGGGAATTCTCCGTCCGACCGTTGATACGAATTCGACGTCGCCGAGCGCGCCGGCTTCATCGAGCGCTTCCCGAATGAAACGCTGCGCATGGCGCCGCATGCCTTCGACGACCTGGCGGCTGAATGCCTTCACGACCAGCCGGCGCAGCCGGGGGTGCACGGGAGCATCGACATTCACGATCCAATGCGGCGTCGAACTGCTGATGTACGGAAAGCGCGCCATGCGCTCCTCCGGCGTCAGGTGACCGACCAGCATCTGCGGCCAGCGGTTATTGGTCAGCGGCAAGTCGCCCTTGAACCCTTCGAAAACCTCCCGATGGCCCGTCACCATCCAGAGCTGGTTCTTCTCGCTCCAATAGATGGGATCGGCCTCGCGGACCTTGGAGATCTTCGCCAAAATTTCGTTGCCCAATTGAGCGGCTCGCGAAAGATCGACATCGACGTCTTGGATGGTATGCATCATCTACGTCTCTTCACGTGAGACCAACAACCTCTTTGAGAACACTTTCGCTCACGCCTTTTCCTCTCGATCGGGCTGATCGGCATCTCGATGATGCGGGGACCGCTTCGGCGAGGTGCTTCCCGACGGCGCTGCGGATCCGCGGCTAATGATAGCATGAGTATATTGTGCTTGCATCCTATCAGGTTGAATGGCAAATTCGAAAGCATGCGGAACGGGAGTGCACGCATGAAACAGGCCTGGAAAGACGAACTGCCGGTATCGGAGCTGCCCGAAGATCAGCGTTGGCGCGAGAATTTCTGCTTCGACGGCTACGATAAAGATCGCGACGTCGGATTCTGGATCCACTGCGGCCGCTGGTCGCTCGATCCGCGCATCTGGCGCGAGCAGGTGCTCGTATATCTTCCGGGCGGAGACTATCTCGTTCATCGGGCGTGGGGCTTCCGGCCGTCCGATAATGGTCCGCGCGCGGCGCTCCTCGATCTGATTTGCGAGGAACCTGAGAAGCGCTGGAAGATTCGCTATCGTGGCCCCGCCCGGCGCACGACCCAAGATGAGGTTCAGGCGGGACTGCTCCCCGAGGGCGAGCAGCTCCTGCTCGACATGGACATCGCCTTCAGCACCGACCGCCCGATATGGGACATGACCGGGGGCATGCGCGATCAAGCCTGGGGCAAATTCCACACCGAGCAGACGGGACGCTTCCAGGGCGGCATCCATTACGGCGATCAAGCGACCGAAATGCATGGGCTCGGCTGGCACGACCATTCGCGGGGTGCCCGCGACATCGGAGAACAGGGCCGACACCTTTGGATTCATGGGGACCTCTCCCGAGGGCGTTCCTTCGCGCTGACGATGATCGAGAACTACCGGGACGGAGCGTTCGTGCGGGTTCTCGACAAGGTAGTCGTGTGGGACGGCAACAGGATCTACGAGACGCGCTGCCGCAACCCGCCGTTTCTCGAGTCGAGCGATCTACCGCCGACGAATTATGAGATGACGCTCGAATATGAAAAGGACACGGTACTGATTCGGGCCGAACAGCGCCGCAAACTCCCTCACTCGACGACACGCTACTTCGAGGTGTTCGACGGTCGCGCGCCGAAGGGCATGGCGCAGGTCGTCACCTATGAGGGCGGGACCGTGTTTTTCGTCGACGGCGAGGAACTGAACGGACATTCCGAACGATCCTACCGGCTGTAGCCGGTGGGGGGAGCATGGGCGTGATTTTCGATCATAGCGAACGAGACATCTTCGACGAGACCCATCATCGCTTCCGCGAGCAGGTACGGCGTTTCTATGCCGCCGAGATCGAACCCAATGTTGCCGCGTGGGAAAAAGCGGGAGGATTTCCCCGTGATCTCTTTCGAAGGGCTGCCGCCGCGGGCATCCTGGCGCCTGGATTGCCGGAGGAGTATGGCGGCGGCGGCGGGGACGTGCTGCACTTGGCCGTCGCCTACGAAGAGCACGGCTACTCGCCGGCGGGCGCCGCAATCGACAGTGGTATCGATACCGATGCGTCAGCGTATCTGATCTACATCGGCGGGACTGAAGAGCAAAAAAAGACATGGCTACCCAAGTTCGCGGCGGGCGAGGTTGTGGGCGAAGGAATGTTCACCGAGCCGCAGTCCGGGTCCGACATGGCCGGCATGAAGACCACGGCCGTCAGGGACGGCGACCATTATGTGATCAACGGCTCCAAAGCGTGGATCACCAATGCCAATCACCTCGATCTATGTCTGCTGATCGCATGCGTGCCGGGCACGGGCGAACGGCCGGAGTTCGGCGTCTTCTTGGTCGACGCCGATGCCCCCGGGGTGACCAAGGGCAAGCCGTTCGAGACCTTGATACGCGGCTGCGGCAATCTGGGTGAGCTCTTCTTCGACGGCGTACGCGTCGGCGAAGATCGCGTGCTTGGAGGATCGCCCCGTGGCGGAATCGGCCTCGCCGCCCGCTCGCTCAACATGACGCGCTGTATCTATGCCGCACGCAGCCTCGCTTCCTGTGAGCTTGCCCTGGCGATGACGCTCGACTTCGTCAAGCAGCGTCGTGCGTTCGGCGGCCGTCTGTTCGACCTTCCAACGCTCAAGGCAAAGCTGGCCGAGATGAAAATGGAGATCGCCGTCACCCGCCCCTTCATCGACAAATGCCTCGCCAAGGCGCGGGCAGGCGTGCTCGGACCCGCCGAGTCCTCGATGGCGAAGCTGTGGGCGACCGAGCTCGAGGTGCGAATCACCGATAAGTGTGCGCACCTGCATGGTGCTATGGGCCTCAGCAACGAGCATCCGATCTCGAAGATGGTTGCCGCAGCCCGAGCCCACCGCTTCGCGATGGGCGTCTCGGAGATGCAGCTCGAGACCATCATGCGCTCGCTCTGACGGTCAACCCATGACCTGCACGAGGCTCGCCGCGAGCTGCGCCTCGATTCGCGGAAAGGTATTGACGGCGACTGCGCAACTCTCGAGGCCGCTCACGGCGCCTTCGGTGAAATCGCGCAGCATGCGGGTGCCGAGAGTGGCGTTGCGAACGGTACGCCAGATCTCGAAATACTCGAGGCGCGCCGGTGTGATCGTTGGCCCACCAGCGGTGTGATAGTGCTGGAGAAACTGTGCCCAGGGCATCACGCGCTCCACGGTCGGGCGGCAGTAGGCGAGATCTTCGGCCGGGTCCCCGGCGTGGGCGAATTCCCAGTCGAGCAAGCAGACAAGTTCGTCCCCCTCGACGAGCATGTTCTGGAAACCGGGGTCGCCGTGCACGAGCACGGCGGCCCCCTCCACGCGCGGCAATTCCTGCCTGAGCCACTGAAACGCGAGTTCGAGGGGCACGGAGGCATTCGGGTTGGATGCCCGCCAGCGCGCCTCGTAATCGCCGATCATCGCCTCGGTTGCCGCGCGCGCGGTTGCGTGAGTGGCCTCGGGCAGCAGGTTCTGCAGCGGCGTCCGGTGCAGCTGCGCCAGCGATTCGGCGAACGCCTGGACGACCGCTGACGATACTTTGATCCCCTCGCCCCACATGTTGCCGCCCGGCGCCCCGCGCATGCGCCGCGTGGCGAGGAAAGCTCCCCCAAGCGGTATCGTCCCCTCTTCGAGCCAAAGCGGTTCCGGCACCGGGACGCCGGCCCGGTGCAGAGCCACGATGAGCGGATATTCGGCGCGGACGCTCGTTCCGTACCGTCCCAGGTCGACTCGCAGCACGATCGACGCGGGTAAGCCGGGCAGACCGTCGACATCAAGGAGCAGAGTATCCTTGGACCTGCCGCCCGGAACGCGTGTGAGATTGCCGATAGCTAGGCCTCGAGCGGCGGGGAATCGCCCGCGCAGATAAGCCTCGAGTGCGGAGCGATCCGGGGCTTCAGCTGTCGAGCGCGGTGCGCGCGAAGGCCGGGCCGCGATCGCCGCGATCGCCGTCTCCCACTCGTTGCGGACGGCGGCTTCGGTGGAGATCACGGACCGGGCGAGAGACTGGAACCGGGCCGCTTGGCTTCCGCTGGCTCGCGACATGGCCTCCCCTAGCCGGCGCAACAGTTCCTGCAGCGTCGTCTCGGACGGCGGAGCAGTCTGCGGATCGAGTTCCCGAAGCAGCCCGCGCGCGGTCTCGAGCTGATCTCGGGCCTGTTCGGCGTAGCGCCGGGTGATCGACGGTAGCATTTCCTCCGCGGCGAGCCAGCGCGATAGCACCAACTCGGCGATATGCGTGTAATGCCGCGCGAGCGCGCTCTGAGATTCGGGCCCGAGCACGGTCTTGAGTGCATCCCGCAGGGCCTCGAGACAGGGACCCACAGGTAGATGAACGACGCTCACGGTAGCTACCTCTGATTGGAAAGTCGAGGATGGCAGAGTACCAAACACCTGATGTAGTATGCACCCGAACAATATGCCATACGAGGCCGCAAGGGGAGCCACCGGATGGGACAGCTTCAAGACAAGGTCGCGCTGATCATCGGTGCTTCTACCCACGGCGGTATCGGCGAAGCCACGGCTCTGCACTATGTACGCGAAGGCGCCAGAGTCTTCCTCAGCGCCCGGCGCCTGAAGGAAGCGCAAGGCGTCGCTGCCGCCGTCGGCGCCGAGGCAATCGCCTGCGATATCACTGATGAGTCCCAGGTTGAGCACCTCGTGCGCGCCGTGGTGAGCCGCCACGGTCGCCTCGACGTGCTCGTCATCGTCGCCGGCGGCTACGCAAACCAGCTCGTCGACCAACTGACGCGCGAGACCCTGCTGGGAACCTTCGAGGCCAACGTCATCGGCCCGGCTTTTGCCATCAAGCATGCGACGCGTGTGATGGCACGCGGCGCGTCGATCATATACGTGTCGTCGGCCACGGCGGAGCTCAATACACCAGGCGTCTCGGCCTATGGGTGCACGAAGGCTGCGGGTGAGCGGCTGGTCGAAGTCGCCGCGTTCGAATACGGCACACGCGGCATCCGCCTCAATTCTCTCCAGCCTGGACTCCTCGAGACGCCTCTGTCACAGGCCCTGCTGCAACGGCCGGGAGTGCGGCGCGCCTATGAGCGCGAGACGCCGCTCGGCCGGCTTGCGAATGTGGACGATGTCGCCGCGGCCGCCGTATGGCTGGCGAGTGACGGTTGCCATACGACCGGCGATCGGATCCGGGTTGCCGGCGGCGTACACCTGCGCCGTCATCCGCTGCCCGAAGACTTTCAAAGCGATTGAACGGCCCCAGAAGGGTCGTCGCGCCTGATTCAGCCCCCCGATGCCTCGGCGTCCCCTCGAATCAGAACACCGTTGCCATCATGATAGTAAGTTGGCATACTAAAGCACAATTTCGTCGATGATTCACCATGACTGACATAACCGGTCATTTTCGACTCTGCAGTACCGAGCATATAAAGCCGGGCGAAATGCTTGGGATCGAGGTACCGGGCCTGCCGAAGCTCGTCGTCTACCGGGTCGCGGACGAGTTCTACTGTAGCCAAGACCTCTGTACTCACGGCGCCGCCTCGCTCAGCGACGAGGGCGATCTCGACGGTTATGTCATCGAATGCACGTGGCACGAAGGTAGATTCGACGTCCGCGACGGCAAGCCCTGTGCGCTGCCCTGCACGGTGCCATTGCGGATCTTTCCGGTGACGATTGAACACGGCGAGTTGTTCATTGATATCGAGTGACGGTCCGGGACCGTTCATAGTGGCTGCACCAGGCAACTAGTATATCGTACGCTACAAATCTAAATTTGCGGACGCCATCGCTGACGAGCGTCCGCAACAGGAGAGATGGAGATGCCCGAGCTAGGCACTGAACGACGGGACGTATTCAACGAGGATCACCACGCGTTCCGTGAGACCGTCCGGCGCTTCTTCCGCAAGGAGGTCGAACCCCACTTTCGCGAATGGGAGAAGCAGGGCATTTTCCCTGCCGACGTCTTTCGCAAGGCGGGGGCCGCCGGAATCCTTCAGGCCGGCGTGCCGGCCGAGTACGGTGGCGGCGGGGGCGATTTTCTGCACCATGTCATCCTGCACGAAGAGATGGGCTACTCCCTGGCCGGCGCCAGCATGGGGGGCGGTCTCGGCATCGATGGATCGAGCTATCTCATCCTCGCGGGCGGCACCGAAGAGCAGAAGCGCGAGTGGCTCCCCAAATACGCAAGCGGCGAAACGATCGCTGAGGCCTGTTTCACGGAGCCGCAATCCGGCAGTGACGTCGCCGGCTTTCGCACATTCGCGAAACGAGACGGCGACGCCTATGTAATCAACGGCAACAAGATCTGGATCACCAACGGCAGCCTCTGCACGATGGTGCCCGTGGTATGCAAGACCGATCCGGAGGGTGGAACCAAGGGCATGAGCGTGCTCCTGGTGGACGTCGATACGCCGGGCGTTTCCCGCAGCCGGCCGATCGAGACGCTGCATCGAGGCTGTGCGAACGAGACGGAATTCTTTTTCGAGAACGTACGCGTGGGCCCTGAACGTCTGCTCGGGGGTCGCGAGGGAGGCGGATTCAAACAGGTCATGGGTGTGCTGAACGACATGCGGGTCGCGGAAGGCGCGCGATATCTGGCGGCCGCAGAGCTTGCGTTCTCGCTCACCTTGGAGTTCGTCAAGAATCGCAAGGCGTTCGGTCAGCGCATTCTCGATTTCCAGAATACGCAGTTCCGCCTCGCCGAGATGAAGACCGAACTCGCCGTGGGGCGCGCGTTTCTCGATCAGACGCTGGCGAAGATCAAGCGTGGCTCATTGACGGGGGTCGATGCGTCCATGGCGAAGATGTGGCTCTCGGAGCTCGAATTTCGGGTCGCGGACGGATGCCTCCAGCTGCATGGCGGCATGGGCTATGCGCACGAGACGCCGATCTCGGCGATCTGGACGCATGCCCGAGTGCACCGAATCCTGCTGGGCACCTCCGAGATCCACCGCGTGCTCATCGGCAAGAGTTTGAGCTGAGTCCGGGTGCAGCGCGTCATTGCGCTCGAGGGCGGCCGCAACTTCCGCGATCTCGGCGGTTACGCAACCCGCGACAATCGTCGCGTGCGCTGGGGGCGTCTGTACCGCAGCGGCGCCATGAGCTATCTCACGCCGGACGATCATGCGGCGCTCCGGTCTCGCGGCATCCGCGTCCTGTGTGACTTCCGCACCCGGCGCGAGCGTGAGCGGGAAGTAGTGGATTGGGACGGTGAAGGACGGGTGCGGCTGGAGTGGGACTACGATCCCCGGCTGGTAAGCGTGCGCGCGCTGCTCGCCGATGCCGGCGTGTCGGTGCAATCCGGACTCTCGATACCCATTGCGCGGGCGGCCATGTTCGAGCTCTACCGCCAGCTCCCCACCCGGCTCGCCGAACCCTACGCCGCTCTGTTTGAGCGGTTGGCGGCGGATGACTTGCCGCTGGTCTTCGGTTGCTCGGCGGGAAAGGATCGCACCGGCGTTGCTGCGGCGCTGGTGCTGGCTTGTTTGGGCGTGCCGTGGGACGCCATCGTCGCCGATTTCACGCTGACGAACCACGTGGTCGATCTCGAGCAGGTCCTCTTCCAGGATCCGCGACGCAGCGTCGGGCTCGAGGACGAACATGGGCAGCTCGTGCGATTGGGACGCGAGGCCCGTGCGCCGTTCCTCGAGGCGGCGCCCGAGTATCTCGCGGCCGCCTTCGAGCAAATCCATCGCGACCATGGTTCGGTCGAGGAGTTTCTGCGGACGCGGCTCGGTGTGGACGCGGCCAAATCGATGCGCATCCGCAACCATCTCCTGGAGCCGTGACGAGACGGCGCCAGGGTACGGTCCGCGGCGGCGCCGCGCCCGCTGCGATTGCCCCTTAGGCGATCTTTGCAACCTTCACGCTGTCGAACGATGCGAGCAGAACGGCCCGTTCCTTCTCGTATTTCTGCAGGCTCTCTTCCTTCACGTGGCCGTAGCCGCGGATGATGTCCGGCAGCGCCGCGATGCTCGCGATCAGCGCCTGGTTTTCCCGATTCAACACCGGCAGGATGCCGTCAATCGTCTTGCGATAGTCCTCGATGAGACGCCGCTCGGTCTTACGCTCCCGGGTATATCCGAACACGTCGAGGGCAGTCCCACGCAAGCCCTTCAGGCGGGCGAGCACCCTGAATGCCTTGAGCATCCACGAACCGAAGGCGAGCTTCCGAGGCTTTCCCGTCGCCTTGTCCCGGGGGTTGAAAAGCGGAGGCGATAGATGCACCTTGAGCGTGTAATCGCCGCCGAACTGCTGTTTCAGGCGGCGCTCGAAATCACCGTTCGAGTAGAGCCGGGCCACTTCGTACTCGTCCTTGTAGCTCATCAGCTTGGAGAGCGAAATCGCGACCGCCTGGGTAACCGCCGTCGATCCCGGCAGCTTTGCATTCTCAGTTTCGCGGACATGCTGCACGAAATCAGCGAACGGCTTCGCGTAAGCCGCGTTCTGATATTCGGTGAGGTGCCGGACGCGCCGCGCGATGATTTGGTCGAGCGTTTCGGAAATCGGTTCCTCCCCGGTGTCGTCCCCGCTCGCCTGAGTCAGCAGTGCCGCGAGCCGCGCCGGGTCGTGCGCCGCGAGACGTCCCCAGTTGAGCGCGTGCAGATTCGCTTCGATTGCAACGCCATTCAATCGAATGGCCTGTTCGATCGCCGTGAGCGAGATCGGCATGAAACCCTTTTGCACGGCATACCCGAGCATGAAGACATTCGTCGCGATGCTGTCCCCAAGCAAACGAACCGCCGAGGAAGTCGCCGGCACAGACGAAACACGATCGCGACCGACCCGTTGCACGAGGATATTCAGCAGCTTCCCCTGAGAGAGGTCGATCGCCTGATTGGACTGGAACTGCGCCGTCGGCACCACGTCGTCATTGACGACGATCTGAGCCGTGTCGCCCCGGACGAGATCGAGGGTCGCTTGACTCGTCGTTACGACCAGATCACAGCCGATGACGAGATCAGCGGACTCTTCCCACAGCCGCGTGGCAAACAGCTTGTCCTTCGACGCCCCGATACGCAGGTGCGTGACGACGGCGCCACCCTTCTGCGCCATGCCGGTGATGTCCATGACGCTGCTGGCCTTGTCATCCAGATGGGCCGCCATCCCGACGATCGATCCCACCGTGAGCACGCCCGTGCCGCCGATACCCGTGATGAGCACGTTGTAGGCATCGGTCAGCGCCGCAGTCCTAGGCTGCGGCATACCTTCGAAGATCGCGGCGAGTTCCTGGGCCGAGTTGGCCGCTTCCCCCTTTCGGAGCGCGCCCCCGTGCACCGACACGAACGATGGGCAGAAGCCGTCGAGGCAGCTGAAATCTTTATTGCAGTTCGACTGGTCGATTTTGCGCTTGCGGCCGAACTCAGTATCGAGCGGCTGCACGCTGACGCAATTGGATTTCTTGTTGCAGTCTCCGCAGCCCTCGCACACGTCTTGATTGATGAACACGCGCTTAGCCGGATTCGGGAACGTGTTGCGCTTGCGGCGGCGACGCTTCTCAGCCGCACAGGTCTGGTCGTAAATGAGTGCCGAGACGCCCTTGACCTGCTGCAGTTCCCCCTGCACGAGTTCGAGTTCCTTGCGGTGGCGAACCGTCGTCCCTTTCGGCCACGACACGCCGGCGGGATACTTCTCCGGCTCGTCCGTGACGATGATGACCGGGCGCACGCCCTCCCAGTACAGCTGGTTGGCCATGTCCTCGACCGACAGCTTGCCGTCGATCGGCTGACCGCCTGTCATGGCCACCGCATCGTTGTAGAGCAGCTTATAGGTGATGTTCGCCTTGACCGCGACAGCCTGCCGCACGGCGAGGATTCCCGAATGGAAATACGTTCCATCGCCCAGGTTCTGGAACGCGTGCGGCACGTCGACGAAGGACTCCAGTCCGACCCAGAGCGCGCCTTCCGCACCCATCTGCGCGGCCCATTCGGTCTTGCGGTCGGGCATCAACATGGGCACCAGGCCGTAACAGCCGACACCGGTGAACGCCATGCTGCCTTCGATGGTCCGCGTGGAGGTGTTGTGCGGACAGCCCGAGCAGAAATAGGCGGTGCGGATGAGATTGGTCGCCGGCAGCTGCACGACTTTCGCGCGCCGACTCCGAATCGCTGCCATCCGCTCCTTCAACGGCGCGTCCGCCAGCCCGAGCGCCTCGATGCGTCGTGCCAGAATCTCGACCGTCATATTGACCGACAATTCCCCGTGCGCCGGCTTCAGGGTCGCCCCGTGCTCATCGGTCTTGCCCGTGATCCGCGGGCGAAGGTCCGCCGGTGCGTGGTAGAAGGCCGATGTCAGCTGATCCTCGATGACCGGCCGTTTCTCCTCGACGACCAGCACTTCCTCGTGGCCGCGCCCGAATGCGCAGGCACCCACCGTTTCGAGCGGCCACACCATGCCCACCTTGTAGAGACGGATGCCGAGGGCAGCGGCACGGGCCGCGTCGATTCCGAGCTCGCGCAGCGCTTCCCGCACATCAAGATAAGCCTTGCCCGCGGTTACGATGCCGAGACGGCGACGATCGCTATCGAAGATCACCCGGTCGAGGCCATTGGCGCGGGCGAAAGCCTTGGCCGCCGGTAGTTTGAAATCGACCAGGCGACGCTCCATCGGCAGCGGCATGAAATCGAGCTTGCGGCTGTTCAATCCGCCGGGCGGCATCTCCACATCCGTCGGCAAAACGATCCGGACGCGATTCGGGTCGGCGTCGACGGTTCGGGTCAGCTCGAGATTATCGGTAACCCCCTTGAATCCAACCCAGAGCCCCGAGAAGCGCGATAGCGCCCAGCCATATAGGCCCAAATCCAAGAACTCCTGGGTGTCGGCCGGAGCGAGCACCGGCAGCATGCCGGCGATGAACACGTGCTCGGATTCGGCGGCCGTCACCGAGGACTTGCCGCCCATGTCGTCGGCACCGACGACGAGCACGCCGCCGTGCTTGCCCGAGCCATCGTAGTTACCGACCTTGAGCGCCTCGCACGCGCGCTCGACGCCGAGATGCTTACCGTACCAGAGCGCAAAGACGCCGTCGTAGCGGGCCTTCGGATATCGATCCAACCACTGCGTACCTTTGATCGCGGCGGCGGCCAGTTCCTCGTTGACCCCTGGAACGAACTTGATGTGGTTCTGCTCGAGATGCTTCTTCGCCGACCACAGTGCAAAGTCATAGGTTCCGATCGGCGAACCCCGGTATCCGGAGATGAAACCGGCGGTGTTCAATCCGGCTGCTGCATCTCGCTGGCGCTGCATCATCGGGAGGCGTACGAGCGCCTGAATCGAGGACATGTACACATCACCGCTCTGCTGCGTGTATTTGTCATCAAGTGCGACGGCTGTCTTGCTCAATTTCGCTCTCCTCGATCGAAGCCGCCCAGGGCTCCTGGTTGATCATGTTCGCGCCGGCGCCATCTGCCTCATGCGCCGAGCAATGCCTCAGCGTTCGCGTGTGCAATGAGTTCCTGATCTTCCGCCCCGATTCCGGCGGCCGACAACAGAATCGGCACCGCAGGCTGTCCAAAATCCACCGGACCATCTGTTCCAGCCAGCAACTGCGTGGGCCCGACCCTCTTCATGAGGTACGACAGATACTCCGGACCGAAAACCACAGTATCGTAATAAAATCGGCGCAGGTACTCCTCCGGCGGCATCGCAAGTGCTTTGCGCATCACCTCAAATTCCCTCCACACCGCATTGAACCGGTCGATGACCGAGGCGATCGTTCCGCCACCGTGACTGAACACCAGCCTCAAGCGCGGAAAGCGGCCGAGAATGTCGGTCATGATGAGAGAGCTGATCGCGACCGCCGTCTCCTGAGGTACTCCGACCACGGCCGGCATCAATGGTGGCCCGAGTATGAGCTCGGTCCCGCCCGGCTTGATGCCGTGGACGAAGACGAAGAGCCCGAGGGCCTCCGCTGCCTCATAAAAGGGAAAAAAGCGCGGGTCGGCAATCGATACGCCGTTGACATGGCTGCCGATGTGCACCCCCCGGAGCCGAAGGCCGCTCTGGATGTGTTCGAGCTGACGCACGGCGCGAGCCGGGTCCTGGAGCGCAACGGAGCCCATCCCCGCGAATCGCCGAGGAACTGCGTTAACCATGTCTGCCACGAACTGGTTCATGAAGTCGGTGATGGCCTCCGCCGCGTCGGGTGCAAGCCAATAGGAGAGGAGTTCCGGCAGCGGCGAAATTACCTGGACCGTAATGCCCTCTTGGTCGAGGCGCCCGATGCGCTCCGCAACATTCCAGTAGAAACTCTCGAAGATGCGGAACTGGCGGCCCGCGATGACCATCTTCGAATGCGTATCGTCGATCTTCTCCATCGACGGCCAGTTCGCCTCTGCCACGCCCGGCGGCCTATCCGGATAGCGGCTTGGAACGATATGCGAGTGAAAATCGATAACCTTCATGGCAAGGAACCGGCGGCAGCGCGCCGCAAATCCATCAGGCAAACTTCATCCGTGGCGATTCGTGAGTGACCACATCCCCCGAGCCGCCGAAGCCCGGCTTCGGCACGGCGCCCCAAAGGTCATAGTCCTCCGGTGCCGCCGACATGAACCGCGGCTCGCGCGCGCCAACCTCGGGAAACTGCTCCATCCCCAGTGTGTATTCCCAGACCATCGAATCCGGGTCGAATATGTACAGAAAAATGCTTTGGGATGTGGGATGACGGCCAATACCGAAGGCCCGCTTCACACCGTGCGCTTCGATGCGATTGAAGAGTTTGCCGATGTCATCGATCGACTCGACCATGAACGCGATGTGATTGAGCTGCTTCTTTCCGTCACGAGCCGGAAGGTACGCGAATGAGTGATGGTTGGGAATCGGAAACATGCGCAGCAATGTCCCGAGATAGTTGCCGAGTATGTCCGAGGCCATGGCGCCCATATTGGCGATCGCGTACTCGGTGGCCTCGCGAACATTCGGCACGTTCACGCCAAAGTGGCCGATATGGCGGAAATTAGTGATCGGGGCTGGACGCGCGCGCGCGCGAAACATCATCTTCGAGTAGTACTCGAAACAAAGCCCTACCGTCGGCTCGCGAACGCGAAACACCGGCCAGACTCCCAGCGCAAGAATGTCCTTCTCCTCCTGCGCCAGCCACACGGGCTTCAGCCCGAGCCCCTCATAGTGAGCATAGGCTCGCTCCACGTCCTCGGGGGACTCGAGTTCCCAAGCGCCGCGCACGAACCCGGGTTCCTTGCTTTGGTAGAGGACGACATCGTGGTGTTCGGGACCGCAGCTCAGAAACTGCTCGCCGGACGGACCGGTGCCCGTATTCTCCAGCACGAACGTCCGGGTTGCGAACTCCGTGGTCCGTGCAATGTCGGTGACGTTGAGCGCCACATAGCCGAGCTTTCGATAGCGAAATGGGACTGGCATAGCTATTTCCTCCGCACGAGATATGAAGTGTCGGGCGAACCTTGAAGTCTATATCGTTCGATATGTACGTCAACATTTAATTAGCAGGCTATCTATTTCCCGGAGGATGCTGTTGCGGCGCAAACGAATCACGATGCTGGCGGATCCAGCGCGCGCCCGCGTCCTAAAGTGACATGCCGCCGTCCACCGTCAGGGCAATTCCCGTGATGTAGTTGGCGCGCTGGCTCGTCAGATAGACGACGGCCTCCGCGATATCTCGCGGCCGGCCCATGCGGCCCATGGGAATCCGCGCAAGAGACGCCTTCACTGCCTCCTCGGACATCTGACCACCGATGCCGGAGTCCGTCATTCCGGCGTCGATCCAGCCGGCGCGCACTGTATTCGCGCGGACGCCGAACCGGGCAGATTCGGCCGCGACAGCCCGAAACAGCATTTCCACGGCGCCTTTTGGAGCCGCGGAGAGCACGCCGCGCAACTCCGGGCGCGTGAACTGGACCGTGGTAACGGCGACGAGGCTTCCGCCGCCCTGCAGAGTCAGCAGCGGCAGCGCCGCATGCACGAGGTTGAAACACCCGTGCGTGTCGAGCGCGAAGACGCGCTGCCACTCTGCGGCGCTGATCTTCGACACGTATGCAACTTTGATGAGTGGCCCGGCCGCATACACCACGCCGATGATTCGCTGATACCGTTCTTTTAGTTCTGCGAGTAGGGCGCCCACAGTGTCCTGATCCTCCAAAGCGAGCTGCCGCGCCATGACTTGGCCTGCCGATCCCTTCAGGGATGCGAGCAGTTGCTCGGCCCGTGC
>Ga0137393_10000520_pt1 | contig 22920 bp, 28 predicted proteins | sample 15con2h34BmetaG_FD_101396 | JGI IMG/M metagenome (GOLD analysis project Ga0137393, IMG submission 101396) | Vadose zone soil microbial communities from Angelo Coast Range Reserve, California, USA - 15con2h3.4B metaG | ecosystem: Environmental > Terrestrial > Soil > Vadose zone > Saprolite...
ATCGCCGCGCACCCGAACTGCTACGCAGTTTGGATGCAGCACAGAATCCGGCTTACAGGCTCGCCCGCTTATTTTCAATAACTTACAGACAATCTCACGGTTGTCTAACGTACTTGTCTAACGGTTTTGTCCATGAAGACACGCCTAGTAAATCCTGAAATGCCTGATGCATTAGTGAAATACCCTTGTCCAAACGTGAGTGACCCAACCCTTTAGGGAATCACTCAGAAGAACACCTAGCACAAAAAAGAGAAAGCCAACACCTACATGCATTGCGAGAGCGACCCACCTTTCCGTTTTTCGTTCCTTTCCTAAAGTTTTCTCAATTTCCTTAAGGAGCGCCTCCGCTTTCGTTGCCTCAATCTGAGCTAACTGCGAATATCTATCATGCTCTTGCCTTAGTTCCTGCAATTTCGTCATGCGCTCCTCAACGCCGTTTTGTAGTTCAGAAATTAGCGTTGACGTATTTCTGAGAGATTGCACTGCCTCGGTGACTTGCGTGTCGAAGTCCCTTTGTCTACTTTTTATATCTGACAGCAGGTCGAGGGTGGCGGTCGAAGCAATCGTAAAGAATGGTTCGAGCGAGGCGTTTAATATGAGCTTGAGGACCCGTGCGAGTCTTTGCATGAAGGAAAGTGGCTTTGGTTCTGGCTTTGGTTCGGGCATAAGTAGAGTCCTTATACCTCAAAGTTTGTAACCACGCCAACAGCCGCTCTGGCATAACGAAACGGATAAACTCGTTTAAGCGCTAGCTGGGAAAATGGCGACCTTTCGGCCACGCTGTTGCGCCAGCTTTGCTCGTTCCTCGATACCCAAACCATTGTCCATTATGTGCTGAGCGGCATCGCGGGCTGCCGGAACGAACTGCGCGTAGTGCTTTTCGACGGTATCGACCGTGTCGGCCAACATCTTGGCTACGTCGTAGATGCCACTCCCACGGGCTAGCATGTCGCAGGCGAACGTGTCTCGGAAGCAGTGCGGGGTGACTCGCTTGACCCCGGCTCGGAGCCCCAAAGCCTTGCAACGCTCATATAATCGTTTCCGGGTTTCAAATGGTCGGCCATTCTCAGGATTGAGGAGAGCCAAGTCTTCTGGCTGAGGCTTGCGGCTTGAGCGCACTCCTTCTAAGGCATTCCGCAACTCCGTCGAGAGCGGAATTATTGCGACCTTGCCGCGCTTTTGAGTCAAGACTTCGACCTCTCCGTTAGCTCCACGGTTGAAGTGAATGTCTTGCCAGCGAACTTTAACAGCGTCACTGCTGCGCAAACCCGTCCAGCGCAGCACCAAGAATATAAACGTGTCTCCGCCCGTGGTCTCCCTCAATTCTTTTTCCAGTTTCGTTTTTGGCTTTCTAAGTTCTCCTCCGTTGTTGACGAGGTCGGCGGCACCTCGGAGCTTTGCAAGCTCCTCAGCCGTAAATGGCCGGGCACCATTCTTAGGATTCTCACCGGGCTTTGATTCGCATGAAAGGTCGATGGGGTTTTGCGCCATTAGCTGTTTCTTGACGGCAAACTTAAAAAGCCTGTGCAGCACAGCAATCTCAAGAGCGACGCCAGAACCTCCCCGGCTCTGCTTTAGTTGAGCAATCGTCTTGTGCCGGTCTGCCTTGAACAGTTCGATTGTCGAAGGCTTGATGTCCTCTAGCGGAGTGGATTTGTCGGTGAGGAAGGCAGTAAAGCGCCCCATGATTTGGCGGTACCGATTGCGGGTGCTTTCGGACATGATGCCTTCCTTCGAAGACGCCCCGCGCAGTTTGTTGGCAATCAGACGCTCCATCTCGGTTTCAAAGATTTCGCACAAGCTGTTCCAAGTGGGCTTGATGAATGCAGCGGTCTTTGTCGAGCCGACACAACCAACGCGCTTCGCAAAGAATTTGAAAGTATTTGGTGGGAGTGATTCCTCAAGTTCGCGCCATAAAGAGGACTTAGGGCCTTCGGCGCACGCCTTCTCGATTTTACTGACACGACGGATTGCCACGCCCTTCTCTTCGGTCCCGAGTGACAGGCGGACTGGCTCGCGGTCAACGCTGCCGATAACCGAATAGGTGACTGTGCCGGTGAATTTGTCGTCGCCTTTGAACAGATGACTATTCGGGCGGCGGACCTTGACCTCTTTATATTTAATGTTTATCAGCATTGGGCGTCTCCTTGAGTAGCCGGTCGATAGCTTTGCGAATCAACCAAGAAACGGAAAGGTCTCGTTTCTTGGCTATTCGCTGAAGTTGTTTGACCTTTTCCTGCTCGATTCGGACAACGATAAGTGCCTGCTTCATGTATTACATTGTAATACGAACCTAAGAGCACGTCAAGCAACCACGCTTTCGGGGATAACCTCCATCCGCGACTGCTCGATGTGCTCAACAACGGAGGCAGGGACGTTCCACTTACCCTTCTTGGCGCTTTTTTGAGCCACGTTTAGGGCCTTGAGTTCGGATTCTCGCAACACGTTGTAGACAGTCGCTCGGGAACAGTTCCAGCGCTTGGCTAGTTCGGGGATGGAGTAGAAAGGCTTCTTGACTGCCCGCTGATTCCGATTGATGGCCTCAACCAGCGCAGGAACAGGGAAGCCGAAAATATCAGCTAACTCGGCGATGGAGAATTTATCTGAGGGAACTGCGGGAACTGCCGGGGATTGCTTCTTACCCATGATGTTGAAATTTCGCGGCCCTCTTAGCCCGGCAAGGTCGCCGTCGAGAGGGTTACAACATAAATTCAGTTGTTGTCCGTTACTTCCTCCTGTGAAAGATTTGAACTGCTATAAAAATCTCCTGCGCCTGAAACTCGACACTGCTGAAATAAATTGGCGGCCTTCGCCATCGAGGCTTTGACGACGAGACCGCCCGTTGCTGCGCTATTGTGGTTTGGAATACGCGCTCATAGAGTCGCGCTTAGGGCACAGCGCAGCGCCCCGAACTTGTGAGATTAGTTGTTACCGCAACGTAAGGAATGCTGCCTTAGCCGCTTTGCGCTTCACCAAAGTTGCTGTGATATCAACGGAGCCATTCGAAAGTCGCACGGTGTTGTCGTTATGAAGGACAAATCTGGTCGCTTCGGCTGTCGCGATAGGGTCGATGTGCCCAGTAACGCTGTCGAAAACCTCTAGTTGAATTAATTGAGTTTGTAAATCTAATCCATTCAAACGCTGAGTCATAATGTTCCTTGGGCTTTCTGCCCGTCCGTATTGCAATACGGATGAAGATTGTTTATGTGATGCGCTCTGACTTCGAAGTTCAGAACGAAGGTTGGGTTAACGATTTGTTGGTTTGGACAAATAGCATCACGAGCAGGCTTCCACGAGGTTCAACAAAAACGTCGAACACCAATGAGATTGGCAACCTTGTCGAAGGGCTGGGGCTCACTGAAATGTTTTGGCTTTGTTGTTGGCGCGTCGGCCTGCTTTTGATGTTTGGGTTGTTTTACCGGCCTGCTACCTGAACTCGGGGATGCCGTCGCTAGCTATGACGCCGACAAACATTGAGTTGGATAACAGGTGGTCAGGGGCCGTGAGTTCGACATCGCTCCCGCCGGTCTGATTGACCGGATTGGGGAGCGAACCTCCCGTACCCTGCTTTGGCACTTTTTAAATCACGGACTGTCGAGGTCCGTAACCGTTTCATGCCGACGCCGGGCTCACCGAATTTTCGGCTCACACGACGTTTTGGAAGATTGTTATAAATCACATGTTGGCAAGACGTGGGCGTGTAATATCCTCGCCCTCGAAGGTCGCTTGTTTGGTTTTGAGCGCGGCAAGTAATTCTTTTGGATGAGTCCTCGCTGCGAAAAGTCTGTCAAATTCCGACCGGAGCGCCGCTCGCTCACGAGCTGTTCGGCTGTGGGAGACGCTGGAATGATTCCGAACCAACGCGGCGGCCTCTGCCATCGTCTCAGCATTCGCGGCATCGCCGAGGGCTTCGCGGCGTTTCTTTTCTTGAGACATCTGGATATCTAATTCGGATACCTGATTCTCTCGTGCGTGGTTGGTGGGGTCGCCGTCGTGGCTTTGAAGAAAATCTGGTCTTTTCTTTTGTGGCTTCGGAGCGACTTTCCAGTCAATCAAGTTTGCCGCATTGAGCGCAGTGATAGCTTGAAGGATGTTCTTGGCCGACGCGTCAACGACATCGCCTTCTGCGCAGTTCTTCATGAGCCACGAGGCAAGCAAATCTCCGTTGCGCCGAGTAGCACCCAACACCGCTGGCAGAAGTTTCTTTTCAACCGCAACGATGTTGGCGTTGTACTCCACTTCATTCTGTTTGAAACTCACCATTTAATTTCTCCCTTTTGCCAAAACGGCGTTCACCGCATCTGCACCAAATCGTCTAATGACATCGTGAAGGTCGTCTCGATGAAGACGCTTGATATTTAGAGCCGTAAGTTCGACCGGGTCCCCGGCTAATATCGGTTCAAGATTTCTAGACGAATTGTTTCCATCATGCTTGGGGTAGTAAACGGCACCCCCATCATCAGACAATTGTTCATAGCGCGAAGAACTGGGCTGATTTGTACGCACAGCTTGTCGAAGCTCTGCGGGACTCATCTGCTGTAAACGTTTCTTTTCGGCTTTCTCATCGCGGAGCTGGCGAAGTCCTTCTAGTGGGAGAGCCTTAATACGCTCGACTTCGGCGGCATAGAGAACACGGAATCCACTGCGATTGGTAAGTACTTTGCGTCCGCGCTCGTCAACGACGGGCTTAAGGCCACCAACGAGATTGGAGATGATGGATTGACGCTCTGCTTCTTCGGCTTGCGCCTGACGGGCCTCGGCGGTTAAGCAAAGTTGGTCTAGAACGTTGTGTGGATTGCCTGGAAGTAGCAATTCTTCCAAATTGTCAGTGGTCACAGTCGCACCATTTCGAAAAAACACTCCGTCAAGAATCATCATGTTGCATTCGAGTGCGTATTCCGGGTGCCGCTCAAAGAACACTCGGTACGCTTCTGCGTACTCGCCGTTAACCGCTAACTGAGGTTTGATGCGATTGAAAATTTGACCCAAGACCTCTGGCGTAATTTTCTTGTTCTCAGCATGAATAGCGTCACTCATCAATTTAACGTTTGCTTCGACGCGACGAAAGCGGGGAACGGCATCGAGAACATCGAAACCCATTTGTACTTCTCTATTCGTTGCCATTTACTTTTCCTCTCGTGCGCGTCTCAGGATTTCATCCACGCGAGCGCGAAATTGGGATGCGTGCGGTCCAAAATAAAGCCGGTTGTAGCGGGCTTGCGGCATGCCATGGATGTCACCAGGTGTGAAAATTTGCGGGTCGCCCATGCCAAGCACGTCGGGCAGTGGAGGCAATTCTTCCTCGGCGGGGGCTGGCGGCGCGAGTTTGTCCAGCAAGAATCGATGACCGCGTTTTGTCAACTCGTTATAAGCTTCGATGCAAGATTCGAGACTGAACACCAGATTCTTCTCTTTCAAATACGCATCAATCGCAGCCGAATTTTCCTGACACTGCCGGAACACTATTCCGTGTGTTAGCAGCCACTTCAAAAACTCAAAGGCGATGCGGTCGCCATGCATCGTCGCCTTCAATCGTTGTATTTCCAAGTCTTCTGACATTTTCATTGCTCCTCGACGGCATGTGCCGTATTCAAAATTGGTTCGATGATGGCTTCGAGCGATTCCCAGGGAAGACTGTTTGCTTTCCGGTTTGAAGTTAATCTCAGCCTGACTTTGGTCCCGATGACGCCGATATCGAAGCCATCAGCGACAACGCTGCGATGACAAAAAACTCGATAACGTTTGTCGCCGCTGCAAGCACCCTCTAGTTTTACAAACCAAAAATGCTCGTCGTATTTAGTGATGTATCCGACGTACCAAACATTTTCATAATCACTAGTCCAAACTTCTTCCGATTCGGTTGTCATAGGTCTCCAAAAAACAGCGGCAACCCCGAGAGAAAGGTAGCCCGAGGCTGCCGCAATCCGCCCACGAGAGGCGGAAGATTGAAACTAAATTCTCATCCCGGGAGGCAAACACTTTGCCAATTGAGCCAAACGCGGGTCGGTTTGTTTTTGCTGCTGCTCTGGCTCCGGTGTGGATGGCTTCTGGTATGGAGCGTTGCTACCAAACATCGCCGAGTGCTGCATCCGAATACGTTCGCGTTGTGCTTCTCGCTCGGCTTCAGCTTCACGCCCTTTTTCTTTGTCGGGGTCGACAGCTGGCATTTCTTCGATTGTTTTAGGGAGACAGTGGTCCACTAGAAGAGCGACCCCGTCCACCGCATCATCTTTTCTTGTCTTATTACTGTCGGTGACTCCGTCAAACTTCAAGAACTGCTCCATAACGCTGTCTGTCCAGTGAGCCGCAGCGAACCAGAGCCGCCCATCTGAAAGGGGCTGTTCAAGTCGTTTCGCTCTGCGGGCCTTCGCTCTGGGAGTTATATCAATAGGTTTAACGATGAAAGTCGGCACAACAAGGCCGCGTAACGCGGCTGCACGATGAACCGCCAAGCGCAATTCTTCCCAGCCTTTGTCCTTTTCCATAATGATGGCTCGGGTAGCGGGGTGTTTCTCAATCATCTTGACGACGGCAAGAACGAGTTCCGATTCTTTCCAGCGGTCCATCGATACGTCGCAGATGGCGCAAGCGGTCTTGTTTTCAATTGGCAGAATTTTTCCGAGCATGACGCATGAAAAATCCGCGAATTTTGAGACGGACCAGGCTCGGTCAATCGACAGAAATTCCTGAGCGAACGGCGAATCAAAAGAGCCTATGGGACGGATATGGGCTCGAAAAATCTTTTCCTCGAATGTCACACGGAGGTCTGCGTCAGCAGCTCGTGGAAAAATACAAAGATTCTGAGAAAGAAAAAACGACGGTGAGTTCGAGATTTCCTGACGTAAGAATTTCCAGTTCAATCGCTCAGGTAACAAGAAGGATTCAATATCGGATTCAACCAAAGTTGGCAAAAAGATTGGCGTGAGCTTCTTGCGGGCCTCTGGCTTGACCACAAATGCCGGGTCTACGCGATAGGTCCAACTGGAGTCTTCGTTTTCGTCTGCTTGAGTAATCAAACGGCTGTACAAATCATTTTCATGCCACGGAGTTCCCAATACGCATACGAGTCCCGATGTTTCACGCAACTTCAGCAAAGCCAAAAACTTATTGTGGCTGGCTTGGATTTGAACGTCGTTGCCGCATGACATATTTGAAATTGGGTCATCAAATAAACCGACATCAAAACGTCGACCTGCGACAGCGCTGTCCATGCTCGTGCTTTCGATGGATTGTGGAAGACGCAGATGCGCCATCGGAACTTCCAACGAAAGCGCGGTACCCTCTCCCATTGGGATTGCGAACTCAGCGAAGAGCCTGGTGAAACGGCTTTCTTGACCGGAGACTGTTTCAAAATACGACCTGATTACGCCAATGAAGTCCTTCGCCAACGGTCGGGTCTCGCTGACAAGAAGCACGCGTACATCGGGCAGGCAGAGAATGAGGCTTAACAACCAGATGTGCGACCAGCTCGACTTGAAACTCGAACGGCTCGCCAGCAAAAGGAAATTCTTCAATTCAGATTGTTCGTTAAGCCACGCGATAGCTTGCTTCTGGGTGTAGTTCGGCGGCAGAGTATCTGGATTAAACTTCGGAAAGAAATCTGTCCAAACACGATGGCATTCGGCAAAGTCTTTGTTCAGTACATCACGTCCTAGCAGGAAACAATCTGTCTTGCAGATGCGGCGAATAGTCAGGAACTCTTCGAAACTCAAGTCTTCGCGCCATGCGATGCTGGAGTCGAAAAGGCTATACAACTCTGCACGGGTCAGTAGTTCGCCCGTGACTTGCTCGCTTGCAATCTCGGGGAGCGGTTGGGCCTTTTTCTCTTCAAAAGAACGTAAAGTCTGGACGATGCCGTTCGTGAATAAAAAATAATTCGGAGAGATGTTATTCTCGGCAGCTGCTCTAACGAGACACTCGTAGACCGTATCGATGACATGAGCGTTCTTCAATCCGCGCTTTCCTAGCAGGCGTTTTGCTTCCGGTTTTGTCGGCTCATTCTCACCGTCATATTTAGCGTTGATGTCTTGTTCTCTCCTACGCTTGCGGTGCTCCGCGACCGCTTTTCTAACGCGCTCTTTTTCTTCCGGTGTGCGCTCTTTCTTCGCAGGCTGTTCGAGCACACCGGTCTCTTTGAGTTCCGACATCCTTTCTCCAATTTGCTGTTTGAAAAATCAAAAGCGGCGTCTGCGCTCCGTCCGGTTATTGTGGACAGCACCGCTGCGTTCGCCGCTGTTATCCATCGAAGTGCATCGATGGGAATTTATCGTTAGGATTTATTCAACAACTGATAGCCGCATGGAAAGCGACCAGCATAAGCTCTTGTATTAGGGAGTTGCCCAAACCAAATCATTCCTTGATTCACCAGATTTTTTGTGGCGTATGTCAAAGTGCCGGGGCCGAGCTTCGCCAATGTCTTACGAAGACCATCACGCACATCACGCTCTGGAACAACTCTCATGTCCGATGCATTTCTTTCAAGCCACATCAGCAGTGCGTTGGCGCACTTGGCGTCGTTCGTTACGCCCTCGTTTGGACGAAGGTATTCGCGAATATGAAGTTGCGTTGCGATGAACGCCTTGACGGAGGATTCACAATCCCGAGCACGTAAAATCTTCCGGCCATCGAACGATGCACAAATGCGCGCCGCTCGAATGGCAATTTCAGCCTCACGACCAATATTAGGATTCTCTTTTCGAATCTGCTCGGCCATTTCCCAAATTGCTGGGTCTACCTCAACTGTGATTGGCGAAGTAATTTCCTTGACGCCTTCGAAGGGACAATACAAAAAATTGAACCCCCCCGGGCACAATCCGAACGTGAATCGGTCATGGAGACCTCCCATCGATTTGACGCCGAAGCAATCGGAAAATTCGTCCTCAACTATGCCCCCAACAAAACTGATTTGGCAGCTGAAATCGATTTCTTTTCCACGCGCCATCACGACATTCTGGCGACGTTTGTAAAACGCGGTGTGAAGGAATGTGATGAAGCTGCTGTTTTCGATTCCGGCCTTGGCAAAAAGATGGGACCACTCGTCTAAGTCAATCAACAAACTCTGGGCCAAAATGCCCTTCGTTCGCATTCCACCAAGTTTCATCAAGAGCGATTCGCTAGAACCGGCCCTGATATTAGAATAGAAAATATCTGGCAATCCCAAAGTCCTGTAAGCCCATTCGATGGCCTGGCTCTTGCCGCTGTGTACCGGCCCAACCAATCCCGTGAAGCTATTAAGATTGTCATCCGAAATAATGATGCCAGTTGTTGGCATGATGGGAGGAACCATGGCACTTGCGACGGCAATCAAAGACGGCCACGCATAAGCAATCGGAAAGCGGCTCATGCGACGCTGGCAAATTTCGCCAAGACGACCGTCGAGAACAGCATCCGACCAATCGGCTTTACATGCTGTAGTCGGAGCTACTTTCTCCACAACTTCAACTTTGGCGTGCTCTCGAATACGAACATTCGCCGGTAATTTGCCGGTGCGGGCCAAGATAGCGTCAACTTTATATTCCTCATCCTGATAAATTAAACGTTCTGCCGGTTCCTGGTCGCCCGCAAACATAGGCTTCAACTGAAAATAGCGAACTGATATTTTCCTCGAAGGAGGAAATCTCTTAAACCAAGCTTGACGATATCTCTTGAGGTCCTCGCGGTACTTATCATCGTCACCTGTGAAGACAGGAGATGGTCCAAATTCTTTCTCATCCTTCGCTTCGAGTTTCTCAAGCTCCGCTTCGAACTGGTCTTCTTCGCTCTGGCGCGGGTGTGCCCGATTGTATTCTGCCGCAAACTCTTCGGCTGCCTGCTGGCGCTCCGGTGTCCATTTATTCGAGAACACCTCCGGGTACTGAGCCCAAAGCGCGGCCTTCGCTTGTTCTTCCTCTGGAGATAATCCTGCGTATGCTCCTGATGGCGATATCATTCGACACCGCCTGCATCTTCGATGATGCACTGAACAGCTTGCGGATTCTGGCCCGCTTTAGCTGGTGGCGCGATATCGAAATACACGACCATGCCGAGCACGATTGTTTCCGGCGCTTGCACTATTTGAGTTGCGTGTATAAAAAACGAATGCTGATTTATCGCAACGCGACCAAACCCTTTCAATGGCTTCCAACTGACTAAGATTCCCTTCTGCTTGTCCACAAATATCCCCAATTAAATTAAAGTTGCCTCCTGTTTTCGCGGGGATTGGCCCAGCCGAGAAGGTTCACTACATAGTGCTATTGATTTACGAATTTTATTCTATTGGCCCGAGCGTTCTTGAATGAATTGTTGAATGTCCCTGTATCCCATTCGCCTTGCGACTTGCTCCACGCTGTACGCGGCGACTATCACTAATAATTCACGAGGGGTGCAGCGTTCGAGTATTTCTTTCGTCCACCACTTTGACAGCTCCCTGCCGGGTTTTTGCTGCTCCATCGTGCGGCTCCAATAGCAATTCTTTTACGCGGTCCTCGTCGTACTCAGCGGCCAATTTGAATTGTCTGCGCTGGTGTAGCTGCTCTCGGATGTTCTCTGAATCTGACCAATCCGGGGCGACCAAGGACGCTCTCTTCAGCTCCGCCATCTCATCAACGATGGTGAGTAATTTATCGACGATGCTCAAGTCCAGCGATTTTTCATTTTGCAAAAATTGAGTCAACCGAGTTCTACCAATAAGACCGGCTGTGATAGGAACGAACAAACTCAGGGGGCAGGCGAGGTCTTGAAGTTTGGTATCGATGAGATGTGCCAATAGCTGCTCCTGCCGTGCGGCAAATTCATGTTCATAAGATTTAGAGCAAAAAGAAAGGCGGACCACACACGGCAGGAAACACAGCGGGAGGAACGCTGCGGGTTGCCTCGTCAGTTCCCGGCGTTCGTGGTCCTTGCGAAGAGAGGAGAACTGGTCTCCCCTTATAGGTTTGGGGTCCGATTCATTTCTTTTCAACAACTTAGCCCGTACGCGATTTCGGTATCCACTGTCCGTTCAACTTGACGTAACCGGCTCGCGTGGCATCCGCTTCGGCGCGTGCGTTCGTATCCGCGATTACTTCCAATGCATTTTGTCGCCCGGCCTTTCTAAGTCTTGCTTCTTTTCTTTCCTCCCTTTTGATGTAGGCATCGATGATGTTTCCGAAACAGTCGTCGTGAGCAGGCTCGTTCTCATCCCCGTGAACAATCGTGATGTGGTCGGCGGCAGACTCGACGACGAAGGTCTGACACAAGCGACAACACAAGCGACCAGATTCGTCTTCTTTCACGTACTTGTAAGCTAGCTCCCGAATCACTCCTTCTATATCAACATCATTCAACTTGACAATGAATTTTGCTCGGGCGATGGGTAAGCCGTCTTTCGTCTTTTGACTGGGCGTTTTCTCATTATCCTGCTGACCAACACCTTGTGGCTTTACTCCTCGACGGTCGTTGTCTGGCCAGACTGCTTCGCCGGTCTCTAGGTCAATCGTATGATTCCCAAGTTCAACACTACGGCTCTGAGCAGCGGCGACCATTCCTAACTTCTCAGGTCCGTACCCACCAGTTTCTAGTTCACCTTTGCCGGTCGGCGCATCGGGCATGTATCTGCCCCGATTCATGCTGCCGGGTCGAGCAATCGCCTTAGCGCGGGCTTCGGCAGCAGCTTTGATTTCGGTAATGGGAGTCTTCAGTCGCTCTTTAATAGCAGCCAACTGCTCTTGCTTGGTTCTGCGGCGAGCGCGTTGACGGGCGGCTTCTTTTTCCGCATTGGTCTTTACTGCTTTGCTGGATTGCTCTGCTATTTCAAGGTGTCTTTCGCGGCATGAATTACATCGCAAGGGCTCGCTTGATGAATTTTTCTGGTCTTCGGTGGTAAACAAAAACTCTGCACCACAGTCAACACACACCATGGCTCTGTCTACAGATTGCGTCGGAGCTGACATGACAGGAATGGTCTCAGGGAGCGCGGGGTTGGCTTCGGGCGCGTATCTACCTGCGAGGCCCGGAAAGAGCCTTTTTACAGGGTTTTTGCGTTGTTTGGTGGGTGTCATTTCTCTTCGCGTTCTATTCCTTCTGCAATCTCGACAAGGCGAGCCATAGCTGCCGCCCACGGTGCCCCTTGTTCTTCCAACATTTTGATTTCGTCAGGAGTCAGAGGCGAGTGAGAATTCTCAGGCCACGGGAGAACAGTGCAGATGATTTCAGACAAACGACGAATTTCTCCATCGCCTGCTACGAGCAGAGCGCGTCTTGCTTTTTGCTCAACCTGTCCGAGATAAGGGTCTTCGGAGTGAACTGTCTGCATAAATTGTCCACTAGATGGTTTTCCGAGAACATCTATATGCCTCGGGGCAGACATAATTTTGTGCGCTTGGTCAGCGCGTCGTTTGCGGTCAATCCACTCAATAAGAGCAGCTTTGTCTTTATCTGAGTAAGCCATCAGTGAATCGGCAGCGAAAAGATGAGGTGCTGCTCTCCGTGATTAATGTTCATGTAGAACAACTGTTCATTCTCGGCAGGCGACCGAAACGGGGGATTAAACCGAAAAGAGTTTGGAAATTGTTTTGCGATTTTCTTTCCCTCATCTTCTGAGACCTTATAAATGCGAATTCCCCCGTAGCCATACACCTCTTTGAAGGTCATAAAGTCCTTCGGGTAATTGCTTTCTTGATATTCCATCTTTGCCTCTCTTTCCACTGATACCGTCAGCGGTCGGTTAAATCTTGATGCCCCGGGCTTGCAAGGTCGCGGTCGATTCCTCGATGCTCCTCTGCGAACGCTCCAGCAAGACTCGTTTTTCTTCCTCTGTAAGCGGTTGGAGGACGGAGAGGAGCTGAAAGATACTGGCACAGGTTCCGCAGGTCACTTGGGCTGGTCCGAAATCTTGAGGTTCAGTTTCAATCCGTCCGCGAGCGGGTCCGGTTTTGGCTCGCGTTGAAACAATGGAGGATGGACCGGCTGAGGTTCGTCAAATCGAACGAGGTTGGCATCGACCCAAATTGACGCCACGGGCTCGAAAAGTCCTTCAGCACCTGTTTCTCCTGGTTCCACCAATAACTTGCTCTCCCGAGCACTTAGCACGAACACCTTCAAGACACCTTGCCGGTCAACATATTTTCTAAGCCCGCCGAAGCCTATCGTGACCGGCGGCGTCATCGCGTCAAGATACCGGCGCACCAACTCGGCCACGGGAACGCCGGAGCGCCGGGACTCGGCAGCAAGCCGGTCGCGTAGGTCGTCGGGCAGGAAGAAGGACGTTCGTTTCATTCTGGCATTATACACGTATGCCTGTGTGTGTCAAGCGAATTCTTTAGGCATACCTAAAACGCACAGGGAAGCCCGTAGGGGTCGTCAAAAACGGTAGGCAGTAAATCCGGGCGTATGGGCCTTGAAGAGACTGCCTGGCAGGCGGGAAACCGGGCTGGCTGCTATGGTGACGGTCGGGCGTGACCTGTAATTTAGGAAGTAACACCAGTGCTCGGGAGGTGGGGCCTGAAAATGAGCGGCAATGGACTTTCATTTTTGCTCTGGGCGTTGAAGGACAAAACCAATGTTCTTCCCGTTTCTCTATGGGAGTGTGTACGCAAGCTAAGTGTTAGCTGTTTTTTCCATGAAAGTTCTTCCCGCCCCAGGAAGAACATGGGAAGAACATTGCCATAAGTCCTTTATATGCATCAGTTATGTGTGTGTATCACTCCCGTGAGGAAATGGGAAGAACATTTGTCTACCAAAGTCCAAATCAACTTAGCCGAATGTTCTTCCCAAGTTCTTCCTAGGCGAGGCGGAACATTCAAGCTGCTAAAAATAGCCCGACAACAGCCTTGTTCGACAGAGCCACGGGAATCAATTCTTGATGACAGGCGGTCGGCAACTTCTGTGGCCTGGTGTAACGTATGCCTGCAGGAAAATAACCCGGTAGGGGTGGACGACCTCCACCGGCCTAATTTCCGTTTCTGTAACTGGCAACCAGTTTGTTATGAACGCGACGTGTCCGCCGACCGCCCAAAAGGCTTGCCGGTGGCTTCCACGTATGGCGGAGTGCCTCCGGGTGCAATGGAGTCTCTTCGCTTTATAATGGCTAGACTATTGTTAAACTATTGAATCTATTATCTTTATGGGGGAGGAGATTTTCCGGGCTCTTCTGATTTATGCCTTGCCCAGCTCCTCACGACAAGCTTGCGAATCGTTGCACCATCCTTTGCGCCGACCGATGTATTTTCCTGCAAGTCCTTTAGAATCAGCAAGCAAAACGCAACATTCTGGCGGATTGTTGCATTTCTCCAAACATGATGTTTGTAAGTTGTTGAAAACATTGAAATGGGTAGAAAAGTTACATAGATATCATGATATGTCTTGTTTCAAGCTTCCGTTGCAAGAAAAATGCCTCGCTCATTCAGAATTTCCTTGACAATAGATTAGATATCATGATATCATTTTGGATGCAATTGGATATGAGGATACCATGAGCGAACTACAAGGGTTGAACCACCAAGAGCTTTCAAAGTTGCTCCAGGTCGTGACCGATTCTCGCGACCGAGCAATCATCATTTTAGGTCTGCGCCATGGTTTCCGCTCGTCAGAAATAGCAGACCTTCGGATGTCCGACCTTGATTTGGCCAACCGTTTGATTCGAGTTCGTCGAGGCAAAGGGAGCGAGACAAACAACCACGAGCTGGCAGACGGCCCGCAAGCTCTCGATGAGCTTACGGTGCTCCGTCAAGCATTGGCCGACCGGCCATCAGACTCCTCGCCCTTCGTCTTCGTTTCACAAAAGGGTGGCAAGCTCCATCGCTCGCAGATATTCCGCACCTTCCAGCAGGCGGCAACGAAGGCTGGATTACCTCGCCAGAAACGCCATTATCACTGTGCCAAGCATACCTTGGCGTTCAGCATGCTAAAGGCAGGCGCATTACTCCCCGAGACCCAGAAATATCTCGGCTGGAAGTCTCTTGCGACCGCCGGTCGATATCTCGCAGTCACGGACGAGACAGCCTGCAAGGCTGCTAAGAGTGCTTATGGAGTGAAAGAGTGACCGATAAGCCACAAGGTAGACCATCGTTGCTGCCCGAGAAGAAGCGTTCGCAGCATATCGTTTTGACTGTTACACCATCAGAATTTGAGCATATCAAGCAAGCCGCATCCGTTGTTGGCTTGACTGTTTCTACATTCGGAAGGCGAGCCATTTTAGCAGCCGCAACCGTAAAGAAACGTGGCAAACAATGACACACCGGTTCTCCAATCCCCGACGCGTCCGCAATGTTCGCCGCACTCACCACATCCGAGCCGTAAACATAGTGAAGGCGATTGTCACCGGCGTTGACGCTGGCATCTATAGCTTGACCGTAGCGCGTGACGCGATGGATTCTCTCGCCGTCTGCCCCGAGTCTGTTCGCACCGAGGAGGTTCTCTAGTGAAACGCGGAAACTTCAGCAGCCGCGAAACTAAGCCAGAACCACTAATTATTCGGGCTCGAATCAATGGCGGTGAACCTGAACCAATTCGTGTGCTGCGCTCCACGAAAGAACCTGAACTCGGTCAGGTTTTTCGAGGCGTACCTTCACGGTTTGGCACGAACCTTTTTCAAAAGACTCTGCGCGTTGTCTCTATGTCTGAAGAAAAGGGAATTAATGTTTTTCACTGCACAACCGATGTAACGGAGTTCCGCTAAATGAAGACCCCTAAAACTCAAACCACTCCTGCGACTCAGTTCAAAGCAGAACTTTGGACGACCGTCACTGAAAAAGAAATCTGGGCTACCGTGATGCTCGACGGTAGCGAACCGGGGTCGCCGTGCGCGTTCGGTCCCAAGCAGCGAATGGAACAGTATGCGGAGCAACTGAACGAGTCAAAAGGAATAATCCAACCGTGACTGCAAGACTGAATGCGTCGTTCAACAGCCAAAGCGTTCTGACCTTGACGGCTGGCAGCGCAACTAGGACGGTTTCGAACGCCTCGGCCTAGATGAACGTTTCAAGCTGTTCTGGTATACTGAAACTGTATCAAGAGCGAGCGCAGTCAGCTCCAGCAACCGAGCCAGAGAAAAGGCCACGGTGCTAACCTTCGAAAGAAGGGATACGGCCTGTAGGGGCAAAAACCACCTTAGTCCTTCCCAATATTTCGAAGGCATCTTCTCTTAACTGGAGGAATGATGTCTTCGCATAACGATTCGTTTGTAGGTTCTGGTAATTCACCCACTCAATCAAGCTGTCCTGACTTTGTCGTCGAGAGCCACAGCTCCATATTCTTGCTACGTCCGCAAAATGAACAAGCCGTTAGCTGGGTCAACGCCCACATCGGTTGCGAGAACGGTTTCCAACCTTACTGGCCCACCGTCGTAGTCGAACACCGATACATCGCGGACATCGTTGCAGGTATTCAGACCGATGGATTAGCGGTGCAATCGTGATTGCCTCCAACTTGATTGAATTGCGTCAAGCGCGTTCCCTTTCTCGACCGCAGCTAGCGCAAAGCGCCAAAGTATCGAGGTCACATCTCTGGGCCATCGAAACCGGGAAAATCGTTCCGGGCATTAGCACTTTAGAAAAGATTTCCGAAGCCCTCGGCGTCGGTCTGAGTCGATTTTTGACGAAATCAAATACCGGCTTGCTTCTCGAACACTCCTTCGTTCGAAGCATACGGGGACTTTTGCCACATCTAAATTCTGAACACCGGCAGTTAATTCTGAAGACTCTGCAAGCGGCTCCTCAGACCCTCAGCTCGAACGTTGGTCTGAAACGGTGTGGCGCAAATGCGCAAAGGACAAAACCATGAAAAAAGAATACGGCCCATCGCAAGGCGCAAGAATGATGCGCGACCTAGTCGAGGCCGCCCAGCAAGGCAAGCGCGAGGACCTGATGAAAAAACTGCCACTGAACTATACGCTGCGATTTTTGTACTCCAACAACATATTGCCGACCGTCCGTAACTATCTTGGTTTGGAATATATGAGCGATGTTTCGAGCTTAGAAGATGTCGGACCAGAAGACCGCGCTTCCATTGAAAGGCTCATTGCAGACGGATTTCTCGTGGATACAAAATCGGAGCGCGTTAATTAGGAAAATAGGCAGGCCCGGGAACCGACGAGGAGATTCAACTTTGAAGGCTACACGAAAATTGTTTGAGACCGCTGTTCGCGTTGTCATCCGCATCGGACGAAAGAAGATTTTCGACCTATCGCTTCCACGGGGCAGTTCGGTTTCGTGGGTAGAACAAGAGCAGGTGAAGAAAAATGTTCGACCGTAGAGCGTTCCTTTCTCTTTTCTTAGCAGTATTCAGCCGTTGGCGCTGGCGTCAGGTAGGCGTACAGACAAAACTGCCAGAGATTCAAACGTGGCCGCCACAAACGCCGCGCCAGATTTTGGAGTCTTTCTGGCAAGAAGATAGATGAGCGAACAAATGAGATTCGATATGTCCGACGTTCGAGTCCGCTGGCAGCTCTACCGCTATCACAACCGGAGCCACGACGGTGAAATCTGGTTTGCGCTCCAAACAGCCAACGGAATTCTACTGGTCGAGCAGACTGATGAGTGGCCCGAAGGGTCACAACTGTTAGGCGAGATTAGAACGCGGATGGTCGACGGTAGATTCGTTGATGACATCATTCCTTTGCAAGAGCGCTCAGATGAGGAATTACAGCAGATGCGCCAACAGGCCGAGAAACACAAAGTGCATCGAGCAGAGCTTTATAGACGCTATTCATTGGAAGAAAGAATTCGAGGTTTGAGAGGCGGCGAAAGTTTGTGAGGAGGTACAAATCGTGAAGCTAACCGACCCGCAAGCACTGCCCCGACAGACCGGACGCCGACGCGCTAGAGGCGGTAGAACGTTAGTGCTCGCTACGGAGACACTACCCGAACTAGTTCACCTTAACTTCGAGTACTCGGTCCTAGCTTCACGCAGGACAGAAATGTCAGGGTCGGCGTCTTTCCAAAGGTTCAGGAATGCCTCGTAAGAAATGCGGCTTCGCGTACCGTCACCAGACATCTCTAGCGCCCGCGCAATCGTTAGAAGCGTCAAAGGGTACATCTCGGAGGTGGGTGACACGCCTCTGTGGTCGATTATTCTCTGAAACTCACTCGATGCTGCCGCCCAATCGCGCACCTTCACGTAGGCTACGCCCCGACGGTAAATTGGGAAAAATTCTGCCTGTTGACCAAGGTCGTACGGTCTGGAAGATTCCAGCAATTCAAGACCACGCTTCGGTTGACCGTTCGCAATTTCCTGAGTCGCTCGCGCGACCGGAATCCAGACTGCGTTAATCAACGTGTCTTTTGGAAACCTTCTATGGAGTTCTTCCATTACGTCGTTTGCCTGTAGGTTCTCTCCGGTCAACGAAAAAACGAGTGCTGCGTTAACCAAGACGTTCGGCTTGCGGGCGAATGCCAAAGCATTTCTCATGTCTTCGCGTGCTTTCTGTCGGTCGCCGTATTCTGCTTCCACAACGGCCATGTCGCTTTCAACTTTGCCTGCGGATTCCTTCAAGCCTCGATTTGCCATTCGCTCGGCAACCGCATGGATTTTCTTGCGCGCAAGTGTCATTTTCCCTGAAAGGACAGCCAACCATGCCTCTTGCTGCAAGACCGCGTCTTCGTCAGATTCCTCTCTTGGCCATGAGGGGGTGCGGAGGGTCGGGGCGGCATCGCCCCGAAGAAACCCAATCTCGAAACGGCGGATACGCAAGGCAGATGAGTCGAGTCCTTGTGCGCTCGCGGAATCAATGGTTTTTAGTGCGTCTTGATACGCTTCCTTTCCAATCTGTGCCACTGCGAAAGACGAATAAACGTCGGGGTCTTTGGGATTGAGACGTATTGCTTCTCTTGCCTCCTCGGCAGCATCGTCGAATCGACCGAAAGAACTAGAGTATTCTTCGGCCAAGTCATAGCGAGGCATCCAATCCCTCGGATATGCCTGCTTCCAATCCTTGAGCGTTTCGATTTCTTTCTCAAGCTCACCAGTTACAATGTCGTAGTATCGAGAAGTAATATAAAATCTTTCGCGCTCAGTCACATTTTCGCGTCGCTTGAACGCCTCTTCCGCATACCTAAGGGCATTCCCATTTTCATCAAGATTGTCATACGCCTGTGCCATCTTGGCGTAAGCCAAGGCGAAGTCGGGGTCTGCTTGAACCGCAAGTTCGAAAAAACGAATAGCTCCTGCATTGTCATCTGTCATGAGGTCTTTGTTGCCGAGCGTAAAGAATCTCCAAGCCTCGGATGAGTGCGTCGTAGCCCTTTCCAGAGGCATGTCAAATTTCTGGCCCGATTGGAAAGACTCTCCTAGTTTGTGGCGTATTTTCGACACCGCTTCCCCAACCATCGCAATCAAGTGCTCACGGTCATCTGCCTCCACCTGTTCTAGTGCCAGTAAGTCTCCAGTCTTACAGTCAGCGGCTCGCAGCCCGATGACATAGTGCCCGCCGAGAGTGGCAATCGACCCTGTTAATCCGGCTTTGAGTCCCTCGCGCAAACAGACTTCGTCAGTGACCTGCGGGGTGAGTTTTTGGTTCGCAGGAAGGCGCATCTCTTGCAAAGCATCCCGAATGCGCTTTTCGGAGAGTACGGTCAGAAATGGTGATTCGCTCAGTTTCGCTGCGACCGCCTGCTTCGTCATTTCATCCAAGGTTTTTTCGCCGGTGAGATTTTCAATGTCTCCCAGCACAACAGAATCACGGCCAATCACTGCATTACCACCATGGCGAAACAGACGGCTTGCGACAAATACAACCACCAACAGCAAAACAAGCCAAACAAGAAGGCTTTTTTGAAGCGGGCGTCTTTCTGCTTGAATTCGAGCAATTTCGGTTGGGGTGATACCAACGAGGCTTTCGCCCACCCGAATCAGGTACTTGCCATCCTGAGTGCAAAGTACGTGGCCCCGAGGACGGGCAGGTATTTGGATTCCGAGTATATGCAAGCCATCCTGAGTCTTGACCGACTGCGGAGTGACTCGAATCGAGGCGGAATTATGGACGCTTAGTTGGATTTTCTTAATATCTTCTTGCTTCACTTCTGGAATGCCAACCAGCTTTCTAGGTCTCTTGTCAGTTATTCCCATCAGCAAGAGACCGCCCCCCGCATTACCAATTCCCACCGCGTATTCGGTGATTTCCTTGTACGAGAGCAGGCGTTGCTTAAATTCTATGTTCTCGTTTTCATCGCTGTCCGCCAAGCGCCGGACATTTCTCTCATCGAGTGGAGTGTCAATCGAGGTACGCAGGCCCGTCACCCATGACAGAAGGCGCTTCCAAAGAGAGGAAAAGGCAAGGTTTTCCTTCCGAAGGGGAGAAGGTTCAGGCTCGGCTGGCATCAATACCCGCCTTATTCGAGAGTGGAAATAAAATCGTTAATCGTTGAGACGATGGCCTTCCTTCGATAGTCCAAGAAATCCTGATAGTTCTCCATGCGCCACAGCTTTGGTTCCAGTGGGACCAGTTGAGAAGTGAGAGCTTCCTTGCCTCGCGTTTTTATGATGTCCTCGGGGAAATATTTGGACGGTGGGTTATTAAGGATTTGCCGATTTGCTTTGCCTCCAATGAAAGCCATGTTCGCCATTTCATTAATTTCGTTCCGCTCTAAGCTCTCTTTCTTCAAAAGCGACTTAGGAAATATGTGATGAAATTGGAGCCTGTGAGACTTTCCCACGTGTTTGCTAGACAGTTTCAGCCCTGAGAGCCAGTCCTTCGCACCGTTGTGCCTCAAGACAAAGTAAAGCATCGAGAAAAGGGGATTGCGAATCCCACGATGTTCTACGTCAGCGTACGTCACCTCAAACTGTTTTACGTGCTGCTGTAACTGCTTGAGAAGGTTATCGAGACTTTCAGTGCGAAACAGAAGAGCCAAATCTCCGTCCAGGATGGTTTCTGAGGAACCCCTTGAGTAGTGTCCATGCATGTGAGCGAGATAGAACCAGCGGAGGAGTGCCTTATCCTCGGCCTCCTTCAACTTCATTTTCCTTAAATGGCCGTACACAGCAATCGGGATAATTAAGAACGGTGAAGAGAGAAGACTGAGACTCTCAATGCGAGCGTTGCTCTTCACGAAGTTGATTGCAAATTCCAGTCCTTCTTTGGCATCCACCCATGCCCCTTGTAATTTGGGTTTTCCGATTCGGCTCACGGTCTTAAATCTGCTTTGCTCTGTCGCGAATACAACCAACAAGCGAACGAGTAATCCGCTCTCAAGCAGATAACTCTCGTCATCGCCAAAATCACTCGCGAATTGTTCGCAAAGTTTGAGGAAACCCGTCCATTGGGATGAAATTTGGGCTAGGGCAAGGTCAGACCCCCTCAATTTGATTCCTAGAGAGTTGACTCTAACGAATATCTCGGTGACTTCCTCATAGGAGAGCTTTTTCTCAAGTACCTGCATGACGTAAGGATAATCTCGGATTTTTCTGACGCGCTGGAGACGCTCGGAATACTTATCCCATCGAGAATCATCGGGTGAAATCTTTAATCTACGGAGGATATCGCTGTCCGATTTAGCAAAGATGTTTGAGACGGGAACCCACACTGGGTTCGCTTCCAGTGCACGGCTAGCCACTACGAATGTATGGTTCTTTAGCTCCTCCTGAATGTCGTACTCGCCGTCTTCTTCCTCGTCGTCATCCTCGATGTCTACGTTCGAGTTATTCTCGTCCACGTCGAGCACTTCCAGCGGCGGACCCTCAGGATGTTCCATGTTAAACAAAATCTCGATTGGCTTTTTTCTTCCCCGAACATTGACAGGTTGCCCATCTAGGATTGCCGCTAGCGAGGTGATTCGCTGTTGGCCATCAAGAAGCAGCAAACGGTTCGACGAGGTAGGACTTTTCGTGGCTCGCACAGCCAATTCTTTTGTGTCGATGTTTTCGTCGGTCTCCCAAACCAGAATCGTGCCGGATGGATAGCCTCGGTAAAGAGAATCCAGTAAATCGCGGACGCGAGTTGCTGGCCAGACGTAGCGACGCTGCATTTCTGGAAGCAGCAATTCACCGTGCTGGACTTTATCTATCAACTCACGAACAAAAATGTCAGTCTTGGGCATGCGGGATGTCCTCAATACGAAAGGTCAAGCTGTTGTGGAGCGAGAAAACAGTGTGACCAAACTATGATTTGGTTGTCGCCGACAGTCTGGCATGCACTACTGGTATATTCAAGATGAGCTATAAACCTCAGGATAAACCAATTGGAGGTAAGCTCGAAAGTTGACCGTTCTGACTTCCAGAGAGTACGCTTCACTCACAAAATCAAAAGGTTCAGTCGAGGATGATGGCGAAAGCGGCGAAGACCGGGAAAAAGCAGAAGCAAAATAGGTCGAAGGCGAACGGCACAGCAACGCTGCCTATGCCAGCCTTGGATGGCGAGCATCTTGATATTTCGATGTTGGAGACGTGGTTGTGGGACGCGGCGTGTGCGATTCGCGGGGCCACGGATGCTCCGAAGTTCAAGGATTTCATCCTGCCTCTGATTTTCTTCAAGCGGCTGTCGGACGTTTTTGATGATGAGTTCGCTGGGCAGGTGAAGGAATTTGGCGATGAGGAGACAGCCCGCGAGGTCATTCAGGCCGACCACGAAGACGCATTGAAGACTGGTCGCAGGCCGATTGTCCGGTTCTTCGTTCCTCATCAATACCGTTGGGATGCCATCCGCAATCACGCTGCGAATGGCGAGCTAGGTCAGTTCGTCACGGATGCCATGCGTGAAACTGCACGGCTGAACCCCGACCTTCAAGGCGTCCTCGATATTAAGGACTACAACGAGCGACAGAGCGGCCAGCGAACGCTCGATGATGACCGCCTCGCAACGCTGATTGAAGTCATCAGCCGTCACCGGCTAGGGCTGAGGAACGCAGAGCCGGACATCCTCGGACGCGCTTACGAGTAAATCATGGTCCCCTCCGGGGACCACAACGAAGGATGAAAATGGGGTCGAGATGGCGTAGCGTTTGTGCAGCCGCGTTGGCGACAGAGGCCGAG
>Ga0137393_10000528_pt1 | contig 22806 bp, 23 predicted proteins | sample 15con2h34BmetaG_FD_101396 | JGI IMG/M metagenome (GOLD analysis project Ga0137393, IMG submission 101396) | Vadose zone soil microbial communities from Angelo Coast Range Reserve, California, USA - 15con2h3.4B metaG | ecosystem: Environmental > Terrestrial > Soil > Vadose zone > Saprolite...
ACCACTGGCTGAGCCACCGGGCGCCCGCGTCGCCGTGCCTGGCGTCGGTCTCATTCCGCAGATGCCCGACGTCGTGCAAGAGGGCCGCGGCGACCAGCGGGGCGGCCGCCCCGGCGGCCTCGGCCAGCGCTCCGGCCTGCCGCATGTGCACGCCGATCGTCACCTCCTCGCCCAGGTAGGCCCACGCCCCGGGCCCGGCGAACAGCCCGGCGATGACCTCGACCCCAGTCACTGGTTCTCCTCCCGTCTCAGTACCGCCAAGGTGCTGGCCAGGCCGTCCAGGTCGGCGTAACAACCCTGCAGGTGCCGGCCCGGCGAGCCTGTGGTCATGCTGAACGCCGTGCGGGCGTGCAGGACCCGCGTGTTGTCGAAGATTAGGCAGTCCCCCGGCGCCAGCCGCAGGTTCAGCTGCCGTTCGCGCTGCGCGAGCAGTCCGGCCCACCGCCTGTAGGCGGCGTAGAACGCGGTGACCTGCGCAAAGGGCAGCCGCAGCGGCTGCGCGGACCGGTTGTTGAACCGCACCCCCCGGACCCGGCCGCGCGGGCTGAGCTGGATAAGCGGAAGGCTGGCCCGTAGCTCGGTCTCTTTATCGACATAGCCGAACGGAACGGGTGTTCTCGCCAGTGTCTCAAAGGAGTCTGCGTCCGTGGCGCGAAGCGCCGTGGCGGCCGCGAAGCCGTCCACCAGGCCGGTGTCGCCGCCGTCGTCCGACGTGCGCAGGCAGTGCAGCAATTGAACGGTCGGCGCCGGGTCGCGGTACGGGTTGTCGGTGTGCGGCAGGATCTCCCGGCTGGTGAAGGCCAGGTTGCCCGGCTCGGGCTCCACCCGGACGTCGAACAGCCGGCCGTAGTTGGTCTCCCGCACGAACCCGAAGCTCGCGGCGACCTCGAGCACCATGCCCGGCTCGGCGGGCACATCGTGCAGCAGCACGAAACCCCGGCGCAGCACCGCCTCCAGGGCCCGGGCCCGGTCGGCCGGCTGGTCCAGGTACCGGGGCCAGCTCGCCTGGGGCCAGTTCCCGCCAGGGCCGCGTCCGGTCCTTGGGCCCAGGTCCGCGGCCAGCCAGAGCTCCTTGTCGTCCTCGGTCCGCCCGTCGCCGTCGGCGTGGCCGTCGAGCGCGTGGCCGGCCAGCCACGAGCGCGAGAAGACAGCCCGGTGCTGATCGGGGGCGAACGTCACCAGCACGGACTCTCCCGCGTCTTCGGAGGCTGCCACGCCCACATCGTTCGGGATATCGGTTATGTCTTTTAGTTTTTGCCCGCTGCCGGCATCCTTGCACTCGGCGCACGGGCAGTTGTCCCGCAGCCAAACCGCCGGGAAGCGCAGCCGCCGTCCGCCCGCCGTCAGCTCCAGGTCCACGCCCGCCTCCCGGGAAGCAACTTGGCTATACAAGTTTGAGGATGACTATACTAGAAGCCGTGGCTTCCAGGACACGAGTGGTCATTGCCGGCGGCGGCGTGCTCGGCACCATGCACGCCTTGGCCGCCCGGCGGCGCGGCTTCGAGGTCGTGCAGCTGGAGCGGGAGGCCGAGGCCCGCGGCGCGAGCGTGCGGAACTTCGGCCTGGTCTGGGTGAGCGGCCGGAAGGCCGGCCCGGAGCTCTCTCTCGCGCTGCGCGCCCGCGAGCTGTGGGCCGAGCTCGGCGCGCAAGTGCCTGGCCTCGGCTTCCGGGCCGCGGGCTCGCTCACCCTGGCCACCGGGGACGCGGAGCTCGCCCTGCTCAAGGAGGCGGCCGCGCTGCCCGACGCGGAACGGCGCGGGTTCGAGCTGCTCGACCCCCCGGCCGTCCGCGAGGCCAACCCGGTCCTGCGCGGCGAGTTCACCGGCGGGCTGCTCTGCCGTGCCGACGCGATCGTCGAGCCGCGCCAGGTGCTGCCCGCGCTGCGCGGCTTCCTTGCTAGTGATGGTTACACCTGGCTGCCCGGCCGCGAGGTCACCGAGATCGTGCCGAACGCGGTGCGCGATCACACCGGCGCCTGGCATCAGGGCGACCTGGTGATCCTGTGCCCGGGCGCGGCGCACACCGGCGTAGCCGGCCGGTATCTGGCTCGCGGCGGGGTTCCCGCGGTCCGCCGGGTCCGGCTGCAGATGATGCAGACAGCGCCGCTGGGCGAGCGGCTCACCACGGCGCTGGCCGACGGCGACTCGCTGCGCTACTACCCGGCCTACGACCTGCCGGGACGGGACCAGCTGCCGCCGCAATCCGGCGCCGCCGGCCGGGCCCGCGCCCAGCTGCTGCTGGTCCAGCGGGCCGACGGCGGGCTCACCATCGGGGACACGCACGAATACGCCGAGCCGTTCGCGTTCGACGTGGACGAGGACGCCTACGACCACCTGCGCGCTCGGGCCGGGGCGCTGCTCGGCGCGCCCATCCCGCGCGTCCAGCGACGCTGGGCCGGGGTCTACAGTGAAGTGCACCCCGGCGCGGCCGCTCACGCGCTTTACCACCGGGCCGAGGTCGAGCCCGGCGTTGTCCTGGTCACCGGGCCAGGCGGGCGTGGCATGACATGTTCCCCCGCCATCGCAGAGGAGACGTTCGGATGACCCGCATCACGGTCGCATGCCTGGACATGGCAGGCACCACAATCGCCGACGACGGCACCGTCCTGGAGGCGTTCTCCGCGGCCATCGCGGACCAGAACCTGCCGCTGGCCGCGTACAACCAGGCCATGACCGACGTGCGCTCGAGCATGGGCCAGTCCAAGATCGAGGTGTTCCGCCGTATCCTCGGCGACGAGGAGACCGCGCAGAAGGCCAACGACGCGTTCGAGGACCATTACGCGGCGGCCGTCCGCGACGGCAAGATCGCGGCTGTACCCGGCGCCGAGCAGACGATCACCGCTTTGCGCCAGGCCGGCGTCCGGGTCTGCCTGGCCACCGGCTTCTCCCCCGCCACCAGGGACGCCATCATCGGCAAGCTCGTCTGGGGCGGGCTGATCGACCTGGCCCTGTCCCCCGCCGATGCCGGCTTCTGGGGGTTTGAGGGCCGCGGCCGTCCGTGGCCGGACCTGCCGCTGATCGCGCTGCTGAAGCTGCGTGGCGGCGCCGTCAGCGAGCTGGCCGTGGTCGGCGACACCGCCAGCGACATCGAGTCCGGGCGGCGCGCCGGGGCCGCGATCGTGGCCGGCGTGCTGACCGGCGCCAGCAGCCGCGCGGACCTGGAGCGGGCCGGCGCCCCGCTCATCCTCGACACGATCGCGGACATTCTTCCGTATATCGATTCCGTCACTGCCTGACCACCGGGATCGCCGGGGCCGTATTGTCGGCTAGATGACCGTGCCTTCCGCGCTTCGCGCCCTCCTCGCCCTCCTCGCCGTCGTTGTCCTCTTAGGACTGGCTGCCTGCACTTCCGCAGGCTCCGCGCCGTCCGCGCCGCCAAGCGGCAGCCTCTCGGGCTCCCCGGTGGCGTCACCGTCAGCCCCTGCGCCGCCCGCGTCCACCCGGGCACCCAACCCCACTCATGCGGCCAGTACCACTCAAGCACCTCAGGTCACGCAGGCACCTTCGACCGCGCGGGCACCGACTCCGACTCAGGCTGCCCCAGCCGGCTGTTATCCGCTGAGCAACGAGGGAACGTGCTACGAGCCCGGCGAGTTCTGTCGTAACAGCGACCACGGGGTCACCGGGGTCGCCGGAGACGGCAAGACGATCAAGTGCGAGGACAACGACGGCTGGCGCTGGGAGCCGATCTGACCGCGGCCTGCCTTTAGCCGGTAACGGGTCGGCGCGGGACGACGGGCGGGCCTTGCCCTGGAGCCAGAGGTTCTGGCCCACGGTTGAGTAGAGGTATTCCTCCCAGAGCCTGGCCGCGGCCGGGTGCGGCGCGGACTTGCTGATGGCCTGGTCATAGTAGGCGGCGTAGGAGGCGTCCGACGGGATCACGATCTTGAGGCCCTTAACGCTCGGGCCGATCTCGGACGCCAGCGGGTAGTCCCACCAGACCACGATCGGCGTCTGGCCGCTGTCCATGGTCGCCGCGCTGCCCGCGACCGGCACGAAGTTGCCCATGGAGTGCAGCTTCTTGAAGTACGCGATGCCGGGCGAAATGTTGTTGAGCGAACCGCCGTTGGCCAGGGCCGAGGCGAAGACGGCCGAGAACGCGGCGCTAGCCTGGGTCGGGTTGCCGTTGATGGCGACCTGGTTCTTGTAAATCGGCTTCAGCAGGTCCGCGAACGAGGTCGGCGGGGTCTTTACCTTCGCCGAGTTGTACCCGATCGCGACGTACCCGCCGTAGTCGGCGTAGTAGGTGCCGTCTGACGCCTTGGCGTCGGACGGGATGTTACTCCAGGTCGCCACCTGGTAGGGGGCCAGGATGCCTTGCTGGTCGCCCTTGACCGCGAACGCGGTGCCCACGTCGAGCACGTCGGGGGCGCGGCTCTGGCCCTTGAGCTGGTTGACGGCGTTGAGCTCGTCCTGGCTGGAGCCGTCCGGGTTCGCGTCGTTGATCTTGATGCCGTACTTGGCGGTGAAGTCCTTCATGATCGTGCCGTAGTTGGCCCAGTTGGCAGGCAAGGTGATGAAGTTGAGGACGCCTTCCTTCTGGGCCGCCGCGACCAGCGCGTTCATGCTGCCGAACGCGGACAGCGAGGTGGCCGTCGAGGCGTTCACCCCGCCGCTGCTGTTGGTGCTAGTGCTGCTACTGCTGCTGGAACTCGAGGAACTGCAGCCGACAGTGAGTAGCAGGCTGCCGATAACCGCGGCACTTGCCGCCATAGCATGCCTTGCTCGCAAAATTTCCCTCCCAAACCACAGTCCCCTTGGGCGGGGACCAAGACGTTTGAATCTTGGCTAGACAAGTCGAGATGATGGCTAGCCAAGACCAACGGGAAGTAGCCAGCCCATGGAGGGCAGGCATCTGTTAGTGGTCAGCTTGATAGCCGTGCCTGGCCGCTGGCCGGGCGGCCAGCCAGGTGGCTAGGATGTGCGCTCAGCGACGTACCTCCGCTCCTATCGGGGGGAAGCAGAGCGTCATAAGCATGGATAAGGCCATGACGAGTCAGCAGGGCGGAGCGCGACAGCCAGCGGGAATCCGTGACGTAGCCCGGCTGGCCGGCGTATCGGTCGCCTCGGTGAGCTTCGCGCTCAACGGCCAGCCAGGCGTCGCGGAATACACCCGCCGCCGGATCCTGGCGGCCGCGGCTGAGCTCGGCTACCGCGCCAACCCGCAGGCCCAGGCGCTGCGGCGCGGACGCACCACCACCTACGGCCTGGTCATCCGCAACTTCAGCAATCCCTTTTTCCTCGAGGTACTGACCGGGGCCGAGCAGGCGGCGAGCCAGGCCGGGGCCACACTGCTGCTACTCGACTCGCACTACTCGGTGGAACGTGAACGCTGCTGGTGCGGGAAATGGCCGCCCAGCGCCTCGCCGGGCTCGCCATCGCCCCGGTCGGCAAGGGCGAGTCGGTGCGGCTCTGGCAGGAGTTGCGCCCCGGTGCCCCGGTCGTGGCGCTGAACTCGTCGGTGGAAGGCATCACCGGCGTATCGCGGGTATACCCCGATAACGCCGCCGCGGTCGAAGTGCCGATGCGCCGCCTCGCCGAGCTGGGACATTCCTGCGCCGCCTTCCTGTCCGCGCCACGTGGCCTGGTAGCGGACCCGGACCGGCTGCGTCATTTCCGCCGCCTCGCCCGCGAGCTTGCCGTCCAGCCCGTGGTTATGCGCTCGCCGCTGACGATCACGGACGTGCGCAAGGCGGCCGGGACGCTGCTCGCGCGCCGGGACGCCCCCACCGCTATCATCACCAACTCCGATTACACGGCACTCGACGTCTACAAGACTGCCAGGGACCTGTCCCTGCGGATCGGACCGGATGTCTCCGTCATCGGGCACGACGACCTGCCGACCTCCGAACTGCTTGATCCGCCGCTGGTGACCATCCGCCTGGACGGCAGGGAAATGGGCCGGGCGCTGATGGCGCGATTGCTTAACGGCGATCGGCCGGACAACTACGTCGCCCCGGTTGAACTGGTCGAACGCGCCTCCCTGCGGGCGCCTGAGGTACCCGTTACCCCGGTGTTCACCCGGCTCAGTGCGGCAACTCGGTAACGTCCCTTGACACCCTCGCGACGGGTGTGTGAGCATTCGAACGCTAAACGTTTTAGGTGCGTTTATCCTGCACTCTTAGCTGGGGGAGAGGTGGGTCGGCAAACCACTTCGGTACCGCCGCCCGTGGCCTTTTCGGGCAGCCGTAATCCACTTCGGGACAGGAAAGCTTTCAGGAGGCACTGGTGAGATCCTCATATCGATTCGCGCTCGCTGGCGTCGCGGCCGCGGCGCTGCTCGCGGTCGGCTGCTCGTCGAGTTCCTCGTCGGGTTCCTCGTCGAGCTCGAGCGGGACCAACTGGTCAACTGCCACCTCCGATTTGGGTGGCATGAGCGCGCTGGTCGCGGCGGCCAAGAAGGAAGGCACGCTCAACGTCATCGCCCTGCCGCCGACCTGGGCGAATTACGGCGCCATCCTTTCGGCCTTCACCTCCCAGTACGGCATCAAGATCAATTCCACGCTCCCCGATGGCACCAGCCAGCAGGAGGTCGACGCGGTCAAGACGGAGAATGGCACGGCCAAGGCGCCCGACGTCGTGGACATCGGCATGGCCGTCGCCCTGGCCAACACGAACCTCTTCGCACCGTACGAGGTTAGCACCTGGAGTTCTATCCCGGCTGCCCAGAAGGCGCCGAACGGTATCTGGGTACAGGACTACGGCGGCTACATGGCGGTCGGCTACTCGAGCAAGTTCGGGACGATCACCTCGCTGAATGATCTGCTCAGCCCGAAGTTCAAGAACGCGGTCGCGCTGAACGGGAACCCGACCTCGGCTAACGCGGCCCTGAACGCCGTCATGATGGTGAGCCTCGCGGAGGGCGGCAGCCCCGGAAGCATTGCCAACGGCGTGGACTTTTTCAAGAAGCTCAAGGCGGCCGGGAACTTCTCCCCAATATCGGCTACCGGCGCCACGACCAAGGCAGGCACGACCCCGGTCGTGTTCAACTGGGACTACCTCAACCTCCCGAGCTACGTCGGAGTGTCGAACTGGAAGGAGTTCATTCCGCCGAACGCCGTCCTCGGCGGGTACTACGCGCAGGCCATCAACAAGAACGCACCGCATCCCGCGGCGGCCCGGCTGTGGGAGGAGTTCCTCTACTCGCAGGGCGCGACCGGCGGGCAGAACCTCTGGATCCAGGGTGGCGCCCGGCCGGTGGAGCAGGTGGCCATGACCTCCAACGGCAGCATCAACACCAGCGCGGCCTCGAAGCTGCCGGCGGTGTCGGGGACACCCACGTTCCTCAGCCCGTCCCAGGCCACCGACGCCGCGAATTACCTGGCGGCGAACTGGGCGAAGGCCGTCGGCTAGCGAGGGAATGTGGCCGTCGCAACGACAACTGAGACCGGCGCTCGGCCCTCGTGGTCCGGGCGCCGGCCGTCCATTCCGGCCTGGACCGGTACCGTCCCGTTCCTCGCCTACGTCGTGGTCTTCCTGCTGTGGCCGACCGGGATCGTGGTGGTCGACTCGCTCAAGCACCCGAACGGCAACTGGGCGCTGTCGAACATCACCGAGCTCGGTAACCCGCTGGTGCGCGGTTACTTCATCGGCTCGTTCAAGCTGTGCCTGCTCTCGTCGGCGCTGGGGGCCGTGCTTGGCGCGATCCTGGCCTATGCCGTGGCGTCGGGAAATCCGGACGGCGTGGTGCGCAGGCTCTACCTGGCCAGCTCGGGCGTCCTGGCCCAGTTCGGCGGGGTCACGCTGGCGTTCGCGTTCCTCGTCCTCATCGGCCCGGTCGGCCTGCTGTTCCACGCGAGCTGGTACTTCGAGTTCCCGTGGGGCATCGGGCTGATCTACACGTATTTCGAGATCCCGCTGATGGTGCTGGTCTTCCTGCCCGCGATCGACGGGCTGAAGGTCCAGTGGCGGGAGGCGTCGGAGAACCTGGGCGCGTCCGCGTGGCAGTACTGGCGGTATGTCGGCGCGCCGCTGCTGGCGCCGGCCTTCCTCGGCGGTGCGCTGCTGCTGTTCGCCAACGCGCTGTCGGCCTTCGCGACCATCCAGGCCTGGGAGAACCAGATCGCCTATACCGTGCCGCAGCAGATCAGCACCGCACTGTCCAGTGAGGTCGGGCTGAGCAACGTCAACGTGGCCGACCTGCTCGCCCTGGGCATGGTGATCATGGTTGCAATCGTCATGACCGGATACGCATTGCTGCAGCGCAGGGCGGCGCGATGGCTGCGGTAACCGCACTCGGCGAGACGCCCGCCGCCGAGTCGGCCAGTCATCCGCGCGGCATGCAGTCTCGCCGGCGCAGGCGGCTGAACCTATTCCGCTACGTGGTCTTCACGGTGTTCGGGCTGTTCTTCGTCCTGCCGCTGCTGGCGATGGCCCGGTTCTCCCTGGAGGGGGCCAAGCTCGGCACGTGGTCACTGACGGCCTGGCGGCAGATCGCCTCCTACCAGGGCACGGGCATTCCTCCGCTGCTGAGCGCGATCGAGATCACCCTGGAACTGGCCGTCATCACCTGCGTGGTCACGCTGGCGCTGCTGGTGCCGACCATGATCTGGATCCGGCTGCGGGTGCAGTGGCTGGCGCGCACCATGGAGTTCCTCTGCCTGCTGCCGCTCACCATTCCCGCCATCGTGCTCGTAGTCGGCCTCGGCCGGATCTACAACAGAATTCAGCACTACAGCCTGTCTGCGCTCATGCTGTTCTGGGTCTACGTGATCCTGGCCCTCCCCTACGCCTACCGGGCGCTCGCCGCCGGGCTGAGCGCTATCGACGTGACTACGCTGTCCGAGGCCGCGCGCAGTCTCGGCGCGAGCTGGTTCACCGTGATCGTCCGGGTGATCGCGCCGAACATGCGGCAGGCCATCCTCAACGCCCTGCTGCTGACCTTCGCGCTGGTACTCGGCGAGTTCACCATCGCCTACCTGCTGCTGTATACCAACCTGCAGGTGGAGCTGTATTCCATCAGCCGAAATACGCCGAATGCCGGGGTGCTCTTCTCCACCTCGTTCGCCGCGCTGCTGTTTGCCTTCGCGCTGCTGCTGATCCTGTCCTACGCTGGCCGCCGCCGCCGCGGCCGGGGATGAGGTGCCGCTCGTGACTTCTTCGCCTTTGACCAGAACGCCGGAAGGTGCGGCCAGGAACGCCGTCGAAGTGCGGATGGAGGGGCTGAGCCGGCACTACGGCGCCGTCGTCGCGCTCGACCGGCTCGACCTGACCCTGCAGCCCGGCGAGCTTGTCGCGCTGCTCGGCCCATCGGGCTGCGGCAAGACCACCACGCTGCGCCTGCTCGCGGGGCTGGAGGACGCCGACACCGGCCACATCACCGTCGGCGGCAAGGACATCACCCGCCTCTCGGCCGCCAAGCGCGACATGGGGATGGTGTTCCAGGCCTACTCGCTGTTCCCGCACATGACGGTACGGCAGAACGTGGCCTTCGGGCTGCGGCTGCGCCGGGTCGGCGCGGCTCAGCGGGACAAGCGGGCGCTTGAGATGCTGGACCTGGTCGGGCTCTCCACGCAGGCGGACCGGTATCCGCACCAGATCTCCGGCGGGCAGCAGCAGCGGGTCGCCCTGGCTCGCGCCCTGGCCATCGAACCGCAGGTGCTGCTGCTCGACGAGCCGCTGTCGGCGCTGGACGCGAAGGTCCGGGCGCAGCTGCGGGACGAGATCCGCCGGATCCAGCTCGAGGTGGGCATCACCACGCTGTTCGTCACCCACGACCAGGAGGAGGCACTGGCCATCGCGGACCGGGTCGGTGTCATGCGGGAAGGCCGCATCGAGCAGCTCGCGCCGCCCACCGAGGTGTACTCGCGCCCGGCGACGTCGTTCGTGGCCGAGTTCGTCGGGCTCAGCAACCGGCTGACCGGTGAGGTCCGGGGCGGCGAGGTAACCGTCCGGGGCCGCACGCTGCCGCTGGTGGAAAGCAATGTGCCCGACGGCCAGGTGGTAGCGCTGGTGCGGCCGGAAGCGGTGACGCTGGCGTCCCACACCGCACCGGAGCCCGGCCCGCTGGTCGGAACGGTGATCGCCGTCACCTTCCTCGGCGCGACCAGCCGGGTCACCGTCGACCTCGGCGACATCACCATCCTGGCCCAGCTCTCGACCTCGGATGCGGCCGCTCTGCCGGCCGGCAGTCGCGTCGCGCTGACGATCCGACCCGACCCGGTGCTCGTGTCGGCCGACGCAGCGTCGGCCGGTCCGGCGGCCGAGGAAGAAGCGTGAGCGGTCGGCATCCACCGCTGACCACGCATCGCCGACTCGGTCGCGGAGCGACACTGCGCAGCGGGCTCTCCGCTCCGTACCGGGCCGTCGAGATCGGCGCGGGTGAGGCGCATCTTATCCGCGATGACTTCGGCACGGCCGGGCTTCCTGGGGTTGAATCCGCGCGCGGTCCGGGCCATGCGCTGCTCAGCCTGGCGCACATCACCGATCTCCAGCTCGCTGACGTCCAGTCGCCCACGCGGTTCGAGTTCCTCAACGCCCGCTTCGCGGACCCGAGGTACGCCGAGATCATCCCCGTGCAACGCCCGCAGGAGGCGCTCACGGTGCACGCCGTCGACGCCACCATCCGCACGCTCGGCGCGGTCCTCGGCCCGGCGACCGGACTGCCGCTGCAGCTGGCGGTGACTACAGGCGACGCGATCGACAATGCGCAGTGGAACGAAATGCAGGCGTTCCTCGCCCTGTTCGACGGCGGGCAGGTGTTCCCGGATTCCGGCGGCCCGGATTATGAGGGCGTGCAGTCGCCGGACTGGCCGGATGACGTCTTCTGGAGGCCGGACGGATCGGGTCCCGCCGGGCCGGACTTCTTCCGGCGCGAGTTCGGCTTCCCGCACCACCCGGGTCTGCTGCGGCGCGCCCTGCGCGAGTTCTCCGCCACCGGCCTGAGCATCCCCTGGCTGTCCTGCTTCGGCAACCACGAGGCGCTCAACCAGGGCGTGGGCACCCGGACACCGGGCCTGGCCGCCGCGCTGACCGCCGGCAAGAAGCCGACCGGCTTGCCGGAGGACTTCGATCACGACGGGGCGCTCGACCTGTTCGCCGAGCGTCCCGAGGCGTTCATGGCCAGTCCGTACCGCTACGTCACGCCCGATCCTTTCCGCCGGCCGATCAGCAGGCGGGACTTCGTCGACGCTCACCTCCGGGCGGGCTCGCGGCCGTTCGGGCACGGGTTTACTGAGCGTAACCGGCTGGACGGCACCGCATACTACGTCTACGACACCCCCGTGGCCCGGTTCATCGCGCTCGACACCAACTGCCTGGCCGGCGGCGTATCCGGGTGCCTGGACCGCAAGCAGGCCCGCTGGCTGGAGACCCGGCTGGCCGAGGTGCATTCGGCCTACCGCGGACCGGACGGCAGCGATGTCCGGACCGGCCACGCCCACCGGCTGGTGATCCTGCTCTCCCACCACGGCACCGGCACGCTGGACAACACCCGCGGCCTTCACGCCGGGCCGGGCGGTGAGCCGGCGCTAGGCGCCGCCGGGCTCCTGGCGCTGCTGCACCGGTTCCCTAACGTGGCGCTGTGGCTGAACGGTCACACGCACACCAACACGATCCGCCCGCGCCGTGACCCCGCTGACCCGGCGCGCGGGTTCTGGGAGGTCACCACCTGCGCGGTGGTGGACTGGCCCTGCCAGACCCGGGTGGTCGAGCTCCTCGATCACGGCGAGTACCTGTCTATCGTGACGACGATGGTGGACCACGACACGCCGGTCGCGCCAGTGTCCCTGTCGCTGGAGACGGCGGACGACCTCGCCGCGTTGCATCGCGAGCTCGCGGCCAACGTCCCGTGGGACACCACCGCCATGGCCGGCACCTCCGGTGACCGGAACGTGGAGCTGCGCGTCATCCCGCCCTTCCCGCTCAAGCGCCTGCCCGGAGTTTGACTCGTAGCAAGTGCAGGTTGTCGGCGCTGAAGCCGTGATCGGAAAGCCACTGCACCACCCCGCCGTAGCGCGCGTCCATCTGCTCAAGGAACGCCGTCATCGTCTCGGGCCGCGGCCGGTGCAGATCGGCGGGCTTGCTGTTGATATCGCGGGCGTACAAGCGCGATCTGCGCAGGCGGTCCATGATGGCCTCGGTGCGCTCACCGCTGGCGGCGTAGTCGGTGACCACGTCCTGTGCCGGGACACCGGCCACGGTCAGCGCGAGCGCTACCACCACGCCGGTCCTGTCCTTGCCCGCAGCGCAGTGGACCAGCGCCGCGCCCTGCGAATGCGCGATGCTGCGCAGCGCGCCCACCACCTGATCGGGACGATCTTCCAGGTAGCCCAGGTAGTGTCCGCAGATGGGATCGCGCGGGTACCGGGACTTGTCGTGATCGCGGCTGGTCAGCAGCGCGGCAGCGGCCATATCGGTGTTGGATCCCACTTCGGGCAGCACAGGGTGGTGAGCGTGCCGCACGCCTGTCACGGTGTCCAGCGGCGCCGGGCCCTCGGCGGCCAGCTCGTTGGCGCTGCGCAAGTCGACGACGGTGGTCACGCCGATGTCGCGCACGAGCTTCGTGACGTCAGCGGCCGACAGTTCCTGCAGGTTGTCCGCGCGCAGCAATCTGGACCGCGCGGTCTTCTGGCCGTCCTCGGTGGGCAGGTCACCCAGGTCGCGTACGTTGACGGCACCCTCAAGCTCAATCCACGCCATGACAACACCTTCGCAGACCCTCTCCTGAGCCGCCGACCCGGGAGCCGGCTGAGCGGGGATCCGGCGGTGCCCTCAGCAACGGTTTGTCAGGTGGTGGGCGTGAGTGGCTTAAGGACCGGCCGATATGGGGCATACTTGGTGCAACCATGAAGCCGCCCAGACCCCTGCGGCCCGCCGCAAGGTCGATGCTGACCCCGCACCTTCCTGGTTAGTCGCAGGAAGAGGCCTCCTGACAGCAGCCGGCTGAAGCCTGTTTGCTGCTGCTGAGTGGGGGTCCTCATGACGTGGCTTTGTTCTGTTTGTTCCGCCCCGGTCCGCCGTACCGCGCCGTGCCCGTACCTCCGCCGTACCGCGCCGTGCCGGTCGCCTCGCCGCGCGTCGTGCCCGCCACGTTGCCGTTTCGCGCCCGGCCTGGCTGTTCGTCCTGAGTCGGAGCACCGCTGATGAGCTGCCCGAACGGCCCGGCGGCCGGCGGGAACACACCGTCAGGCGGCCCGGATACCGAAGCGGAGGTCCAGGATGGCCCGCGGACCGGCATGGTCACGATCGAGGTGGAAGCCGGCCCGGGAACGACAACGATCTACATCAGCGGCGAGCTTGACCTGGTGACGATGCCCTTCCTCGCCGAGCACCTGACGCTGGTCTTGCGGGACAAGCCCGAGCGGCTCGTGTTCGACATGGCCAGAACCGGCTTCATGGATTGCGGTTCGGCGCGGCTGATCGCCGGGGCCGGACAGTGGCTGCCTGGCGGCCGCCGGCCGGTCATCCGCCACCCGGGTCCTGGCGTCCGTCGGCTCCTCGAGCTCACCGGCCTTGACGCGTACTGCGAGATAGAGGGGTAACTGGTGGGTAGGATCCGGACCCTGGTGCTTAGCGCACGCCACGAACATTCGGGAGCGGGCAGATGAGCGTCTCGGTGCATGATGTACGCCACGCCTTGGACGAACTCGGCAAGCTGCGTTTCGGCGAGATGCGAGTCGAGGACGCGATGCATCACATCGTCCAGACCACTCACAGGATCTTCTCCGTGGACGGCGCAGGCCTGATGCTGGCCGACGTCGACCACCACCTGCTGAACGCCGCGGTATCGGACGACCGGATGCGCCACCTCGAAGAGCTGCAGATACGCCATCAGGAAGGCCCGTGCATCGCGGCCTTCGAAGACAAGGAACTGGTCCGGGCCGAAGACCTGTCGCAGGAGGAGCGGTGGCCGTTGTTCAGCCAGCACGCGGTCGCCCGCGGGGTCCGGGCCGTGCTCGCCAGCCCCATCCCTTACAACCAGGACGCGGTGGGCGTGGTGGCCGTGCTGTCGGAAGAGCGCCGCCCCTGGTCGGCCGAGGCCGAGCTCGCGCTGCTCGCCTTCACCGATCTGGCCGCGCTGCTCATCGCCAGCATGCTGCTCGGCGAGCAGCAGACCGAGCTGGCCGCCCAGCTGCAGGGGGCGCTGAACTCCCGGGCCGTCATCGAGCAGGCCAAGGGCGTGCTCATCGGCCAGCAGGGCCTGACCCCGCACGCCGCCTACGCGCAGCTGAGAGCGCAGGCGCGGGCCGAACGTCGCAAGCTCGCGATCGTCTCGGCCGAAGTGGTGCGCAATGCCATCCGGGACGACCGCGAGGCCATCCGGGAGCACTGACAAGTTTGGCGGGGCCGATTTATGGCAGAAAGAGTTACAGCCGTCACGGCGCCGCCCAGAATCACGCGGCTGCCCGCCAGGCCTGCGCTGTCATCGCGTCCCCAGATATCCCGTCGGGGACTCCTTCTGACAGCGCCCGGCTGGAATCCAAGACCCGCCTTCAGGCGGGCTGATATTCACGATCCGCCCTTCGGGTGGTTAGGGGAAATCATGATCGTAATCGGGATAGTCCTGCTGATCATCGGCTTTCTGGCCAAGATCGCGATCGTGTGGACGATCGGGATCATCGTCCTGGTGCTTGGCCTCATAGCGGTGCTGCTCGGCACGATGGGCCATGCCGTGGGAGGACGACGGCACTACTGGTAGCTGTTCGCGCGGTGTGGGGTCCCCGGTGTCTGACGGCGCACCGGGACCCCCACCGCATCAGTCAGTACCGCCCAGTTCAGTACCGCCTAGGCAGGGCAGCCGGGAGACGCTAGCGGCGCCGGACCCAGGCGCTCCCGATACCGGCCTGATGCAGGGCCAGGCACGCCAGGCCGAGCATCAGCAAACCGGTCACGGAGAACCACGCATTGGTGACGGTGCCCGTGGCATTGATAATCCAGGCGATGGCGAAGAGGATCGCCGCGACGATGGCAAGCATGCCGTGCTGCTTCCCATGCCGCGCCGTAATAACCGGGCCGGAGAAAAGCGGCCGCCCGGATTTTCTCGCATATGACCGTCTATCCGGGGAAGTAGCCGGGACGTTTGCCATCCACGGAGAGGAGCCGGCATTGGCTACCTGGACAGCCCGGCGCAGGGGCGGTCGGAGCGCTAGATCCACAGGCCGGCGGGCCGCGAACAGCACCCCCATGCGGTGGCTGGCGCGGGCGGGCCTCGCAGCGCGCGGCGTCATGTACGTCATCATCGGCTGGATCGCCGTTCAGGTGGCTTTCGACCACTCGCGGCAGCAGGCAGACCGGACCGGCGCATTGCACACCGTCGGCGCCACGCCGGTTGGTGGCGTTCTGCTCTGGCTACTCGTCACCGGTTTCGTCGGCATGGCACTCCGCTGCCACTGACCGCCGGACAGCTCGGCTCCGTCCTTGAAGTGACGGTCGAGCAGGGTGTCGTAGCCGTGCGGAAGCTTCTCGATCACCGTGTCCGCACCGGACGCCACGGCCGCCCGGGCCAGCGCGGCCGGATCCGCATCGCGGCCCATGGCGATGTTGTGGCGCACGGTCAGGGGCCAGTTGGCGTGGTCCTGGGCGATGACCGCGATCCGCTGCCGTAGCGAGTCCGGATCGACGTCGCCGATGGCGGTCTGGTCCCAGCACACCGTGCCGCTGTCGGGCCGGTACAAGCCGGCCAGGATCTTGGCGAGCGTGGTCTTGCCCGAGCCGTTCTCGCCCACCAGGGCGACTACCTCACCGCGGCGGATCTCGATGCTGACCTCGCGCAGCGCCGGGCCGCTGGCGCCGGGATAGGTGAAGGTGACGCCGTCGGCGATGATCCGGTCGGGCTCGGGTCTGGCCTGAGCCTGGGTCGTCTCATCGGTGCGCCGACCCGGTGACCAGCCCGCCATAATTCAATTCACCCCGCAGCAGCTCCCTCTGCCACGCGGCGGCGGCCTGCGCGCCGCCGCGCGCGTACCCGAGAGCACCAGATGTGAGCGCGCTCTGACTGGCGGCTAACGAATTAATCGCCCCGGGTTCGCCGCTAGCCCCAGATGTCGTGGGCGGTTTCTACGATGAGGCGGAGCTTGGCGACTTGCTGGTCGTAGGTCAGGGCGTTGCCTTCCACGGTGGAGGAGAAGCCGCACTGGCCGGACAGGCAGATCTGCTCTAGCGGCACGTATTTAGCGGCCTCGTCGATGCGCCTGAGGTCATCTTTGGACTCCAGCTCCGGGCGCTTGGTGGTGACCAGGCCGAGCACCACCATCTTGCCCGCCGGGACGAACCGCAGCGGCTCGAACCCGCCGGAGCGCTCGTCGTCGTACTCCAGGAAGAACCCGTCCACGGCCAGCTCGGAAAACAGCGCCTCGGCGACAAAGTCATACCCGCCGGAGGCCACCCAGGAGGACCGGAAGTTCCCCCGGCACAGGTGCGTGGTGACCGCCATGCCGGCCGGCCGGTCCTTCACCGCGGCGTTGATCTGGCGGATATAGCGCAGGTGCAGGTGCTCGGCGTCCTCGCTCCGCTCGCTGATCTCGGCGCGCTGCGCCGGATCGTTCAGGTACGCCAGGGACGTGTCGTCGAACTGCAGGTAGGTAAAGTCCTCGCCGAAGATGGTGTGGTCCAGCCTGACCTGGCTGCCGATATGCAGCGCCGCCGGAGTCCGATCCGGTGAGACATTGGCCTGGTCCTTACCGGAAGCGGCGATAACGGATGGGCCCTGGACGGCCGGCTGGGCCCGGACGGCCGGCTAGCTCTGCCCCGGTAGGTTCCCCGTCGCGCGCGCCGACACCGAGGAGCGAGCGGGTCAGCGCGTGGCGTTCCCCGTTCATCTCGGTCAGGACTTCGGCGAAATGAGCGTCGCGCAACACCGGCGGGCGCTCTCCGGCTCGCAGCGACACCAGCACGGTCCGCCTGATCATCTCCTTGATGAAGGACGCCGTGACGCCTTCGGTACCCGCCACCACCGGTGCCAGGTCAGCGTCCACGGTCAGGTCGCGGACATAGACGCGGAGCAGGCGCTCGCGGCAGTCGGCATCCGGCCGGGGAATCTCGACGGCCAGGTCGACCCGGCCCGGGCGATCCGCGAGGGCGGTCTCGAGAATGTCAGCCCGGTTGGTCGTCAGGACGAAGGTGACGTCGGCATCGGCGCCGACGCCGTCCATAGCCTCGAGGAGGGAGAACAGCAGCGGATTTCCGTCTGGCGTGTAGTCCCGGTCCGTAGCGACGAGATCGACGTCTTCAAGCACCACCATCGATGGCTGGAGGCGCCGGGCGAGGGCGGCGGCCTGGTCGATAAACCGGATGGACCGGCCGGTGAGCAGGATGACCGTGCTGTCGGCCAGGCGTCCCGTCAGGTAGCGCACGGTGTGCGTCTTGCCCGTCCCCGGCGGGCCGTGCAGGAGCAGGCCGCGCTTGAGGTGCTGGCCGGCGTTGAGCAGTTCCTGCGACCAGTCACCGACGCCGATGATGTGCTGTTCGATGTTCTCCAGCACGCCGTCGGGCAGGACCACGTCCTGGGCCGTGACCGCCGGCCGGGGAAGGAACGAGACAAGCTCGTTGCCGTGGTGCTCGCTCTCGGTGAAGCTGAGTACCTGGCCGCGGAACACATCGTGGATGCGCATCAGCCGCTCGATCTCGTCGCGCGTCGCGGTAGCCGCCGACCGGTCGGCGGCGAGTATCTCGAGGCTGCAGAAGGGCGGGCCGAACTGGCTTTCGTCCCGGACGCCGATCACGACCGGGGCGCCGTCCAGTGCCGTCGCCGTCACCAGGCCGACGGCCACTACCTCGGTGTTCTCGTCCGGCCCGACCGCGGCGGTGCGGTAACTGGCCGCCCCGGCCTGAGCGTCGCCGGTGCCCACGGCCCGGAATCCGCCGGGGCCGACGACCCGGAATCCGCTGAACTGCGGCGGCATGCTGAGAAGCGACAGCATGTTCTCGTGCGGGCGGTGCCCGGCTCCCGGTGCGCCGAACCATTCCGCGTCGCTTTGCTGCGCTGCGAGGTAAGCGTCGATTCCCTGCTGGACGTTCACGTGTTCCCAGATCGGGAACCTCTCGGCCACCGACACCACGGCGTTCAGCTCACAGCCGAGGTGCCCGGTGACCCGGAGCGCGAGCTCCGAGGGTCCCGAGTCCTCGGACAGCGTTCTGGCCCCGATCTCGAACAGCAGGTGCAGGGCGCGTGCTAGCCCTCTGAGGTCCTCGGTGTCCGGCGGCGGCGGAAGATTGGGGGTGCTCACCCAGTCAACAATGCCCCCAGGGCGAGGAGAGTGCCAAGGGCTTATCACCATGGGCGCGAACCGCTGTTCAGCCGGGACGGCCCATGTCCGATTTACTTGCGTCACACAACTATCAGTGGCCATGTTCGGGACATGATCGACTCTTCAAGAAAAGAGCGCATGCCGTCGCTCTGGTCGCCTACCTCGCCTTCGTGCCCAGCGGGGACGCGGTCGCCGGAGTTCATCCCGAGCGGTGATGGCGGGAGCTTTTGTGACCGGGGCTTGTAGTGACGGGGGGCTTGTAGTGACCGGACTGGTCACGGGCGCCCGCCCGTCGGCGCCGACTGGGAAGCCGACCTGGGGGTGGGGCAGGCAACGATCATCTGCCGCCTCCCCGGCAAGCCGCCTACCTCCAACTGGGATTTCATAGTCACGGTGCTTGACCCGCCATACTTCGACCCTTACAGGAGCCCCGTCCGCAGTGCCCGCCGAAGGCCGGCAGACTCGATCAGAGCAGGTTCACGGGTACAGACAGGGATGGAGCCCGCAGGGAGTCTGTTCCCTATACTTAACATTGCGTAAGGGCCGACGCATCATGCGTCGGCCCTTACGCAAGAACAGAATCTAAGGGGCATCAGACAATGCCGTCAAAATCGCCCATTTTAACACCAGCAAGAAACTGATGCCACTCGTCCATGGTGAACTCGTTGACGGGGCCGTCAGGATCGTTTGTGTTGCCGATCAAGATCAGGTCGCCTTGACGTGCTACCTTGACGCATGCTCCGCTTTCACAGGTCCGTGACACGCGCCAGTCGAGATCCCTGGCAGAGGCATATTTTGACATAATTATCCTTTCGTTCGCCCATTGCAGGAACCACGTAAAAGACGCTACTCGCCGAGGTAGAGTCTTCGCATCTCATTCACGCGCTTTATGGAGTCAAGCGGACTGAGGGCGGAATCACTTAGGTGCTCTATGGCCTCGCGGTAGCGAGATATTTCAGTCTTGCGCTCAAGGTATTGGTTGCCTGTCAGGCCTTCGATGAAAACGATTGGCGACAGATTTGAACTCTCTTCGAACTCTAGCAGCACGAAATGGCAATCCGCAGCAGCATGCGCACCGATTTCGAATGGTATGACTTGAACAGTCGCCTTGGAGCCTTGTACCGCTTCTAGAATTTTATCGAGCTGAGCCGCCATGAGTTTCGGCCCGCCGACGCGGCGGTACAACACTGCCTCGTCGAGCAACAGGCGGTAGCGCGGCCGGTTGTCTGCGTCCAGCAGTCCCTGGCGGCGCAGCCGAACTTCAACACGCTGGTCATGGATATCTGGATCCATCTTTGGCGCAATAGCCTTAATGATTGTTCGAGCGTAATCCTCAGTCTGCAGCAACGCTGGCACATAGTACATCGAGTAACAAGTAATAGCCGCTGCTTCATGTTCCAGTCCAATGTATGGATCCAGCTTAAGATCGTCGTATTGCGTCCACCACCCTTGCTCGCGTACTTTTCGAGCGAGAGTCATGAGCTCGGTCGAAGTTGCCTTATCGACATCGTATAGCGCAGTCAAATCCCGTACGTAGCGAAGACTCGGGCTGCGCGTCCCCTTCTCCATTCTGCTGATCTTGGTGGCGGAGCAGAGAAGCTTCTCAGCGACGTCCTCGACGGTAAGACTGCGCTGAAGGCGCAGCTCGCGCAGGCGCTTGCCAAGTTCGCGCTGTCGTACTGTGGGGCTCTTAGCTGTCACCGCTTCAGCTCCTCGTCGAGGCCCAGCCACGCTCCGTTAGCCATCTGATATGGGCTTCCCGCCCGCGACCAGAGCACACGTCTTCCCTTGCCTTGACCCGTGTCTGGGCACTGGCATGTGATACCTATACCACATCCGGTCGCTTCATCTGTACACAGCAGGTAACGAGCAGTTATGAGAAACTGGGCAGTCGCGCTGCGAAGAGGTCTCTCTGGGACGGGTGAGTTTCAAGTCCACACATGCGACTTCGATGCCAGCTCCCCTCACAGCCCATCAGTCATTTCAATCCCCCCGTAGTGCTGATTGATTTGAGCTGTCCGCCCGAGGGAAACATGTGTTTAGACCTTTGTCAACCCTAGTAGGGGTACTTATGCGCTGAATGTGACAATTGTGGCTCGTGTTGCTAATATGACGGCCGTGAGGGCCAGTCATGGCTGGCCCTCACGGCCGCAAATACCTAATAAATCTAAGCGATGTCGTCGAAATCGCCAAGCTTGGCACCGGCGAGGAATTCTTTCCATTCAGCCCTTGTATAAGCATAAACCGGACCGTCGGGTTGGGTTGTATCACCAAACACGACTGAGTCGCCGTGGCGTGCCACCATTACGCACGCGCCCCCATCGCACGTGCGTGAGACACGCCAATTAATATCCCCCGGGGCTGATGGATATATGGTCATATTATTTCTCTGCTCCTTTCGGTATATACTATCGAACTACACTTGCTGGCCGTTTGCCGCTAGCGTAGGCTTCTGTCACTTCGTCGATTCGCAAGAGCGACTCTTCTGGCCTCAGGGCGGAATCACGCAAGTACTCAATAGCTTCGCGGTAGCGAGCTACATCGGCCTTGCGTTCATGGTACTGGTTACCTGTAAGACCTTCGACGAAGACGACCGGTGATAGATTTGTATCTTCTTCGAATTCAAAGAGTATAAAGTTGCTGTCCTGAGCGGCATATGCACCAACATTGAAGGGTATTACCTGAACAGTGACCTTGCCGTGGCGCTGAGCCTCCATAACTTTGTTGAGCTGAGAGCACATTACAGTCGGCCCGCCGACGTCTCGATGCAACACTGCCTCATCCAGCAGCACGCGATAGCGTGGCGGGTTCTCCCCTTCCAATAGCTGCTGGCGGCGCATACGGACCTCGACACGCTGCTCATAGATCTCCGGATCCATTTTCGGTGCTATAGCCCTGATAATCGCCCTGGTGTACTCTTCCGTCTGCAGGAGCGCCGGTATGTAATACGTTGTGTAGCTGGTGATAGCGTTGGCATCTTGTTCTAGTCCAAGGTAAGGGTCTAGTTTCAGATCCTCGTACTGAGTCCACCAGACCTGCTCGCGTGCAGCTCGAGCGAGTTTCATGAGCTCATCCGTTGCCGCCTCGTCGAGGCCGTAATGTCGACACAAGTCCCGGACGTCGCGAGGATTCGGGGGGCGGGTCCCCGTCTCCAGACGGCTGATCTTGGTAGCGGAAAAGAGTAGCTTCTCCGAAACATCTTCGATGGTAAGCTTGCGCTCGTTGCGAAGCTCCCTTAGCCGCTTTCCTAGTTCCCGCTGACGCACCGTCGGACTAGTGCCTGCCACGACTCTGCCTCCCTGTTGAGGGCTCAGCCGCGCGCCGCAGTTTGCAGGTATGGTTGCCTGATCCCCCACTGGCGCATGTTCCCCAAGCGATAGCCAAAGGTGCGGGCCATTGGCATGTGCCAAGTCATATCACAGTCTGTGGCCGTACGGCCAAGATGCTGTACGGATTGTTATCTATAGTGTCGCGCGGGACGCTTGAGGCCCGAGGAGCCGGTCTGGCTGATCTGATCTCGGGGTGCCGTCTCAGAACCTGGGCGCTGTGCCTGGCTACTCCGGCTTGTCGGCCTTTAGCTTGCTTCGCTTCTAGCCTCCATTCGGTTGAGTCGGCATGGGCGGGGCGCCACGACGAAGTTCGGTGACGCCCGAGCGTACCTGCTACCTGGCGCACGGCTGTCCTCCTTAACTAGTGAGCATATGCCTTCGGCTCGCGGCTATGGCCAGATGCTATGGCATCCGGCTATGGCAATTGCCATAGCACTGTGCCACACTGGATGTGCAAAGCCGAGGCTCTCGGCAACCGGAGGAGGTCGATCATGACTACGGCGCCGAACGAGGTGGCGGATCTGATCCGCGACGTCAACGCATCAAACGAGGCGGTTGAGGACCAGTGCCTGCGCGCCTGCCAGGCCGCCGACATCGCGGCTGGCAGCGCTCGCGCAGCTGCGCTATCGGAGGCCGCCGCCAAGAGCGCAACGGTCGCTCATCGGACAGTTCAGGCCGAACGTCCGCGGCGACGCGCGCCATTGCCACGGCAGATGTTCTTCGCGCTGGTGACCGTGGCGCTGGACGGCGTGGCCTGCTATTTCGCCGCCCAGGCCCTCGGTGGCTCTCAAGACACCACCCTGGTCTGGACAGGCCTGTTCCTGGCGGTCTTGGCCGGAGGGGAAGTCGCCCTGGACTTCTATCGTGACCGTAACCTGCGCGTCTGGAAGGCCTTGGCCATCCTCACCGGAGTCTTTGTCGGACTGCTGGGCATTCTTCGCTTCTGGTTCCTGGCGACGATCGGTACTGACGGCCTGGTGCCAGCCACGGTGGGAGCGTTCCTGTTCACCGCCGCGACAGCCGGATTCCTTTGCCTCGGATATCGCGCGCTCCGAGCGGCCGAGACACCACAGGCCTGGCGTGCACGCCGAGCGGCCCGCAAGGCATGGCAAGCAGCAAGAGCGGCGCGCGCGACTGCCGACCGAGACACCAAGGAACGAGACCGCCTCATCCTTGCTTACCTCGGGCATGTCAGGAAACTGGCGCTGAAGACGTATCCGGTCGACGCTCAGGTGGCTCTGGAGTCAGCCGTCCGGTCGCACTTGGCGGATAGGTCTAAGTTAGATGAAGGCG
>Ga0137393_10000530_pt1 | contig 22761 bp, 19 predicted proteins | sample 15con2h34BmetaG_FD_101396 | JGI IMG/M metagenome (GOLD analysis project Ga0137393, IMG submission 101396) | Vadose zone soil microbial communities from Angelo Coast Range Reserve, California, USA - 15con2h3.4B metaG | ecosystem: Environmental > Terrestrial > Soil > Vadose zone > Saprolite...
GAGTCCAACTTCGGCCATCGTCCCTCCTGCTCCATCAGAAAACACCGCAAGCCCCTCCTTGTCGATCCCTCGCTACGAAAACTGTGCCCAGGATGTCAACAGAGCCCAAGTGTTGATTCTAAATAGCTTAAACCCCTTTAGATGCAACACTTACAGCAAATCCGTTTGCAACTCCTCTAGATGCAACACTTACAAAAACAGTGGGGGTACCCCTCCCCATCTTTCAACTTTAACTTCCGTCCGCACGCAGAACCGCAGGGACCGTTTTCAGCAAAATCCCGAGGTCCACACGCAGGCTCCAATTCTCGATGTAGTCCAGATCCAGCGTCATCGTGGCGTCGAACGAGGGATCGCGCCGCGCCTTGATCTGCCACAAGCCGGTTATGCCCGGCTTCACATCCAGACGTCGAAGATGCTCGAGCGTGTAGCGCTCGTAATCGTCTACCGGATGCGGCCGCGGCCCCACCAAGCTCATATCCCCACGCAGCACGTTCATGAGTTGCGGCAATTCATCGATGCTGTACTTCCTCAGCCACCGCCCGCACCGCGTCACCCGTGGATCGTTCTCCATCTTGAAAAACGGCCCGTTGCGCTCATTGGAGTGCCGCAAGGTTTCTTTGTGTCCATCGGCATTGTCGACCATCGTCCGCAGCTTGTAGCAGCGGAACTTTTTCCCCTTCTTCCCCACGCGCAGCGCGGAATAAATAACACGCCCACGGGAATCCAACCGAATCCAAAGACCCGCAATCGCCAGCAGAGGCGCCGCAAGAATAAGCCCGGCTGAGGCTACAACGACGTCAATGACGCGTTTCACGGCCAGCCCGAACGCCGGAATCGGCTGCCCGTGCAGCTCGATAACCGGGAAACCGCCGATTGATCTTAGGGGCGCACGCCACCCCAGTCCGTCGTAGATGTCCGGTACAACGTTTAGATTGAGACGCAACCGCCGTGCTTCGACCCAAATTTCCTTGACGACTTCACGATCCGCGGGCAGCGTCACAAACAATTGGTCAACAAACTGCTCAAGAGCGACTTTCTTGAGATCGTGGATTGATCCCAATACCCGCGCATCGCCATTCGGATGCGCGTCCAAGAAGCCGCAGACCGAGTAACCTAATTGGCGGTTATTCTCGATCCAGAGAGCCAACGTTTGCCCCAATCTTCCCGCTCCGATGATCAGGGCGCGTGACACTCCTTCACCGCGGCGTGCACGTTTCAGAACATACAGCCGCTTGACGTAACGCCAGCCGGCTAAGGTGCCGAAATTTGCGACACCGGCGGAGGCCACAACCATCCGGGAGATTTCCTTATTGCCAGAGACGAAGACGAAGAGAACCAATAACACGGTGGCAAATCCGACCGCTTTGGCCACCTTGAAGCTTTCTTCCAACGCTCTAATTTCTCTCGACGTGTGGTACAGATGCTGGCTCATGCAAGCCATCACGATCAGCGCGACGTAAAGCAGTAGGAAGGCGGGGTAGGTATGGGTATATGCCTGATGAATGAGCTGGCGAGCGGACGCGACCTCTATTCCCAGATGGTGCGCGAAACCGAAACGTGCACCATATACGACAATAGCCCCGAGACAAACCAAGAGAACATCGATCGCCACATAAGACCCCTGGCGAAAGTATCCTATTCGTCGACGCTCCGACCTTGCTCGAACAGAGAGACTGTCTCCTGCATCAAGCCAGGCATCTGGCGCAAATTCGCCCGACGGAGCCCATCCTCCCATCGGCGGCGCTGGTGATTGGCGTGCAGCTGTGCCGTTCATGGCCTATGACCCGTCACTACCACCTTGATAAGCGTACTTGCGTGTGTCACGTTCACCTGATTTCGATCCTCATATCGCTATCGCTCACTCATGACCGCTTCGCGCTGCGCGTGATAGTTCTGCGGCAGTCGAAGGGTTTTCCTCCCCCGGCTGTTCCGCTCGACGCGGTGCAGATTCAGAACTTTCTTTACCTCTTGCCATGGCCCGCGAAATTGCAGCGCCTGCAGGCGCAAGTCTCGCAACTTCGAGGCGCAATGTACTGACCACTTCCTCCGCGAACTGCTTGCCAGGATCCTGCGAGTCAATCGCCTGCCAAAATCTCTTCACAAAGAGCCACGCGCACACGGCAAAAATCCCAAATGCCGTTCCGGCAATTATCAAACTCAGCCGATGCGGAAACGACTTTTTGGTCGGAACAACCGCGGCGTCTAAGATCTTTACGCTTGGGATCTCCTTAGCTTCCTGCACCTTTGCTAGCTCGTATTGTTGCGTTAGCAGTTCAAAAACGGTTTCCTCAATTTTTGTCTGGCGATACAGATCGGCGTAGGTGACACCGAGACGCGGCAATTGGCGGATAGAAGGGTAAAGAGAAGGGTCGCTCTTCGAAGAAAGGGCGCCACTCGCTCCAGAGTCACCGCCGAGTTTCCCGAGCTGTGTGCGCATTTCGGCAACCCGGGCGCGTATGGCACGTACACGTATATTTTGATCCGTGTAAATCGCTTCCAATCCGCGCAGTTCGGATTCTGCGGCGATCAATTGTCCCTGCAAATTTGCGGCTGCTTCAACCATCGCCTTGCCTTGAGCCGGTATATCGATGGCTGTGTTCTTACTGGCGAATTCGCTGAATTTCTGAGCGGCGTGGTCCAAATCCTGCTTTACAGTGTTCAGCCGCTCTTCGAGAAAAATGCGCTCTCGACGCGCGGAAGAGGTGCTGACCTGGGCTACCAGGCGGTCTAGTTCGGTGACATACGCTTGTGCGAGCGCTGCAGCGCGTCGGGGATCGTGATCCCTGACCGTAACCGCGATAATTCCGCTCTTGCGGTCCTCGGAGATGCTGGTATGGTCGAGAAGTGACAGGCGCGCATCCTCCATTTTCGATGCGTGATAAACGCCTCTTAACCCGAACTGCTCGATTAGGCGGTCCTGAACGGTTCGACTCTGGAGGATTCCGACAAAGAGTGCTCCAGAATTCTTCACTCCTAGAAGATCGCCGGCAACTGCCCCAAGACCTCCCGTGCGACCCGCAACTGCGGAGAGAAGAGCCATACCAGATCCAGACTGGCTATCTGGCGGCATGAGCTGAGTTGTCGCGTCGTATCGGACTGGAATAAGAAAGGCGATTGCCGTACTTGCTGTCAGCGCAATAAGAAATATACGCAGCAGCAGGCCACGATGCTCCCAGAGAAGCCGAAGGTGAGCGATGGCGCGTTCTCCGGAAGCCTCCGGCCCAGTCGTTGCCTCCGAGGAAACGCCCACACCGTTGTCCTCCGGAGACATACCCGGCCTCGGGTCTCTCGCTGCGCCATTCTGGCTCACGAAAGCCCCCCTATACCCGGATAGTTTCTTAACGCAATCATTTGCTGGATCGTCACAGGAAACTCTTCCCTCACCATCAACACATCAAGACTCCTCTTCTCGTGGGAATCGAAATCCATCTATTTGCTCCACGACCGCGGCCAGTATGCGATTCCGATCGACGAAGTCCAGTTCGTTTGCGGAGTGGGAGCCAAGACAGGTGCAGACCATTTCTCATATTGAACACGGGCTGACACGCTTACGGCGTCACGCAACCAGCAATCCAGCTTCACCGAACCATCGTTCACGGTTTCGCCGCCCGGAATGAAGTTGCCATCCACCTTCGCGTGGCGGTATCCGAGCTCGATGGTATTTCTTGGGCTAAACCAGTACTTGCTCCAGGATTGAAACCCCTGCCCATCTCTTCCGATCCAGTTCCCAATGATGTTCTTCTTGTTCGTGTAGAGATCGTGGTAGAACTCTTCCCAATAAATGTACTGACCGCCCAGATTTGCAAAGCTCGGGTTGCGGGCAGGCGTGCTGGAATAGATAGCCTCGAATCGAAAATCCAGCTTGGGTAAACCAGGGATCCGAGGCAGGTAAAAGCCCGGATTCAAAGCGGCTCGCCGCGGCGCGTCAATGGGCGAAGGATCGTCCGGCGTCAGGGAATCCATATAAATCGTCAGCCAATCGCGCACAAAAGGGACCTTGTAGGAAAACTCAAAGCCGCCGGTGCGCTTTCCGGGATTCACGGAAGGTCGGTAGTTTACTGAACTTACGAAGCTGACATAGCTGTTCCAAAGCGCTCCTAATGTGAGTGGGCGGCCTACTCCGCCAAATTCAGACGTGCGCGACCACCCCAGTTCTAGATTGGGTGTCGGTTTGAAGCTGATCTTCTCTCCGTGGATCAAGGGCCGCGGAGGGAATTCGTTGCCGGAAAGTTGGCCATAAAACAGGTCCAGCTTCACTGGTCCCATTAGGCGGAAGAGCCAGGGAAGGTGAAATGGTGCCACGCGGCTGGCCCGGAACATGTAAATGGGGTCGGCATTATCGCTGAAAAGGAATGCCCCGCCGCGGGCCGTCCCCCACCACAGGCTCTGTTTCCCGAAAGTGAGTTCCCAATTCTCCAGATTCACACCAACATAGGCATCGAGCAGGTTGAAGCGATTCACCTCTGGGACCGGCGTAGGTGGCTGAAGCGGATTCAGATCAACGTTTGCGATGACCTGGCGCACGGCCAAGGAGTATGCCGGAGCAGAGGGCGCGTGCTGCAGTTCCCCTCGAACGTAGACGGAATATCGGCCCCGGTTCGCATATCCGGAGAAGCCAGTAACGTTGTTGAATCCTTCCTGGTAGGGCCGCCCGTAGTCGTTGATGAGCGTCTGTCCAAAGTGATAACTGTCGGCAAGCGGTTTCCCGCTGATACCCGTGATGCGCGAATAAACGGACTCCAGCCGGATCCGTTTGCTGGAGCCTCCCAAGAGAGCATCCAACTCCTCTTGAAACTCCTCTTCGAGGGCTTCCAGCAGACCTCTCGTCTCAGAAGCACCAGTTTCATCCTCATTGAGCTTGTTTGAGGCAACTTGTGCGAGTTGGGCGCATTCAAGACGTGTCCAGGGGCGCATGCCTGCAAACGTCCCGTCGATCATGCCAATGGCTGCCAGGCGATCTAGTGCCGGGTAAACCCAGCTATCGAGCGGAACATAGGGCGACCCCTGATTAGCCGGAGATAAATCTCCGTCACTACCGAATATCTGGCTGATCGATCTCCAGGCCTCGCCACCGAGTTCGGGATCGCGATGCCGGCTGTAAACGTTCTGCGCGACGAGGTTGCCGATCACCGTGCCCACAAGCACGTCGGAGGGAAAATGCTGCTGGCCGCGTACACGCGAAAAGCTCACCGTGGCCGCCAAACCATAGACGGCCACCTTGGTGAGAAGTCCCGGGTATTCGTGGGCAATAACGCCAGCGACCGACCAAGCAGCAGCGGCGTGTTCCGACGGGAAGGAGGTGCCGCCCTGGAAAAAGTTCCCGCTGCCGTTGCCCTGAAAGGGTCGTTCACGTCCCAACGGATACTTGAATCCTTCCACGACCACTAGACTGTTCAGGGCCGCTTCACCGGCAAGAAATCCCGTTTCGCGCCAGTGATCGTTGTGGTTGGCATGGCTCAACAGCCACATTCCTCCCGCGCCTCCGATAAGCGCTCCCACGCTTGCGTTGGAGAGATTTTTGTATCGACTGATGGTGTTTGGGCTGTGCGACAGATGCGTGTTGAAGGTGCGGTCGGTCACCAGAAGCCCGGCCGTGATGCCACCGAGCGGCACCAGCCATTGCGCATCCGTAAATCGCATTTTAGAGGGACTCGTCCAGATCTGTTTTTGGTCCAGCAGGAAATCCTTCCCCAATTCTCTAAAGCCGTGTTGCGCCGTGAGATCGGGCTCCTGGTCCTGAATGCCTGCATTCTGCTTCGGCTGCACCATTTCGCTCTCTTCGGCTTTGGAACTGCGCCGCTTCTTTGCCGTCTCTTCTTGTTTCTCCGCTTGCGGTGGCCTAGCGGCCCAAGAACCGCCCGCTGTTATCGTCAAACTCACAGACGCCCAACTCATCGCCAGCATGATGGCCCTCATCTCTATGCCCCTGGTCACGGATGGATATAGGCCACCGACAGAGCAACAGACGAGGCGAGTTGCACCGACTGCATGATCACGGCCCAGTTGCGGCCTCCAATTTTTGGCGCCTTTTCCGGAACGACGATCGAATCTCCCGGCCTCAAGGTGGCACTCAGCGGATCACCGGAGAACCACCCACCACTGTTATTCTTAGCCGCGAGCACCGATCCGTCAGCGCGGATTACGAACACCGCTTTCTTGTCGGCAAGCTGTGTCAATCCCCCGGACTGGCTCAGATACCACTTGGCACTCCGCCCTGGCTGGTAACTAACCGCCGCGGGGTTGAAGACCTGCCCGTTTACCATCACAAAGTTCGCCTGCTTGGGGATTACCAGAACGTCGCCGTCGCGCAGGGAAACATCCGACGCCGCGTTTCGCCATTCCTTCACATCCCTGCGCATATGAATCACGACGCGACCGATAGGCGCGTTGCTTTGCAACTGCTGAAGCGCCACTTCCGTCTGCGCAATGGCTGACAATTTCGCGGTCTTTTGATCGGCATCTGTCTCCGGAAGCGCTTTGAGATTCACTTGCTCGACTTTCACGCGCTGCACAAGCTCCATATGGGACTTCATCTCCAGATCTTGTACTTCTCGGCGCATCAGAACTGCGCCGTAGGGGTAGGCTTCCGCGCTGAAACCACCCACTCGCTGGAGTAGGGAACTCAGGCGTTCACCTGGCCGAATGCCATAGGATCCCGGATGTTGAACCTCTCCGCGCACCGTTACGGAAGCGCCGATATCGTTCCATCCTGGACTCTGACGGATGGATAGGACGTCTCCGTCTTTCAGGAGGATATTTTCGCTGGCGTTCCCGGTCATCACGGCCGAGAGCTCGATAGGAATACTCTCGGTCGAGTTGCGCGGCAGGTCGCCTTCCGCATATCGTGTCAAGTCAGCTTTTACATGGTCGGCACTTCTCTTGAGACCGCCTCCGACGCGAATCAGATCCTCGACGTGCATGTTGGTTGTGAGCGGGTAACGGCCGGGCTTGGCGACTTCCCCCTTCACGTACACCGTTGGCGGATCCACCTTGGCGGCATTGCGGTGTACCAGGAGGCGGTCGCGCGGCTCGAGTAACAGGTTGTCCACTGGATTCCCTGAAAGCGCTTCAGCCAGATTCACGCTAAGAATTTTCATCGTTCCATCGGTCTGGGTCCGGAACAGTTGGGCTGAATCCAGCGAAGCGTCAGGCGCCACTCCTCCCGCCAGAAAGATCGCGTCACGGAGGTGTGCTTGGCCGGACGTACGATACTTACCGGGTGCTCGCACTTCGCCGCCGATCCACACCGATGGTGCTTGTTCGAAGTCATACCGGCTGAAGATGCGCACGGTGTCGAGTTGCTGCAGCTTTGGCGCCGCCGCCGGATTTGCCAGGGCCAAAGACAGGTCAAAGCTTTCGACGCTAGGCCGGTAGTCCGGTAGATTGAGCCGCACAATCTCAGCGTAGTGTGCAGCCGGTTCCGGCAGCAGATCCGCGTAAGACGCCAGCAGATCCGTCAGCTTCATCCCTTCTCGATAGGAATAACGGCCCGGTCGAAGCACATGCCCTTGCAGATAAATCGCGCCCTCGTTGTACGGAGCGATGGGGAAGATGTGGATCTGGTCACCGTCTTGAATTTTGAAGGCGCTGAGCTGCTTTGCCACGCTGTCGGCATTGCTATCCGACGAAAGATCGAGAGTCAACATGGTGCGTTTCTGGTGGGCTTCGAGACGCTGAACTTCCACGTGTCGCAAAGCAGCCGCTGGCAGAATGCCGCCGGCCAATTCCAGCGCATCCTCGAGCGTAGTCTCCCCATGCAGCTCGTAAATTGCCGGCCGCCGTACCATGCCCTCAATCGTTACTTGCGGCCCGATTGGTTGCACCATCAGCGTGTCGCCGTTCTCCAACCGCGCCATGTCTCCCCGGACTCCGTGCAGCAGCAGGTCGTAGGCGTCGACTTCTTCCACGAGCTGCTTGCCGCGATAATGCTTCAAGGCCCGCAGCGACCCGCGCGAGGTAACGCCACCTGCCGCGAACAGCGCGTTCAGTGGCGTCGAGAGCGAACTGATGTCATACGCACCAGGCTCAGCGACATCGCCAACCACATAGACTCGGACGGTCCTCAGCCGTGAAAGCGAAACGTCCGCCGAAACATCGCGGTACTGCGTCCGCATGAGTTGCTGAACGGTCCGTTGCACATCACCAAGCGAGCGGCCGCTCACGAGCAATGGCCCCGCTTCAGGCAGCGTGATGCGCCCTTCGCGATCCACAATTCGAAACATCCGCCGCGAAACGCCTCCCCAAAGATCAATCGCCAGACCATCACCCGGTCCAACCACATATTCAGGACCGACAGGTAGATCCATGGGGATGGCATCCGGTTCCAAACTGTTGTTGCGAAAAATCTTCAGCCCAAAACGCTCCTGCGTACTCTCCCGTCCGGAAGCTTGAACATACATGTCGTATAGCGAAGGAATATCCGCATAGGGATTGGCCCGATGGACCATTCTCACTGGCGCGACATCCTCTGCAAAGGTTTTCTCCCGCGAGGCTTTCACACGGAGCGGCCGTTCCATTCCGTTCTTGTCTGTCAAGACTTCGCCATTACCGGGTCGCTCAAGAGAAGGGGAGGAGGCGTTGCGCTCCAGCGGCAAGCCATCGATCGAGCCTTGTCCCAATGATTGAGATCGGGCGGAAGGATTGTTGTCGCGCATGACCGGACTGGAAGTTAATTCAAGGTCTGGTTGTGAAGCCGCGCCATCCCGCAGATCCGGAACCTGCTGTAATCCGTCAACTTGCAGAATCCGTGATGGCGCCTGTGCTGGTAGTCGCTCAGGCACTGTTTGTGGGTTTGCTCCGGGCGAAGGCACCCCGGTTGGATAGTGCGTCTTTGACCGGCCGTCTGTCGGTAAATGTTCTGAACAATCTTGGTCACCGTGCGGATCGCACGTCGCCGTGCGTTCCAGATCGCGATCATTCTTCTGCGGGCGAAGCGACTCGGTATCCTCTTGCGATTCGATCTGCACCAGTCGCCGCGCCCGCTCCTTGAGAATCAATTCCTTTTCTTTACCAAAATCCGAGTCCGGATTCGAAGCCGGCGTCAAGTAACCGTATCGCTGCAAGAGACGGGTCGCTACCGACCGAAACACAACGTCCTGCTCCAAGCGTTCGAATATTGCCTGGTCCGTCAGATTCGAATCGTCAACGACCTGGCCGTTATCAGTAGCCTCCTTAGCCACCCAGCGCTTCAATTCCACGAGCAGCCCTTCATCCTTAACCAGTACTCCGCGAATCTGAGTTGCGGAGGCCGCCACCCGGCTTAGGTTCTCCTGGGACAAATCGGAAGGCTCTCCAACACGATAGTCCCTTGCTCCTTCTTCGCGCGCCGCGCGCTGCTTATCGACTTGCTGTTGTGCGAAGGCCGGCGCGCAAAAGATGAACGCCAAGGCGAGGCCGAAGAGTGTGTCCTTCAATTTTTTGTGGTTCAACATAATTTCACCCTAGTGCTGGGTATGAAATCCTTCAATTCGTTTCGCTCGCGACCAGCTTGTTTCGCAAAGCGCTTAACATTCCTTCTTCAGACGCTTCGATATTGCTCGAATGAATATCGAGAGAGGCCCAGTAGTAAACGACGTAGTTGTTGTGTGGCGACACAGCGATGACGCGCACCTCCGGATGCTCGCGAAGGAGATCGTCGCAGATGCTTGGCCTTTCCCCCGGCCGGTCAAGCGCGATGACCACGAAGTTTGGCAGAGTCTTTTTCACGCTCTCGACAATTTCTGAATCGTCAGAGACCTCACCGACAATTTCAATGTCGGGTTGGTCGGCGAAGGTTGTAAGAATGGTCTCCCGCATGAGACGAGGACGATTCGCCACGAGGACCCGGATGGCTTTTTCCATTGGATGCTCCCTGTGGCACAAGTATCGAGTTTTCTTACAAATGGCGTAAGATTCAAAAGAAAACCATCGGCAAGAACTACTTTGGAGATGGGTAAGATACCAATGAAACCGTCGTGGATACCAAATTTGACCCAAGGTGAAATAACTTAGAACTGTCGGCCAAAGACGACAATAGCCTCGCGGAATTTCGTTCTCCCGCAGCCCCAAGCAACCCTGGCATGGGTAAGACTGCATCCCATATTTCATATTTGAAGCATGCAGAATTACGTTTGATTGGTGTGGGTGAGTCATCCTAAATTACTAGAATGTGGTATTGAATATGCTTGACAATAGCGAGGCATCAAGTTTATTGTGCCCTCTCAACTCGGCGACCATGTCTTTTATACCTCGTTTGATCGGACCTCCTTCGCCGGGCATTGCAAGCAACGGAACTGACAGACCCCGTGAGCGAACTATTCCCAAGTTCGTCCATCCGTACTTTTCTACTGATTGAGAACCGTCTGCTGCGCGAAGCCCTCGTTCGTCTATTCTGCAAGCGTGCTGATCTTATGGTTGTCGGGCAGTGTGACCGTGCTGAGGCGACGGCTCGCCGTGTGCTTGATTCTCATTGTGATGTCCTGGTCATCGACTCTTTGCAAACAGCATGGCTCCCCGCAAATATTGCTCTCGAGAGCGGAGATCATGCTTCCTTTAGAGCCGTAGTAATTGCGATGGATTCCGATGAAGAACAGTTCCTGGCTGCCGTGCGCTCTGGTGTAACAGGCTATTTGTTGCAAGATGCTTCCGCTTCAGATGTCGTCTCCGCTGTGCGCGCGGTTTCCCGCGGGGAAGCCGTATGCCCTCCCCAGCTTTGCTCGACGCTATTCCGTTTCGTCGCCCGAATAGCCAGGGAGATGCCCGTCCAAAGCGCAACTCCAAGGCCCGATCTTACGTTGCGTCAGCAGCAGTTGGTCGCTCTTGTCGCTAAAGGTCTCACAAATAAGGAAATCGCTTCTCACCTGAGTCTTTCTGAGTTTACAGTGAGAAACCACATCCATCGAATTTTGAAACAAGTGGATGCTGGGAGTCGTAGTGAGGCAGTCGAAACCATTCGCGCGTACGGCTACTCGATCAGTCTGTGAACGTTCCGTACGCTGCTCCAACGGCGCCGGGCCGGCTTTGAATTTGCTCGCCCTCCGCATCCTGACAGTTGTCAGATCTCCCTGATCGTGGTGCGATATTCCTAACAGGAGTAAGACATTGTCGAGCCGGAATGGGGAGGTGCATCGTTACTGGCCCCGCCGAGTTTTTCCGAACACTGTCCTCTTCGCTCCGGTAGCTGGCTTGCAACAGTTCCTGCCCGAACGCGGATTAGGGGTCGATACTCCATCTTTTCAAGAACTTAGCGCTATCCTCAAACTGTATGACCGAGACATGATAAGGTTCCTATCTAAAAAGAACAATATCCTTGACATATAATCAGCTATGCTGTACTCTATTTGAACCTTCCTCCTGAATGGAGGTATGCGCTATGCATTCCGAGTCCAGTGCGGTTGACGAGAAACAACGAAGCCCCCTTCTCAAATTCTATCTTTCCGCCCTGGCTTTCGCGGGCGCGCTCGTTCTGACCGAGTATTTGCATTCGCCTTGGCGAGAAATACTGCGCGTGCTCATGGTCGCCAGCGCTGGTTTTGCCGTGTGGACTCTGATCCGCTTTCTAAAAATGGCCGACGAACGCCAGCGGCGGACCAACTTCCGAGCTTTGCGCTTTGCCTTTGTAGCTGGTCTGGTTCTTTCTCTCTTTGGCGGCTTCGTGCAAGGGTTCGGCGTTCTTCATGTTTCCTGGATCGGTGTCCTCGGGCTGCAGCTCATCCCGTGGAGTTTTGGTTTGATTCTCTATTCTTGGCGGCATCAATGAAAACACGACTTCGCGTTCTGCGTGCCGAGCGGGAATGGTCTCAGGCGGAGTTGGCTACGGCGGTCAACGTAACTCGCCAGACCATCAACTCGATTGAGACGGGTAGGTATGACCCGAGCCTTCCACTGGCTATCAAGATCGCGCGTGTTTTCGGCAAGCACGTCGAAGAAGTGTTTCTTTCGGAAATCGAGCTAGTAGCTCCAGCCGACACTGACTATTAGTCTGAATTAGACAACACTATGTACAGCGGTTCATACCATCGAGCCTTTCCCAAAAACCGACGATCAATGACTGTTCCCGTCCGTTCCCTTAGGTGAATCGGAAGGAGTTTTTCAATGTCCCGCGCCTATGACATTTCTGACTTCGCTGCACTTCTCAGGAAGGATGGGGATTCCGAGCGTGACCGCGTAGGTGGGACGGGAGAGCCCCTACGAGATAGAGCTAGCAATCAGCGCACTCGCCCAGACCCGGCCAGCGGTCAACATTCCAATCGCTCCCGCAATTGCTTTGACTCTTCACGAACAATCTATCGCGGCCGCAATCGCGACTATTTCTTGCGGGAGTCAGAAGTCCAAGCCCTCACTGACCTGGGCAAATTCCGCATGATCCCGGCAGACGACCTCGCCCGGTTGGCCTACCGCGGCGACCGATCACGAATGGAGAGTGACCTCCGCAGTCTCGGTCGCCAGGGACTCATCGAGCAGCGCAGCATCGAGGGCCACTCGTCCTACTCGACGAATGTCCTCACACTGACGAAAGACGGCCACCGGCTTCTTGAGCGAGCACAGCTCGTATCCAATCGGCAGGCGCTCTATCACGGCCTGGTCAAACCCAAGGAAGCCCGCCACGACGCCGATCTCTACCGCCTTTATCACAAGGTCGCCAAAGAGATTGACGATGTGGGCGGCAAGGTCCGCCGTATCGTCCTCGACTACGAACTCAAACAGGAACTCTATCGGAAGCTGTCTCGGGTCGATCCGAACAAGAAATTGGCCTACGAACGAATCAGGGTCGCAAACGAATACGACCTCAAAGTTGTCAATGACAAGATTCCTGTCCCCGACCTTCGGATCGAGTACGAGGACGAGTGCAGAGAAATCCGACGCCTTGACCTCGAAATCGCCACGCGTGATTACCGCCCCCAGGGACTGGCCGAGAAGGCCAAAGCCGGATTCCATCTCTTCGCCCGGCAGCAAGACCATGCCAAGCTGCGCCGCGTTCTCGACACCCAGGAAATCAGCGCAAGGATCTTCGCCCTATGAAAATCCTCCCCATCCATACGGAAGCCCTCCGATATTTCGGCTATACAGAAGAGGAGTCCCGTTTCCTCTACCTTGTGGCCACCCATTCGGGTTATTTCACTTGCCAGCAGTTCCTGCAGTTCATCAAGACCAAACCCGGCAAGCGTAGCGTCGCCTTTGCTCGAAAAGTCGTAGAGAAGAAGCACGCCAGCTCGAAGGAATACCTGCGGCATGGCCGGGTTTTTCACCTCTTCTCGCGGAATCTCTATGAAGCCATTGGCAGGGAGAATGTCCGTTTTCGGCGTGTACATTCGACCGAATACATCCGAACCCGGCTCATCGCGCTCGACTTCATCCTCCGAAACCAAGGCTTCACTTATCTCGAATCGGAGGAACAGAAGCTCTCTTTCTTCTGCGACCAGATGGGAATCGACAAGAAAATCCTGCCACACAAACGCTACTCAGGAGCTATCAAGGGCGACTTCACCGACCGCTATTTCGTAGATAAATTTCCCATGTTCTATAACCTTGCCGTCTCTCTCTCCCCTGAGATGACATTCAGTTTCATCGATCCGGGGTTTGAAAGCATGGATAGCTTCAGGACGCATTTGGACGCGTACTTGACGCTTTTCACGAAGCTTTCGCAGCTCCGTTTCTACTACGTCGCAACCCGCGAGACGAATTTCGAGCGCGCCAAGAAGCTATTTCATGGGACGTTTCAGAGGCTTTGGAACCCGGCAGCCCCTCTTGGATTGTTCGACTATTTCCGTACGCGGCGAACGTGGGACGAGAAGAACTACGGCAAGTTGACGGAGCACGATGTGTTGTTCATGAATCAGGGTAGAGAGAGATTTGGCAATCCAGGCATAGAGAATCTGTACCAGAGGTGGCGTGCGGGGGAGATTACCGAAAACACGGTGCGGTCTGAATCTGTGAAGTTCCAGATGCCTTCCCAGGTCACCTTTATTTCAGCAACCGTGAACGGGCAGGCGGCGTTGTTCGAGCGGCATCCGCACCAGCCAGTAAACGTGGCCGTGAAAAGTTCCGAGGAGACACCTTTCCCGGGGGATTTCACCTCCGGCGTCACCCTGGCATGGAGATAAGAGCCAGAAAGAGCAGGTAGATGCGACAGCGACGGCAAGGAAACGGAGCGCGGCCAAAACGCGATCAGAGGCGGGAGCGACCCCATCGCGCCGCAAAATCGCGGCCCGATCCCTTCGGGCTTCGGGGGTCACTCCCGCCTCTTGCTGCTGAAATGCGCAGCTCGTGTTTTGGCCGCGCAGGAGAAGGGAATTGGAGAATTTGTAAGACAGGATGTAGGACAAAACCGTAAAGGAGGAACAACGAGGAAGCATGGCAATCATTAAAGCACCACCAAAGCAACCAAAGTCAGTGACGATCCAAGCGCGAGTTGAGGAATCGGTGAAAGCGCAGCTCGATCAATACGCGAAATTCATTGACTCTACTCCGTCCTACGTCGTTACGGAGGCACTGAAGGTTCTATGCAAACGAGATGACGAGTTCAAAGCCTGGCTAGGCCAACACGTCAACGGCCAGAATTCCGACCAAGTCCAAGGAGAGGCTCTCACAAAGCCCGCGTAACAAATATGAAATCCCGTCCAACCCAATTCGGTGTGCGCGAGAATACAGCGTCCTCAAGACGGCATGCTTCGCGCTTTGCAGCAGGCACCCATTCGAACCCCAATTGCATGGAAAAAAGACCAGATACGCAGCGATCATCGTCCAAAAACGAAACCCCCGTGATGAACATAGAAAATTCGTTGCATGCCGCGACACACCAGGCGGCCACAGGGGGAGAAGCAACACCGGCAAGAGGGTTGGTGGATATTCACGCGGCAGCGCAGTTCTTGGCCGTATCTGTATCCACGCTTTATGGCTGGATCTGGCAGCGAAGAATCTCTTTTGTAAAAGTAGGCCGGGCCGTCCGCTTCGACATGTCCGACCTGCAAGGATTCGTGGAAAAAAACTGAATTCATGCGCAGGCTGCGCGGAAATGGTAGAGGCCACACGCGCGCCTTGCTAGAATGCGAGCGCGGCTGGCAAAGGGTAGAAAGAGAGCCGCAGATGGGAATCTACAAGAGAGGAAAGATCTGGTGGGTTGACTACCGTGATCAGCAACATCAGCGAGTGCAAGAGTCTTCGTATAGCTCCAACCGGCGCGACGCACAGGATTTGTTGAATGTGCGGCAGTCCGCGGTGACGCGAGGCGTTTTTAGGCGCCCCGTGAAAATCACTTTCGCCGACTACGGCAAGAAGTACATGGAGTATGCGAAGGCCAACAAGAGGTCCTGGTTGCGAGACGAACAGATGGTCAAACACTTGGAAGAGTTCTTCGGAGCGGAACGCCAACTGACTGAAATTCGCCCCGCCGACATGGAGTCTTACAAACTCGAGCGGCGCACCAAGGTCACCGGTTCTACCGTCAACCGGGAGCTCGCCTTGCTCAAACACATGTTCAATCTGGCAATCGACTGGGACCACATCCAGGCCGTAAATCCCGTGCGTCGCGTGAAATTTTTTCGAGAGGTCACGCTCAACCCGCGAGTGCTCAGCCTGGAAGAGGAGAAGAATCTCATCCGCAATGCACCACCGTACATGCAAGGCCTTATTGTTTTCGGCTTGCATACCGGATTGCGGAGCGGAGAGATCTTCGCGCTTCGCTGGTCGGATGTGGATATGGAGAAAAGCATTCTGACAATCCTGGCTCAAAAGACGGGCAAGACGCGCGTCGTTCCACTCAATACGCGCGGTATGAAAGTGCTCAGGGCCTGGGAAATGAACCGCAAGAATGACTTTGTCTTTTATAACCACGAAACCGGCCGGCGCTTCGTCGATTTAAAAGCTGGCTTTGCAATAGCTTGCAAGAAGGCTCAAATCGAGGGCGTTTCCTGGCACACGCTGCGCCACACTTTTGCTTCGCGTTTGGTCGCGGGGGGCGTGGATGGTGACAGTGCAGCAATTGCTCGGACATTCGACAATTGCTGTAACCATGCGCTACACGCACACAAATCTCATGTCGAAAACAGCCGCGGTGGCGAAACTCGCAGAAAGTTGTGACAATTTTGTGACAATGCACCAAAATGCAGCAAAAAAAATCATCCGTTTTTCACAAACACCCCTCTAACCCATAGAATACGTTAGAATTAAAAACGGAGGAGTGGGTGAGCGGTTGAAACCGGCGGTCTTGAAAACCGTTAGGCCCGAAAGGGTCTCGGGGGTTCGAATCCCTCCTCCTCCGCCAGTAAATTGAATTGTTGCGGCGCGCGTCTCGGAATTCCAGCCGTTTGTTCGTTTATCTTTAAGCCAAGCCGAAGCGATTGCCCGCACGCAGCCCTGCCTTGTACCCCTACACTGGAAATAACCAGAGTATGACCTCCTCCCGCAGAATCGCCTGGATAGTGGGGACTTGGATCTTCATCCTCGTCGTCTACACAACCGCGTCGCTGTCACTCAAGCGCGGCTCGGAGTCACTGCTCACGTTCGGGAATCTGGTGCAGTGCATCGTGCCGCTCCTGGCGAATGCCGGCTTGCTCCTGAATGCCGGCACTCCGCACTGGCGGCGGAATCTTTTCTGGATGCTGATCGCCATGAGCTGCACGCTTTGGATGATCGGGCAATTCCAGTGGACCTACCACGAGGTTTACCTTCACAAACCCCTTCCCGATTTGAATCCGGGAGATATCGTGTTCTTCCTGCGCGGCATTCCTATGATGGCGGCGCTGGCGCTGCGTCCGCATCGCCGGCGCGGCGAAATCCAACTGCGCTTCGGATACCTCGATTTCGTGCTCTTGTTCACCTGGTGGACTTTTCTGTACGCCTTCGCGGTTTTGCCGTGGCTCTATGCCTCGCCGATGGCCGCGCAATACAATTACAACTACAATTTGCTGGCCAATATTCAGAACATGGTCATCGTCGGAGGACTGGCGGCCCTGTGGCTGACGTCCAGCGGAGCCTGGCGGATCGTGTACGCCAATCTTTTTGGCGGGGCCACTCTTTATCTGCTCAGTTCGCTGGTGATTAACGTCGCCATTCCGGCCAACAGGTACTACACGGGAAGTTTGTATGATCTCCCGCTGCTTTCCCACTTCCTTTGGTTTGCCCTCGCCGGGGTCATTGCCTATCACAATCAAGACCGCTTGGATGGTCCCTCCGAAAACGCCTACAACTCCGACACGGATGCAAGTTCGGAAGAAAACGTCTGGCCGGCGCGCCTGGCGATGGCGGCGGTGATTTCGCTCCCCATCTTCGCCATCTACACGCTGCGGTTCAGCCATGATGATCCCGAGGTTCGAGATTTTCGGCTGATGGCTACCTTGATTGCCTCCGTTCCGCTGGCATTGCTGATCTTTCTGCGCACTCATCTTGCCGACCGCGACCGCTCGCGTCTTCTCGCGCGGTCGGAACAGTCCATCGAGAACCTGAAGCGGCTGCAGGCGCAGATCGTGCAATCGGAAAAACTCGTTTCACTTGGACAACTGGCGGCTGGCGCGGCGCACGAAATCAACAATCCGTTGGCCGCGATCCTTGGTTTTTCCGATCTGCTCGCCGACGACCCCACCGTTCCGGAGAAAGCCCGGACGACAGCCGCAAAAATCCGGGATCAGGCGCGGCGGACAAAGACGCTCGTCGGAAATCTGTTGAGTTTCGCGCGGCAGGTGCCCGCCGAGCGCACCCTGCTGGACATCAACACGGTGGTAAACAACGCGGTGCAACTTCGCGCGCTGGACCTGCGTTCCGGGACCACGCGCATCGAGCTGCAGCTCGAGTCGGTCCTCCCCGGCATTCGCGGAGATGGAAATCAGTTGATGCAAGTTTTCTTCAACATTATCAGCAACGCCCTGGAAGCCATGGAAGCAGCCAATGGAGGCGTGCTGACGATCAAGACCATTCGCGACCGCTCCAACGTCGCTATTCTGTTCTCCGACACCGGCCCCGGCCTCAAGGACCCGCAGCGCGTTTTCGATCCCTTCTATACGACGAAACCGGTTGGCAAGGGCACGGGCCTGGGTCTCAGCATTTGTTTCGGCATCGTCCAAGAGCACGGCGGAAAAATTCTTTCCTATAACCGGCAGGAAGGCGGGGCCGTCTTTCGCGTGGAATTACCCGCGGTCATGGCAGCTTTTCCAGCCAAGGAATTGCGGCTCAGCACGGCCCCGGCCACGCCTCAAAAACCTTCCTGACTAGACACCGGCTCCGTAGCTTGCGTCTGCGCTTTAGCGCGAAGATCAACAAACTCCTTGCAGATGAACCCTTTGGCTCTCCTCTGGCCGCTTGAGAACCGGCGCTCCCTACTTCTCTCCGCGCAGAAGCTCCGCGTAACGCGCGGCAATCGCGTGCCACGAAAAATATAGCCGCTGAGCCAGCGAGCTTCGTTGCGCCAGCGAAGCGCGGTAGTGCTCGTCCTCCAGAACGCGGAGCAACACGTTTTTCAGGTCGCCCTTTTTCCGGGGCGAAAAAAGCGCAAGCCCCGCTTCGGTGACGGGCGCTGCCGTTTCCGGGCCTTCGAATGCGATTACAGGCAAGCCGCAGGCGATTCCCGCGACCGCGCTGCTTCGCCGCGTGGAAATGGGTCCGCGCACAAAGAGCAGCACATCGGAAGCGGAGAGAGTGCGCACCACATCCGCTCCGGGTAGAACTCCGAGCACGTGCAATTCCACCGCGCTATCGCGAAGACGCTCCCTAAGCTCCGCCTCGGCCGATTGCGCATTGCGGCCAAAAACAATCAGCCGCAAATTACCGACGCGCGAGGCGACAAATCGAACCGCTTCGACAATATTTTCGATTTCCCAGCTGCCCGATGGCCCTCCGGTAATGCCGAAGACCGCGACGCTGAGTTTTCCACCCGTGGAAATGCCATTCCTCGAGGTGGCTCCCGGGGACACCGGCAAATTTGCTCCGACGGGAATGAAGCATCCTTTGCCGGCCCGGCGCTTGACCCAGGAAATATTTTCCATGGGAACCGTGAAAACGGGCGCGTCGGAGAGGCGCAGCGCTTGGCGCATGACGTGCAACTGCGCGCGGCGGCGCAACCCGTCAATGAGACGCGTTCCGTTGAAGGGCTCAATGTCGTGAAAAACCATGCCCACGCGGACGCCGGCGGCTTTGAGAGTCTTAAGAACACGGGTAAATCGCAATGGGAAACCGCGCGCGGACCATGCCAGCGCGGTGTATTGCACCAGAACCCAAGCTCCGCGCCAGCCTTTCGCCCGGCGCCGAAGCGCGCTCACCGCGCGAGTCCAGCCGCTTTCCGGCCAAGCGACTCTTTCGATGGTCAGTTCGAAGCCCTCTGCCACCAGAGCTTCGCTGAGGTAGCGGCAATACTCTTCGACCGCGTCGGTGGGCGCGTCGGGCTGTCCGAGGAGCGCGATGACGCGCTGCCCGCTCATTTTGAGAGGCTCATTTTTCGACGAAAAAGCTACCGATGAATAGAGCGTCCATGCCGGAGCTGAAAAAAGTCCTGATCGCGTCCGTCGGCGTGTGCACGATGGCTTCGCCGCGCAGATTAAACGACGTGTTCATAAGTACGGGCACACCGGTAAGTTTTCCGAATTCATCGATCAGCCGCCAGTACAGCGGGTTAATCTCTTTCTCGACGGTCTGCGGACGGGCGCTCCCGTCCACATGCGTAACGGAGGGAATTACAGCGCGCTTTTCCGGGCGCACTTGCGCCGTCAGAATCATAAATGGCGAATCCGTCGCGCTCTCCAGGTATTCGCCGGCTGCTTCCTTCTTCAAGGACGGGGCAAATGGCCGCCACCACTCCCGGAATTTCACCGCATTGTTCACCTTGGCGTTCATTTCTGGATCGCGGGGATCGGCCAGAATCGAGCGGCTTCCGAGCGCGCGCGGGCCAAATTCCATGCGTCCCTGAAACCAGCCGAGAATTTTTCCATGCGACAGCAATTCCGCCGCGCTGGACGCGGGATCCGGCAGCTTCGTGTAGCGCAATTTATACGTTCGCAGCGCGCTTTCGATGGCTTCGTCGTCAAAAGATGGTCCCCAATAGCCGTGGCGCATGGGCTTGTTCGGCAATTTTCCGTTGTTGTCGAGATATGGAGCAAGCGCGGCGCCCAGCGCCACTCCATCATCGGAAGCCGCGGGCTGCACGAAGATTTTGTCAACGAGGCGCGACGCCACAATCTTCCCGTTGGCTTTCGAATTCAGCGCCACGCCTCCGGCAAGGCAAACGTTGAGGCACCGCGTTTTTTCGATTGCCATTCGCACCACGTTGAGCATCGCCGTTTCGCAAGCATCCTGCACGGCGTAGGCAATATTTTTGTGCCGATCGCCGATGTCGCTCTCCGGGACGCGGGCCGGGCCAACAAGCGCCGCCATGCCAGCAGTCGCGGTCGCGCCGTTGGCGTTCAGTTGCCTCCCGAGCACGCGATACGGTGACGCCTTCAAATCGATGAAAGCGGACAAATCCACGCCCGGTTTCCCATACGGCGCCAGCCCCATCACCTTCCACTCATCACTATTGGGCTGAAAACCGAGAAACTCGGTGAATGCGCTGTAGAAATATCCCACCGAGTCCGGAAATGGAATGGTCAGCACGAGATCGAGCCTGCCGTTGCGTCCGTGCCAGATGGTCGTCGCTTCCCAAGCGCCGCGGCCATCCATCACCACAACCGCCGCTTCGTCAAATCCCGAATACGCATACGCGCTGATGGCGTGCGCCAGGTGGTGATCGACAAACCTCATCTTCGCTTTCGTTGGCCCGAATTGCTGCGCGAATTTCTTCGCGCCGCTTTCCTGATGCCACATGCTCAGGAAGTGCAGGGTCGAGTTCAACCCGTTAAGATAAGTAAGCGGCATTTTCCCCGTGGCGTAGCACTTCAAGTCGTGCCGGAATACCGGCCCCGCCGTCTGCCAGCCGAAACACACCTCGTCCAACTGCTCGGCTGTCACATTGGCGAAGTCAAGGCAAGCGCCAATGGCGTTTTTCGGAAAGCCGGCATCGTGCTTCAACCGGCTGATGCGCTCTTCCGCCACGGCAAACAACAGTTCGCCATCGCGCACGATGCAGGCCGAGGAATCATGCATCTGCGAGTAATTAATCCCCAGAGTCAGCATTCCGCCCCGCTCTTTTCTCCACAAACTTGGCACTCACCAACAGGTCACCCCCCGCATACCTTAAGTGCAAAGGGTTGGGCAGGAAGATTCCATGTGCCCCCCAAAACCCGCAACCGTTCCCCAAAAAGAGCTGGCTGCGTGCATGAAAGATTAAACCGCGGCTCCTCGCCGTACCGTGAGAGTGTATATGCTGAAACCAGCAGCATTGTGGGTTCCAACGGTTTATCCGGCAAGCCCGCCAGCATTTCCGCGCGCGCAAAGGCGGGAATAGCGTCGCGATACCTGGGCCAAGACGGCTCTATCGCGGCGACTTCGTAATCCAGGCTCCGCCCAGGCCGGTAAAACGTCGCGAAATAAACGCTGTCCACGGCAACAACGCCTTCCGGGTGCACTTTCGCGGCATACCTCTGCTCCTCTTGACGTAACGGCGATGCCAAATAGAGAAAGTCCGCCTTATAAAAATAAAAACTGATCGCGCAAAGAAGCAAAAGCGGCGGCAGGCGCGCCCACGCCGGCAGCTTTGGCCACGAATACAGTACGCCCAGAAACACGCTCTTGGATGGAAAAAGGAAATGATGCTCAAGCAGCAGTTGGGACTTGTTCAAGGCAAACCACACTGCTGTGCCGCCGAGGAATGCGAGTCCGACCTTGCGCACTTGGCTGGAGACATTTTTCCGCTCCCAGATGATCACTAGGAGCGCAGGCACTATCGCCGCGAAAAACAGCGGCACAATCGAGAATATCCAGGTGAAAAGCAAACGCAGATCGGGCATTGCATTCAATTGCGCTCCGCGAATGGCCGCGTTGGTCTTGAACTGTACGTAAGCAATCGTCCAGGAATGCTGAAGAGTCAGGAAGCCGCCGAGGGTGATCCCAAACAACAATCCTGCAGCCAAAAGCCACGCGGTCAAGACTCGCAGCAGTTTCCCGAACTCAAGGCGCGCATTGAGCATCGTTAGGATCATCAGTGTTGCAACGATCGCGACACCGTACCCCGGAGAGACCAACAAAGCCGCTCCACCCAGGCACCCTGACAGTACGACCCGCTTCGAGTTCGCCTCTTCTGGCAAGGTCGCCCAAGCCGCAAGACTCAGCAGAGTCGCCGTCAGATCGGGCCGGCCGTGCGCCATTCGAGGGAAAAACGCCAGCAGCACCAGTGCCGAAACAATCTTCGAGCAGGCATAACGGATGCGCAAGAGCGCCCAAAGCAAAACAGTGGACGCAAAATGGACAACATGCGTGTACCCAAGCAGGGAATCCGGCGAAAGGCCGAATAGTCTCAGCCAACCGGCCAAAATGATGAAATACCCGGGCGGGTAAGAATAAATGCCTTTTTGATAAGTCAAATCTTTGTATTGTGATGCGGGTCCCGCGAGCCTTCCAAACTTTGCAAGGAGATAGGCCGGTTCGGTGTAGGAGCCCAGGTCACCATGGGGAAGAGGAAGAAATCTCCACCAGAGAAGGCAACTGGCTGTGGCTACGATTGCGGAAACGAAAAGCACCTCGCGTACGATGCACGCCGGCGAATCGCGCATTTGCGAATAGTTGATTCCCGGGGTGATCATGCTTTGCCGTGCCCCCTTGCGGCTAGTGACAGTGGTCCCAGCCAAATCGGTTCCCCATCTCGGCTTTCGCGTTGTTTCCTGTTTCGGAAGTCGTTGTCGTTAGTGAACGGCCACCTTGGTAGTA
>Ga0137393_10000544_pt1 | contig 22528 bp, 17 predicted proteins | sample 15con2h34BmetaG_FD_101396 | JGI IMG/M metagenome (GOLD analysis project Ga0137393, IMG submission 101396) | Vadose zone soil microbial communities from Angelo Coast Range Reserve, California, USA - 15con2h3.4B metaG | ecosystem: Environmental > Terrestrial > Soil > Vadose zone > Saprolite...
GATTTCTATAGCTTGGAGACTGCCGAAGACGTCTGGGCTGTGAGCGAGTTGCTTAAACGCCATCGAGATGCGATGGGGCGACCGGCCTGTCTGGAACTGAATTTCGTTCTGGCTAATGTGAATTGTGAGAAAAGTGCTGCCGTCGATTTCCGCAAGCTTGAGATGCATCCCTTGTCGCAAGGCTTGCCAGACCGTTGGAAACGTCCGAATCTGTTCGAGGCTTACGCCCAGGGGATCGCCGATCGCGTATTCTACCCAGCCCTGCACGGCTTCACGCATTTCTGTCGTCCAGCCGTTGAAGCATGTCTCGCACAAGACAACGAACGCAGTACGCTCCTGCGCACCCTGTGGGAAGCGGGAACGCCCTATATTCACTGGCGAATGCCATGGGTGGGGTACGAATACTGGAATTCAGAAGAGAAGCGAGACCAAAGATTTTTATCTTCCAAAGTTCAGGAAAATTTGATCCGCGAGACGGCCGATGCATTCCACAACTTCTTCTCGATGCATCCCATTTCAGCTTGCGCTCCCGGCTACCGCGCGAACGATGACACTCATCAGGCTTGGGCGAGGAGTGGCATTCGCGTGGCGCAAAATGGAAGGTCTGCTGCTCCTTCGCCGCCCTACGTGGATCGCCATGGGCTGGTAAATGTTTTCCGTACTATCGATTTTGAGCCAGCTACCGACCCTTCGTTCTCGGTCGAGAATTGTTTGCGAATGGCTGACGAATGTTTACTTTGGGGCATACCGGCGATCATTTCCATGCACTCGATCAACCTTCACTCATCAATCAAGGATTTTCGTAGCACGACCCTGTGCCATTTGGAGCATTTCCTGTCGGCGCTTGGGAAAAAACATCCCAGACTTCTGTATATAAATGACGCAGACTTGTGTGACATCATCAACACAGGAAAATACGAGTGTGAACAAGGCTCGACTAGCGTTGTGGTGACAAAGGAAATTTCGCAGGCGAGCAGTTTTCGCGCGAGGTCGGAGGCGTAGATGGAGAATGCTCGCTCCCTGATCTTGATCACTGTCGATTGTCTGCGTGCCGATCACGTCGGGTTCATGGGATACGATCGTCCCACCACACCCTTCCTTGATTCACTGGCGGAAGAAAGCTTCGTATTCCCAACCGCCATCGTAGGCGGTGCCCCTACTTACTATTCTTTTCCAGCGATACTTGCCGCGCGTCATCCCCTAGCCCTCGGCCGCGACCTCATAGGACTTGCGCCCGGAGAGCCGAACTTGGCTAACGTGTTGCAGCAGTCGGGTTACGCGACTGCCGCGTTCGCAGCAGCCAATCCGTACATCTCGGAAACCTTTGGCTACAATCAGGGTTTCGATACCTTTTGTGATTTTCTCGACGCCGAAGTTACTACCGCTCCTGATCTGGCCACGAATGGCAACGGCAGGCGGGCTCTTCGCGGCAGAGTTAATCGTTCTCTTGAATTGTTCTTCCACAGGCTTGGACCCTTAGGTCCCGTTTACGATGAACTGTATTTTCAGTACTGCCAGAGACTCACAACGCCGGGAAACGGATCACTTGACACCCTGCGGCGCTTCCCGGCAGCCGATGCAATTGTCGATCAGGCTTGCGCCTGGTTGCCCTCGGTGGGTCAGAGGCCGTTCTTTCTCTGGCTGCACTTGATGGATCCCCACGCACCCTACTACCCAACCGAAGAAGCCCTTTCTTTGATGGGGCACGAAGAAGTCACACCTTTCCGCGCGCGATACCTGAATTCATATTGGAATCGTTCGGATTTGTCACCCAGCCGGTTGTGCCGCCACCGCGACCATATCATTGCCTTGTACGACACGGGCATCCGATGGGTGGATGCGCAAGTGGCAAAGCTGGTCGAGACTCTGCGGCGATTCCAACTCTGGCAGAATTGTCTGTTTGCCTTTACGGCAGACCATGGTGAAGAATTCCTGGATCACGGAGGCCGTTTTCATCCTCCGTCCCGAGCGACGGAAGAAATTATCCATGTCCCCTTACTTGTGCGGGTCCCTGGGATGAGCAAGGTACAGTTGCCTGCCAACCCATTCAGTCACCTGCATCTCGCTCCCACATTGCTCGACGCGATGAATGTGGAATCTCCTGCGGAGTTTCGGGGCCATTCTCATTGGCCCCAATTGCAGCAGGGATCTGCGTGGGATGAACCTGCCATCGTCGAATCAATCGCGAGCTGTACGAACCCTAAGCGTTCGGAGGCTCGATTAGGTCCGCGAGTCCTCACTGTTCGAGACGCCCGCTACAAACTTGTTCTTTATTTCAATCCCCCTCATGATCAGTTGTTTGATCTCAAAGCCGATCCGGTAGAGCAGAAACCGCTGCCCCAAGATGCGGAAAAAGCCGTACGCGGGCGCCTTCTTGAGTACGCGCGCCTCCATTTACAAAGTTCATGGCAGGAGCGAAACCCCAAACAACAAGTAAGCTCGCGGCTTCGTGACCTTCAGCTACAATGGGCGAACCAGCATACAAACTCCAGCCGCTGATTTCATGGGTTACCCTAGTGTCTAAGGATGGCCCGATCATTCATGATCAACATCTTTACTCCTTCGTTTGCTGACGAGGCGGATACCAACGCCCAAAATTTGACTGTAAAGGAGATCGTCGCGCGGCTATGTCCGGATCGTTTTCGCGTCATGATGTGCTGCGAAGGACTTCCCGACCCTCGAATTTCAGCGCGCCGCAACACTAAACTCCTGCGCTGGCAACGGCATGGAAACACGCCACGGGCCTTACTTCATTTGTTGGTCGAATCTCCTGAAATATATTTTTTCCCCAGAGAAGGCCCCCTTGATACAGCGTTCTTCTACCTTCGAAAGCGTTTTCGATTGCGTACGGCTGTGGTCTCGTACATCGTCTCTGGAGGATTGGACCGCGCAGCTCCGCGACCCGGGCTGGCTCGCAACGTTCGCGAATCCGACACGGTTTTCGGTAACTGCGGATACCTTTCTGAACTCATACAACGGCAGCTCGACGTTGATGTGGGTACCATTTACGACGGAGTCGATCGGCGCTTTTTTTCCCCCTCGACAGAAACGAAACGAGATTCACCTGCCGAGTCCCTGACTGTCCTGTTTGCAGGTTCTTTCCGTCCGTATAAACGCGTGGACATGGTAATTCGCCAGGCCGCGCGCTGGCCGGACGTACGTTTTCGAATTGCCGGTCAAGGAGAAGATGAGCCTGCCTGCCGTGCTCTGGCGACACAACTGCATTGCCGCAACGTGTCGTTCCTTGGTCATTTGCCCCTTGAGCAACTCGGAAAGGAGATGCGCCAAGCTGACGTTTTCTTTTTCCCCAGCGTCGTTGAGGGTCATCCGCAGGTGCTGGGCCAAGCGGCCGCTTGCGGACTCCCTTGCGTGGCCATGAGTTGCTATCGACCGGACTACGTTATTGACGGTAAGACCGGGTTCCTTGCCACTTCTGACGGGGACCTGGAAGCGAAACTCGATCTCCTTCTTACTCGGCCTGATCTTCGCCGGTCCATGTCAGAAGCGGGAATCAGCCATGCCAGCCAGTTTGACTGGGACGTGGTAACCGCGCAATGGCAGGATGCATTTGAAAGAGTCTTGGTAGATCGCAGGAGCCACTGAGAATGCGCGGAATTCACGGCATTCTTGATCCCAGGGTTTCCCTTAACCACCTCACGTGCGATTGGCCACAGAGCGCGAAGCAGCTACTACGCCCTCATCGACCTGACGGCGAAGGTTGCAGACGTTCCCGCGAGGCTGGAATCGCGTGAGTGTCGCTATGATCCTCGGAGGCGCGGCTCACGTACAAGTAAACCAGGTCGCAGCGAAGCCTATTCACCTTCTGACCCTGACGCCTTTCTATCCCACAGCTCAGGATGACGCCAGCGGTTGCTTCATCTCCGAACCCCTGCCCTGGCTGGAGAAAAATGGGCTCAGCCATTCGGTTGTGGCGGTGCAACCGATCTACCGTCGCCGGATGCGCGCCAATCACTCTGCTCCGCTCGCACACTGGTTTTCCTATCCTGCCCTCCCAGGTGGATTTGGTCTCCCCACCTCCGGCACCTTTCTGTACGCGCGGCTCTTATCAGCGATACGAAGGCTCCACCACTCGCACCATATTGACGTTATCCACGCGCATGCGCCCTTACCTTGTGGACATGCGGCCGCACTACTGAGCCGTGAACTAAAAATTCCCTACGTTATCTCCGTGCACGGCCTTGACGCATTCTCCACGGCTCAAGTGAAAGGTTACGCCGGCCAGTGGTGCGAACGCATATCTCGAATGGTGTACCGGTCCGCCAGCCGGGTGATCTGCGTCAGCGGACGTGTTCGCGACGAGGTTGTTGCACGAGCGGGAAGAGAATGCCGTACTGCCGTCGTCTATAACGGGGTCGATCCAACAATGTTTCACCCGACGCTGGAGAATCCAAATTCTGAGCCGGTGATCCTTAGCATTGGAAACCTCATTCCGATCAAGGGACATCAATACCTGCTTCGTGCGATTGCCAGGCTTAAGCAGAAATATCCGACCCTTACCTGCCAGATCATCGGTGATGGACCCGAGCTTTATCGTCTGGCAGCGCTGTCGGACCAATTGGGCATTTCAGGTCGCTTACGCTTTCTCGGGCGCCAAAGTCGGAGAGCAGTTGCCGAGACCCTTCGGCAATGCAATGTCTTTGCCTTGCCCAGCCGTTACGAAGGCTTGGGCTGCGTCTACTTGGAAGCAATGTCATCGGAGAAACCGGTCATCGGCTGCCGCGGACAGGGAATTGAAGAAATCATCCACCACGGCGACAACGGTTGGTTGATAGCACCCGAAGATGTTGAAGAACTCTCCTCTGCACTCTCCACGCTCCTGGAAAACGCAACCTTGCGCAAACGAATCGGAAGTATGGCTCGGCGAACCGTTCTAGAGCGATTAACCCTCTCGCACCAGGCGGAACGGCTCACGCAGATTTATCGGGAGTGCCCGCAATGAAGCCCCGAGTAGTGATCCTGACCGAGATCATCGCGCCTTACCGCATTCCTGTATTTAATGCTCTCGCTCAGCGCGACGATGTTGATCCGCACGTGATTTTTCTCTCTGAAACCGATCCCAGCCTTCGCCAATGGACAATCTACAGGGAGGAGATCGGTTTCTCCTACGAGGTACTGCCGGCCTGGCGTCGGCGAATTGGAAAATACAACCTGCTCCTGAACTGGGGTCTCTCGCATGCCTTAGAAAAAATCCATCCTAACGCGGTCCTCTGCGGTGGTTACAGTTATGTTTCTTCTTGGATTGCCGCATTCTGGGCCCAGCGCCATAGAGTTCCACTACTGCTCTGGTCAGAGAGCACGGCTGGAGACATGCGTGGCCGGCGCCACACCGTCGAATTTCTCAAGTCCCGATTCTTACAGCGTTGTGACGGATACGTTGTGGCGGGTAAGTCCTCATTTTCCTATTTGGTGACGTTAGGGGTCCCAGAACAGAGAATCTTCACCGCACCCAACGCCGTGGATGTCGATTTCTTTTCACGAGCAACACGTAGATCGCGCAACGGATCCGACGCACGCCGCAAACTCAGCTTGCCCGATCGCTATTTTATCTACGCCGGAAGGCTGGTAACCGCGAAAGGCATCTTTGAACTGCTCGAAGCTTATGCCACACTGGACAGCGCCCTTCGATCGGAAGTCGGTTTGGTGTTCGTTGGCGATGGCCAGGATAAAGCTGAACTCGTGGCGCGGGCGTCACGCATCACACCCGGTCTCGTTCGCCTCATGGGTTTCAAGCAACGCGAAGAACTGGCGGCTTTTTACGCGCTTTCAGAGGCCATGATTCTTCCAACCCGTAGTGATCCCTGGGGGTTGGTTGTGAATGAAGCGATGGCATGTGGGTTGCCGATCATCACCACCAACGTTGCTGGTTGTGCTGCGGACTTAGTGGAAAATGGCTGGAATGGTTTCATTGTTCCTCCTAATGACGTGGGTGCTTTGAGCAGCGCCATGTGTTGCCTGGCAACAAACGCGGAATTACGCAAACGGATGAGCCTTCGTAGCGCAGAGCGTATCCAGGCGTATTCGCCTCAGCGCTGGGCTGCCGGTCTGGCTCAAGCTGTGGAATCCTCCTGCACGAGGGTTGCATGAGCATCTTGTTCCGACTTGTTTTCTTCGGACTTCTTGTCTTCGGCAGCCTCAGCATTTTATTTTTCGCCAATGCGAATCCCGGTTATTTCAGCAACATGACCTATCTGGGTGCGATTCTTCTCGCGGAAATCTTGGTTGCCAGCACTTGGCAGTATGAGCGAACGTTCTTCTTGCTGTTAATGCTCGCTTTTCTCGCCGCCGGAACGAACACGCCTCTGCTTACAGCAGGAATGTCCGCCCGCTGGTTTGTTCTTGCGGTTGGCGCATCAGCAGGCTACGTGAAATGGATGAAGGGACCACGTCAACACTTTGGCGCTTTTCATCTGGTTGCTCTTTTTTGTGTTCTGGCTGCTCTGGTTTCTGCCATGGTCTCGGCTATGCCGCAAATGGCATTGCTCAAGGTGCTGAGCCTTTTCTTGCTCTTCCTCTACGGATCATCCGGAGCCCGCCTGGCGGTTTTGGGACGAGAAGCTCGATTTATGAATGGTCTCGTTCTGGGTTCTGAATTAACCGTTTACATTTCGTTTGCTTGCTATTTCATCCTCCACGAACCGATCTTTGGCAACCCTAATTCCCTGGGAGTAGTGATGGGAGTAGTGGCCGCCCCAATGTTGCTCTGGGGAGCACTGGTGGCGGAAACGCCATCTCTACGTCACCGCCGGATCCTTTCATTATTCATCTGCGGGTTTCTTTTGTACTTCTCCCTGTCGCGTGCCGCGATGGCTGCTGCCGCCGCCTCGACTATCCTCCTCTGTATTTCCCTTAAGCGACAGAAGCTTCTCCTGCAGGCAGCCTTCTCGTTGCTTCTCTTGTTAGCAGCCGCCGGAGTCATTGCTCCGGCGCACTTTGATGACTTTACCAGCACCGTCACCTCCGCCATTATGTACAAGGGAAAACAGCAACAAGGAGTATTGGGATCACGACGAACCCCTTGGCAGCAGACCGTCGACGTTATTCAGCAGCATCCCTGGTTCGGAAGTGGGTTTGGTACCAGTGAGTTGGCGCCTGGTGCCTCGAATGTGGACCTCTCGTTGGTTTACACTAAGGAGGAAACGGGCCGCGAACACGGCAGTAGCTATCTTGCAATCGTTGAATGGGTAGGCCTGGTCGGAATCCTGCCTTTCATTTTTCTCTTATTTTTCGTGCTTCAGGCGATTACTCGAGTGTGCGGCTGGATGCGTCAGACCGCCTCTCCCCAGCATTATTCCATTCCTTTAGCTATGATATTGAGCGCTGCACTGGTTCATGCCATATTTGAGGACTGGCTTTTTGCCGCCGGCTATTACTTGACGGTTTTCTTTTGGTCTCTGGCTTTCGTCGTGGTGGATCTTGCTCCTCGCCCACAAACCCAGTTAGCAGGCTTCGCATGGCGTCCCGCGGTTCTCGCCGCGCCCGGCGTTACTACTCTGCTCAGATGATTCATCTGTTTGTCAACGCGCTGGCAGCGAGCGCCGGAGGGGGGCTAACTTACATTCGTAATGTGGCCTCACATCTTGCCTCGGTCCGCGATGTGCGCGTCACAATTCTTCTCACCCCCCAGTTTCGGCGGCAACTCGGAAACTGGGACAACATCTCGTTGATTGAGTGGGCTAACGAAACCGGGACTGCAAGAAGATTTTGGCGCGAACAATGGCAGTTGCCGGCACTAATCCGCCGCAGCGGAGCTGACGTACTGATTTCCGCCGGCAACTTCGCGCTGTGGAAATCGCCTGTTCCGCAAATTTTACTTAGTCGAAATTCACTGTACGTTTCAACAGATTTTCAGCGCGATCTGCGAGCACGAGGGGATTATCTGCTCTGGCTCGATACCAACTTCAAAGGCGCTCTTGCCAGGGCATCGATTGGGTGCGCGGATCTCACCGTGGCTCCCAGCGCGGCATTTGCCCAAAAGCTTGCCGAGTGGGCGGGGACTGACGTAGCAGGAATTCACCACGGTTTTGATCGGCAAATCTTCTTCGGCAATCATTCATCTCTTCCTGAGCCGATTCAACACAAACTTGACGAAGCAGAGGATACTCTCCGTTTGCTTTTCGTGAGTCATTACAATTATTACCGTAACTTCGAAACCTTAATCCAAGCACTCATTCTCTTGAAAAGACAATTGTTTCCGCGGAAGGTAACTCTGGTCCTGACCTGCAAGTTGAGTTCCAACGAAAATCCCGGATCCTACCGCGCCGATTCTGTTGCCGCTTTAGTTCAGCAGTCGGGGCTTTCTAAAGACGTTATTGAACTCGGTACGGTGCCCTACCATCTTCTACACCGTGTTTATGGCCAATGTGACATTTATGTCAGTCCCGCCTATGCCGAGACTTTTGCTCATCCGTTAGTCGAGGCCATGGCGAGCAGCTTACCAGTAGTTGCCTCTGACCTTCCGGTTCACCGAGAAATCTGCCGCGATGCTGCTTTATATTTCCCCCACTTTTCTCCCCAGTCGCTGACAGATCGGATTCTTCAGCTGGCGAGTTCTCCAGATTTAGCCGCGGAACTTTCTCAGAAAGGTTTTGCTCGTTCGCAGGATTTCTCGTGGAGCAAACACGTTGACGAGTTGCTTAACCTTGCCCGGGGACTTGCGCAGGCATGAGCATCGACCATCAATTATCCCGCGAAGCCGTTACGTACAGGCTGTCTGCGACGTACGCGAGCGGAGTCGCTATCGTGCTTATCCGCCGCAGTACTTCCGAAGTGTAAACTAGGCCTCGATATTTCGCGGGCAGGAATCGCACATCACTCACCTGAGCGTTCAACGAGAAATATCCGTCCACTGTGACACGACTTGGACCAATGCTCTGCCGAAATGTGGAAATCAACTCACGGGGCGTCCAGTAACGCACCTCAAAGTCTTGCGCTTGTCGAAACCCGCGTCGGATCTGATGATACAGACAACGCAGACCAAACACATTTGGCATCTGTATCCGGGATATTCCTCCCAGCTTCAGCACCCTGCGAATCTCCGGCAGGACAGCCGCCACGTCCTGTTTAGAAAGATGCTGTAGGACGCTGTAAGAGAAAACCTGGTCAAAAGCATTATCGCGGAACGGAAGATAGCGGCCGTCAGCCACCAGGTAAAACGCATCGATACCCAGCTGCCGTGCAACCCGGCGTGCTGCTCGAATGCCTTTTAGGGATGGATCCACGCCCATCGGCTGGTATCCAGCTCGGGCTGCGGCAATGCACCAACGTCCCCAGCTGCATCCAATTTCGAGAAAAGCAGCGCCCTTACCCGGAGCCAGCCGCATATCAGGAATCGGATACTCCTTTAGATTTCCTACTAGGTGTTGGTAAAGACCGCCATTGGTGGCCCCGATGGCGTTTTTCACGAAGGGGTCAACTTCTTCAGCGACAATCTCGATTTTCGGAAGCTGCGCGCCATTTCCGGCATCAGCAATTACCAGCGAGCGATCGCCCTCGATGTGAGTTTGCTTCGCCTCTGAAACGAGCAGGATGGGAATCCCCTCTACAACCGCATATCGATGGCCCTCAGGACAACGCAAATGCCCGCTTTCGTCTCGCAAGGGCTGCTTATCGCGGGGACAAACAATTGTTTTCAGTAACCCGGGCGGCAATGACTCCATTACTGTTCCGATCGTTCCGCGTGAAAGCGGATAGTAGCACAGGTCTTGCTGGCGCCAGCCACAACGTAATTACGGCGAACCATAAGAGCGACGAGTAATTCACAGCCTTTCGCGATACGATGATGCGAGTTTCCCGACAATCAATTCCTGTGTGCGGAATCGTTGGCATATTAGCGCGTAGCGCTCGACTTTCCGAGGATTTGCTGGAGCGCGCCACAAAATCTCTGGCGCATCGCGGCCCTGATGATTCGGGCACCGTTGTTATCCGCGATGCTAGTCCCCACCCGTTAGAAATCGGCCTCGGCAATCGGCGACTATCGATTCTCGATCTGTCACCCTTGGGACATCAGCCCATGCGGGACAACGAGACCGGAAATTGGATTGTCTACAATGGCGAGATTTATAACTTCCGTGAGATTCAGGAGAAACTAAAAAAAGACGGAATTCACTTCAACAGCCACTCCGATACGGAAGTCCTGCTGAAGGCGTACGGTCGCTGGGGCGATGCTTGCCTCAACCAATTCCGCGGCATGTTTGCCTTTGCAATCTGGGATGCGCAGCGTCACCGCCTGCTGCTTGCCCGCGATCCAATGGGCATCAAGCCGCTTTATTACTTTACCTCCGATCAGCACTTTGTATTCGCTTCAGAGGTCCGCACCCTGCTGGCCACCGGCCTCATGCCGCGCCGCCTCAATACTGTGGGACTGCTTAACTATCTTGCTTTTGGGTCGGTTTACGATCCAGGCACCCTGGTCGAAGGCATCCGCGCCCTTAAGCCGGGTCATTATTTGACGTGGGAGGACGGCAGCTTTCGCGAACAGATGTTTTGGGACTTGCTAGACGGTGATTCGCAGGCGGAGGCCCCCTCTGATGAACGCTCCCTCTCATCCGGCCAGAGACAAAATGCCGAAGCTAAACTAGGCGAAGATTTGCGCGCAGCCGTCCGGCTGCAAATGGTCAGCGACGTTCCGGTTGGCATATTTCTTTCCGGTGGTATCGATTCCAGCAGTTTGGTCAGCATCCTGAGTTCTCGCGCAGAAAATTCCGCAAATACAAAGCTCAACACCTTTTCCATTATCTTCCGCGAGTCAGATTACAACGAGGCTGAATACTCGCGGGCGGTAGCTCAAAGATTCGGCACTGACCATCACGAAATCTCGGTTTCACAGCAAGATGCTCTCGACGCCATTCCCGGCGCCCTTGCAGCGATGGACCAGCCGACAATTGATGGCGTGAATACATATCTTGTGGCCCGACAGGCGCGCGCCGCCGGAGTCAAAGTCGCACTCTCCGGTTTAGGTGGAGACGAGATTTTTGCCGGTTATTCCGGCTTCCAAACTGTTCCACGAATGGAACGCTTTGTTAGTTTTTGGAGCCATGTGCCCCATGCCGCTAGGCAGCCCCTGGCAAGCATATTCGCTTCGCTCTCCCCCCAAACTGATCAGAACCGGAAACTTGCAGCGCTCGCTCAGGAGAATGGAAATCTTGTACACCCCTACTTTCTGTCGCGCATGCTATTTACTCCGCGTGAACGGAAGCGTTTGCTCCCAAAATGTGACCTGGAAGCACTCGACAGCGCGAATGCTCCTCTGCGAGAGACTCTGAGTCGCGCAATGCACTTAGATCCGATCAACAGAGTTTCCTATCTGGAATCACGCTGCTACATGGCGAATACCTTGCTGCGTGATGCAGATTTTATGAGCATGGCACATGGTCTTGAAGTCCGCGTGCCTCTGATTGATCACCAATTAGCAAGAAATGTGCTCGCGATGCCCGGTTCCTGGAAGATAAACCGCGATACTCCAAAACCCTTGCTGGTGGGGGCTCTTAAGGACAAACTGTCCAGCGACATCGTTCGCAGACCAAAGCGGGGTTTCACGCTTCCGTTTGAGCATTGGTTGCGGGACGACTTACGAGCTGATGTCGAACAAACTTTGTGCAAAATTCCACAAGGGCCACTTGGCGATGTTTTGAATGCCGAGAGTGTGCGCCGCGTATGGAGAAACTTTCTGGATGGGACGACGTCGTGGTCGCGCCCGTGGTCGCTGTATGTCCTTCAGCGTTGGTGTGAGCTGCATCTGTGAACCAGGGAGTGCGTAATGTCCGCAGTTGAGCAAGTAACGCCGCTCGACAGAACGATGACCACCGCCACTCTTCCCGTGAGCGTGATCATCCCAACTCGTAATGAAGCCCGAAACCTGCCCGCTTGCCTGGCGGCACTCCAGAACTTTGCCGAGGTTTGTGTCATCGACTCCCAGAGCACTGATGAAACAATCGAAATCGCACGCCATCACGGCGCTATGGTCGTACAGTTCCATTATCAGGGGGGCTGGCCGAAAAAACGTCAATGGGCGATGAATACTCTCCCTCTTTCGAACGATTGGGTTCTGCTGCTCGACGCCGATGAAATTCTCACACCGGAATTGATTGAGGAGATCGGGCAAGCGATCAAAGAGTCAAGCTTTAATGGGTACTACATCTCGCTGCGCATGCTGTTTCTCGGACGCGCCCTCAGGCATTGTGATGCCAGCTTCTGGAAACTGTCTTTGTTCCGCCGTGGCAAGGGAGGTTATGAGTGCCGCCTCAAAGACCAGGACGCCTCAATGGCGGACATGGAAGTGCATGAGCACATCTTGATCGACGGTCCTACCGCCAGACTGAAGAACCCAATCATTCACTACAACGTCGAGTCACTCTCGCGTTACATTCAGAAGCACGACGAATATTCCAACTGGGAGTCACGAGTTCTGTTTCTGGGAGGTGAGGACGGCAACCAATTGGCGCCCCGCTTCTTCGGGACCCAGGCACAACGACGCCGTTGGTTGAAGAACCAGCTTTACCAGCTTCCCGGATCGCCTGTGCTGCTCTTTTTCTACAGGTATTTGGTACGCATGGGATTTCTTGACGGGATTCCGGGACTGATTTATTGCGCGTTCCAGGCGATTCAGATGTTTCATACCAAGGCCAAGATTTACGAACTCGAGCTCCAGAGGGGAGGGAATAGCAGTCAATGCTGATTCTGGGCCTCAACATGTTTCATGCCGACTCTTCCGCTGCCATCGTACAGGACGGCAAAGTCGTCTTTGCGATTGCCGAGGAGCGCCTCAATCGCCACAAGCATTACGGAGGATTCCCCTCGCTCGCGGTGAAAGCCTGCCTCGATGCCGTCGGCGCCAAGATCACCGACATTGATCACGTCGCAGTCGGCCAGGACAGTGATGCAAACCTGGCAAAGAAAGTCCAATATGCACTGTCGAAGCCAAGCAAAATTCTCAACTTCATCCGCTTGCGCCAACGCAAAGAAGGCATGCGAGACTTTCGCTCGCTGCTTGCTGGTTCGCTTGAGGTAAATCCCGAGCTGTTGCGATTCCAGGAACACCATCTGGAACATCACATCGCGCATATTGCCAGCGCCTATTACTGCTCGCCCTGGGAGAAAGCTGCCGGTTTCAGCTACGACGGGTCAGGCGATTTCGTTTCTACGATGATGGCGCGCTGCGAAGGCACCGACATCGAGATTTTGGACCGTGTGTTCCTGCCGCACTCGCTCGGCAGCTTCTACACCATGATTTGCGAGTTCATCGGCTACAAGAAATACGGCGATGAAGGCAAGGTAATGGGGCTGGCGCCCTATGGCAAGGAAATTTATTGCGACCAGATTAGCGAAATTATTGGTTTAAAAAACGGCAGCTTCCAACTGGATTTGAAGTATTTCAAGCCGCTCGGCAGCAACCAGGGAATGCAAATTGATTCCGATGGCACGGTCAGCCTGGCCCGTCATTTCTCCCAGCAAATGGCAAAGTTATTCGGCGAGCCCCGCGACCCACACGCAGATATTACTCAGCGAGACATGGATCTCGCCTTCGCAATGCAGCACAGTTTCGAAAAAGTTTTTTTCCACCTTTTGAACCAATTGCACAAAAAGGTCCCACTTGAGAATTTGGCAATGGCCGGCGGGTGCGCCTTAAACAGCGTTGCCAATGGAAAACTTTTCTCTCGCACTCCGTTTCGCCAGACTTGGATTCAGCCCGCTGCCGGCGACGAAGGCCTGGCCGTCGGTGCCGCACTGCATACCTATCATTCCGTTCTCAAGCAGCCGCGAAGCTACGTGATGAATAATTCCTACCTCGGGCCGGATTTTTCGGAATCGCGTATTGAATCGGCTCTGAAGAACGCCAACCTGCGCTATCAACGGCTCGAGCGCAACCCGCTGCTCGAAGCGGTGGCCGAGCAGATCGCCGCCGGCAATGTAACTGGCTGGTTTCAAGGACGCATGGAGTGGGGCCCGCGCGCCCTGGGCAATCGATCCATCGTCGCTCATCCCGGCTTGCCCGGCATGAAGGATGTTCTCAACGCGCGCATCAAGCATCGCGAGTGGTTTCGTCCTTTTGCACCGTCCATCATGGCCGAGCACCAGCACGAGTATTTCGAACACGATCATCCCTCTCCTTTCATGTTGCACGTTTACAAAATTCGACCGGAAAAACGTGAGCAATTGTGTGCGGTCAATCACGTGGACGACACCGGCCGTCTACAAAGCGTTTCGCGGGATGAGAATCCGCTCTACTATGATTTGATTCAGGCCTTCCAGCGCAAAACTGGCATTCCGGTCGTCCTTAACACCAGCTTCAATGAGAACGAGCCGATTGTCTGCGCCCCCGGCGAAGCGATCGATTGTTTCAAGCGAACTCGGATGGATGCATTGGCCATCGGCCCTTTTCTCGCCTTGAAGTCAGAAAACTGAAGAAAGAATGGCAGCCCAAACAGTCAATTTCGCGCCACCTTCCAAATCGACCGATTGGCAACTGACCAGAGTTGCCTCATTTCCCCGCGTTCGTGCGCTCACCTGGGCAGGCGATGTGCTCTACGTTTCACGCGGCTACACCGTGTTGCGCTGCCGGCCCTCTGCTGGAGCGATCAACTGGGAATTCGTGGGACGCTTTGATCCAGTCTGGTGGCGGAAGCTTAGTTCCTCAGCGCGTCTCTCCTATCGCCTTTGCCGAGACGGCTTCCACGCAACTGCGGTGCTGTCCTCCGGCCATATCGTCGCTGCTGTGCCGGGGGCGATCGTCACGCTTTGCCCGGCAGAAACAAACTTTCGTGTCACGCACAAAGTACTTCGCGGCACACGCCCGCTACATATTACGGGCACGCCGGACGGCCGCCTCCTATGGGGAGAATATTTTAATAACCCCGATCGCAATGAAGTTCACATCTATGCCTCGACCGATCGCGGCGTTACGTGGGATATCGCTTATACCTTTCCTCGAGGTTCCATTCGTCATGTACATAACATCGTCTACGACGAATGGGAGAATTGCCTCTGGATTCTAACCGGCGACAATGGCGATGAATGTCGTATCCTGCGAGCATCTTGCGATTTGCATATCGTCGATACGATCGTCTCCGGCAATCAGCAGGCGCGGGCAGTAGCGCTCATTCCGACACGAGACGCACTCTACTTCTCATCCGATACTCCGCTCGAGTCCAACCATATTTATCGATTAGATCGCAAAAGAAATCTGCTCGAGTTGGCGGATTTAAGCAGTTCTTCGATTTACGGATGCCGCGCCAGCGAAACCATGTTTTTTTCTACGATGGTAGAACCGAGCCTTGCCAACTCCGACCGCCACGTCCACCTTTACGGCAGTGTTGATGGCTTCCACTGGCATAGTGTTTTGCAGTGGAAGAAGGACCGTTGGCCAATGAGACTTTTTCAGTATGGCAACGCCTTCCTGCCCGATGGGAGAAACACAACCGACTTGCTCGCCGTCACAACCATCGGCGTAACCGATGCCGACCTCGAAACTGCATTGTTACGGGTCACGCTTGGTCAGTGATTTACCGGAATCTGGTTAGTCGCTACCACCGCCATTTTGTCGGTGCTATAGTCCGAACACTTGCCGGAATTCTTTTCACACATGCCGCTGACTGGCCGTTTGCATTATTATCGGCGAATCTTTCGCGCCTACCTTGCGCCGGGCCCCAGTCAATTAACCTTTTGGCACGACTCGCCACAAATGAATCCACGTGCTCTCCGCGACAGCCTTGGCGAGTACTACATGTCGTTTGCCAGGAAAGCTGACTATAGGTTGCATTGCGATTCCCCCGGCATTCCTCTGCTGGACTACCACGGGCAAATCGGCCTCCAGTACAACCCGATTGCCATCGCACAATGGGGTCTCGGCAATTACAACCTTTACTGTGCCGACCGCGATTCAGCACGCCGGGAAAAATTTCTCGCTGCCAGTGATTGGCTTTGCACCAATCTCGAGCAAAATCGTTTTGGAATTTCGGTCTGGAACCACCACTTCAATTGGGAGTACCGCAACCCGCTAAAATCGCCTTGGTACTCGGGACTCGCACAGGCACAAGGGATATCGCTGCTTTTGCGGGCTCATCTCGATACGGGGAGCACCAGCTACTTTGACGCCGCTCAGCGCGCCTTCGCCGCATTCCTCCGGTCAACCGCGCAAGGTGGCGTGACCTTTACCGACGAGCAAGGAGACATCTGGTTCGAGGAATACATCGTTACTCCACCCACTCATATTCTGAATGGATTCCTCTGGGCAGCGTGGGGCGTTTACGATTATTGGCTTGCCACCCAGGAAGATTCGGCGCGTATTTTGTTCCAACAGGCTACGCAAACCTTGCTGCGCAATCTGCACTGCTACGACCTGGGTTTCTGGTCCTTGTACGAGCAATCAGGAACGCGCCTGAAGATGCTCGCCAGTCCGTTCTATCACCGCTTGCACATCGTGCAATTGCGCATCATGCAGCGTCTCACCGGCTATGAAGAATTTGGCCATTACGCTGATCGCTGGGAAGGCTACAGCCGAAGCCGCGCCAAACGTACTCGCGCCCTCTGTTACAAGAGTGCATTCAAGCTCTGTTACTACTGAGCACCGATGAAAATTCTCTACGTATCCCAGTACTTTCCGCCGGAAATGGGAGCACCGGCAGCGCGAGCCGCCGAGTTGGCGCAGCATTGGACGCAAGCTGGCCACCAGGTCACGGTTCTCACAGGCTTTCCCAATCATCCTACCGGAGTCGTGCCTCCGGAATATCGTCGCGCCTTTCGCAGGCTGATCATGCGCGAGACCGTCGGCGATGCAAATGTAATCCGGACATGGCTGGCGCCTCTGCCCAATCGAAAAGCCTGGGAGCGTATGTTGAACTACAGTTCGTTCTGCATCTCCTCGGCCATTAGCGGTCTCTTTATTTCGCGCCCCGACGTTGTAATCGCAACTTCTCCTCAGCTATTGGTTGCCCTCTCGGGATGGTGGCTCGCGAGATGGAAGCGCGTGCCATTCGTCTTCGAAGTGCGTGACCTGTGGCCGGAATCTTTGACTGCTGTGGGTCTCGGCGATGATAGTTCCATACTTCATCGTTTCCTCGCGAGAATCGCGGGTTTTCTCTACGCGAAAGCCGATCGCATCGTGGTGGTTACCAGCGCGTTCCGGGAATATTTGATTCAGCATTGGCGACTTCCTCCCGAGAAGCTCGCGGTCGTCGAGAACGGGGTTGAAACTGAGCTATTTGCTCCGCAGCAGGGCGACAGGGATCTGAGAAGGGAATTGGAACTCGCGAATAAATTTGTGGTCTGCTACATCGGAACCATGGGAATGGCTCATGGATTGGACACACTCATCGAAACCGCGCAGGACTTGCAAACCAGGGCGCCGGACGTATTTTTTCTCCTGGTAGGGGAGGGAGCCGACAAAGAACGTATCATCGGCGAAGCCCGTTCCCACGGACTTAAAAATATAAGATTCATCGATCAACAACCGCGGATCAACGTCCCTGCCTACATCGCTGCATCGGATGCCTGCATGGTCTTGCTCAAGAAAAATGACATTTTCAAGACCGTGATTCCAACCAAAATGCTTGAGTTCATGTCCTGCGCCCGGCCGGTCATCCTTGCCGTAGACGGGCAAGCCAGAAAGATTCTCCAGCAGGCCCATTCAGGAATTGTAATTCCCCCGGAAGATGCAACTGCGTTGGCAAACGCCATTACTCTGCTAGCGGAAAACCAGACTTTGTCTCATCAACTTGGCCAAAATGGCAGGCACTACGTGTTGCAGAATTTCTCTCGAAGACAGACGGCCGCAGAATATATAGCCGTGCTTGAAGAATTACTGGATGGTACCAGGAAGCAGCGCGCTAGAGCGGCTTGATTTCCCCGTTACGGGTGAGCTGCAATGATGCTCAAGGCTGTGGCGGCCTGTAACACGGATTCAGCGCCGCGGTACATTGCGGTCTTGCCGGCACTCGAGGGCACGAACAGAATATCGTCTGCTTGCATGGTCAGATCCGGCGCCTTGGCTTGCATAATCTTCTTCAACTGAATAGGCGTTTCTTGTGCGCCCTGTGCCGTCTTGCGGATGATTCGGCTGCCATTAAGTTTGGCCGTCTTGGTAGTCCCGCCCGCCATGGCGATTGCCTGAAGCACGGTGATGCTGTCGCTGTCCATGAGAAATCCGCTCGGTCTCCCCACATCGCCCACTACGTAAACCACACCTGCTCGCGCCACTACGATCGTGTCTCCGGGCGTAACGTCCACGTTTTCTCCGGTGCCTCGCTCGAGATGCTGGGAAAGATGAACCATCTTAGGATGATCGGGGCTGTTTCGGTGGGTAATGGTGATGTTTCTGCCCGCCTTGTCGCTAAGTCCTCCAGCCGCTGACAGCACATCAAAGAGACGGCGGTCTCCAAGCACCGGATAGATTCCCGGACGGGCCACCTCGCCTATTACGGTGATCCCTTGCGATGCATACTCGTCGATAAACATAGTCACATGTGGATTCTTCACAAATCCACCATCGGAAAGCCGTTTTTCAAGTAAAGCCTGAGCCTCCTCCAAAGTCAGATCGGCGACGTGTACGTAACCGATCAGCGGCAAATATACATCGCCCGTGTTGCCTACCCGTGCCTTGGTCGACAGCTCCGGAACGCCGTATACATTGAACTCCACCAGATCGCCCGCGCCTAATCTGAGCGATGAGGAATCGCTATCGGCCGGCGCGTCGGTTGAGGGAGTAGGAGCAGTCGCGTTTGATTGCCCAGCAGAATTGGTTGAATCCGTCACCGGCTCAGCAGGATTTTGCTGTGCGATCGCATTAGCGGTAAAAACAATGAAGAGTAGAACGAAAAATAGCAACCAACAACACCGCGGTAAGCCGAATTTCGCGGACCACATTGCGTAAACCCCTGAAAGTTTTTGCGAGAATTCGAGTCTAACATGATGCACAAATGTGGTGAACGCTTTCCTCTCGTCCCGTGCCTCGTAAGTGCCTTGAGAGACAACAGCAGCCCAGCATCAGAAGAAAGTCGAGATCTGACGCACCCCCACCGCTTCTGCATGGCTGAAGTTTTGAATTTCTCAGCGCAAGGGACGGATCACACGGCAATGAAGAGGTTTTCAGCGAAAGGCCATTCATCGTCGATCCACTGTGCCTGACAATGAAAGCCTGTCGCCATCGCCATACGTAGCAAGTCATGGCGAGAATACTTATGACTGCTTTCTGTCCAGATTGTCTCGCCCTCTTGAAACTCGACAGAGAGAATAGCCTCTCGAATAGCTACTGTTTGTTTCCGCTTGGAGCGAATGTGCATTTCCACACTGCGTGCCTCGGCGTTGAATCGTGCTTCATGCTCGAACTGCCGCAGGTCAAAGTCGCCGTCCAGTTCGCGATTGATGCGCGACAGCAGATTCAAATTAAAAGCAGCCGTGATCCCAAGCGGGTCATCGTAGGCCGCGATCAATTGAGAGATCGGCTTCTCCAGATCGGTTCCTAATAAGAGTGCATCACCCGGTTGCAGGATGCGGCGCACTTCGCGCAAGAACTTCGTCCCGGCTGGCCGGTCGAAGTTTCCAATCGTGCTTCCGAGAAACAGCACAAGCAAGTGCTCATCCGCATCACGGCGGGCAGCAACTTCCAATAGACCGTCCAGGTACTCACGCTCGAAACCAACGATGCTGATCGAATCCAGATCGCTGAGTTCGCGATGAACCATGGCGAGCGCGGCCGGTGAAATTTCAATCGGACAATAGTAAGTCTGCTGCCGGCGGCAAAGTGCCTCCAGAATCCACCGCGTCTTCTTGCCGCTGCCGCTCCCCAACTCGGCGACGATCACCGGTGTTGGCAGCCTCTCGACAATGTCCCTGGCGTGTCTTCGCAAAAGTCGCTCGTCCGCCCGCGTCAGCCCATACTCCGGAAGCAAGCTGATGACCTCGAACAGTCCCGACCCCACGTCGTCATACAAATATTTCGAAGGCAGTTCTTTCTGCTTTGGTTGAGTGAGTCCGGCGCGCACATCTGCCGCGAATTCATAGATGAGATCAGCGGTAATCGCATGTGTCTGCATTGGGCCCCTAATTGGTCACACAGCGGAATCCAGCGTAAACATACTGGTAGTGTGGTTGAAACCAGTTACGAAACGAGCGGCGCAGCATACACGCGGCGGTGCGAGATGACCCGCCTTTCATGACAAAATGTTTTCCGTCAAAAAAGTCCGCGGAGTATCCGCGATAAAACGAAAACGGCTCGAACCCAGGAAAAGGTTCAAACAAACTGGACGTCCACTCCCATCCGTTCCCCAGCAACTCGGCAACGCCAAAATCACTTTTGCCCGCAGGAAACGCGCCAACTGGCGTCGGATCCCACCGCTGAAAATCAAAGTTCCCCAACTTGGCACCAGGCGTCTCAACTCCCCACGGATAAGATCTTTCCGCTCCCTCGCGACCACCATAAGCCGCGCGATGCCACTGCGCCTCACTAGGCAACGACTGTCCCAACCAGCGTGCATACGCGCTGGCCTCCGCATGACTTACATAAACCGGCCACTCAAGCGGCAGCGGAACTTCATCAAACATCGTTCGGTAGTACCACTCACGATTGACGCGCTTCCAAAAAGCTGGATGTGAGATGCCGTTCTCTGTCTTCCAATTCCAGTCCGCGTCACTCCACAAATCTCGATTGTCATAACCGCCGGCAGCAATAAATTCCAGATAGCGGCCGTTCGTAACTTTGTACTGGTCAATTGCAAACGCCGGAACGGAAGCCGTATTCACCTCGTACTCGTTGTCCCAACCAAACGCGGTGTCAGCGCGCGAAAGTCCAAGCGTCGCCGGCCCAGCCGGGATCTCAACCATCTTCGGCTCAACTCGACCACTGACCAACTCGAGCCCGCGCACTTTCGAAATCTTGCGGTCAAGCGGCAACTGGTGCAGCATATACGTCAATGTCTCTGCATGCATCAGCCGATGCTCAACCGCCACATTGAGAAGCTGCCTCGTAGAAAACTCCTCGCTGACGCCAGACTTCGACTCCGAAGACAGCACCGCCCCAAGTCCTGCATCGAGATTCTCGCGAACTCTCCCCGCGTACTTGCGAACCTCCGCTACCGCAGGCCAAGCCTCGGGCTGATCGGAAGGCAGCCCTCCGCCCACCGGATCGATGCCAAAATTAAATAATTTGTCGAATTCCGGATAAAACGCTTTAGCCCCAAGGACACGCTCTCGCATCAAATTCCAATCGAAAGCTTCAAGATGACCAAGATAAAAAACAATGCGATGTCGCTCAGGAATCGGCCGATCATAAATAGCCTCGGCCCTTACGATATCGAAAAGTTCGTCAGTTCGACCGCGAGCCTCGGTCAGCCGCTGCAACAGTTCCTGCCGGACTTCGAGACCATCCTGTGCGACTAGCATTTTCGGCCGCTCCTCCCATGAAGTAGGATCTGCATCCCTACCTTGATGCCAAATCCCTACCCGAAGTTGCGGCAAAACGCCTTAAGTTCTGAGGAATCTGCTGTTGCCGGTGTGGCGCGGGCGCCTCGCCCGCGTGAACTTAGGAAGAACCTGGGGAGGGCACGACTTCAGTGGCGACGCGCTTTACCCCCGTCCCCTCGCAACAACTTCCACGCCTCCCGATACTTCTCCCACCGCGCGCACCAACACCGAATATCCGGGTAGAACCGCAAATTCTTCGCCGGCGCGAACGCCTGCACTGGAATCACATACCAAACATCACGCGGCTGAATGTGCACCACCAGCGCATCAATGTCCTTCGCCGTATATGCCTTCTTGCGCTTGCCATAAACGCCGTAAATCGCCTGCACCTCGTAGCCGCGCGCATGCACCGCTCCAGTGCACTTAACCTGCACCCGCCACAACTCCCCATCGAAATCCACAACAAAGTCATACTTCTCGCTATCGCCCCACGGCTTCGACACCAGCAATCCCAGCGTCCGCGCTTTCAGCAAAAACGCCGCTTCCGAAAGCTCTCCCATGCGTTTCGAATTCATGCGTCTTTTGGTGATCGTCTTGTTGGAAGCTGAAGCTCGAATCTCGCGGATCACGGCGCTCCAATCGTGCCCATCCAGTCGTGACATTCGGACCATCCCGTTGTCCATCAAAGCAGCGCCTCCACTCAACCCTGACCCCGGACCTAACTCGCTTACCCCGGACTCGGCCGACACCTCTGCATCTAAACCCTTTGTTTCTTTCATAACCAGGAGTAGTACCAACCTTTCTGTAAGTACAAAAAGACAAATCTGTGCAGAAAAACAAAAAAGGCGCAGCCTTGGGGCCGCGCCTGATTTCACCTTATATATCTAGTATGACACCTTCACCAGGGTAAATGGGACATTTTCAAAAAAGTATAGTGTCCATCGAATGAAAAGCTTGCGCCAAATCACTCGCCCAAACCCCCTTGACAAGATTTCGCCGAAAGTTAGTTTCAGCCGCCAAATCGATGCCATGAAATCGATGCCGTGAAATCAATGCCATGAAATCAATGCCATCAAACCACGACACTCGTGTGAGGCGGACCCTCTTGTCCGCCTGC
>Ga0137393_10000558_pt1 | contig 22229 bp, 18 predicted proteins | sample 15con2h34BmetaG_FD_101396 | JGI IMG/M metagenome (GOLD analysis project Ga0137393, IMG submission 101396) | Vadose zone soil microbial communities from Angelo Coast Range Reserve, California, USA - 15con2h3.4B metaG | ecosystem: Environmental > Terrestrial > Soil > Vadose zone > Saprolite...
ATCCACTTCGCGATCAACCGTGGTGCCGGGCACATAGGTCACGTTGCCCGCGCCAATTTTTTCCTGGATCGCTTTCAAAATCGTTGCGCGATCCTTCGGATACGCACTGGCTCGGTCGCCTTGCCACGTGTAGGTCCACCCGTTGTTCAGCGGAATCAGCGAGTCGGCATCCGGCCCGGTCACCAGCACATGCGCCGTTTTCGAAAGCGGCAGCGCATGATTTTCGTTCTTCAGCAAGGTGATGGACTCGCGCGCCGCCTCCAGGCTTACCTGCCGCGAATCCGGCGAGCCCACCACCGTCTTCGATTCCATCCCGCGAAGCGGATCGTGGAACAATCCCATCTGGTATTTCACTGTCAGAATCCGCCTCACCGCTTCATCAACGCGGCTCACCGGCACTTTTCCTTCCTGCGCCAGTTCGAGCAGCAGATTGCTGAAGCTGTAATCGCTCGGCACCATGCTCATGTCAATCCCGGCGAGGACGGCGATTCGCGTGGCTTCCTTTTCATTCGCGGCAATGTGGTGCACTCCAACGAGCTTCTTAATGTCCATCCAGTCGGACACCACGAATCCTTGTAAGCCCATCTCGCCCCGCAGGACATCTTTCAGCAGATGTCCGTTGGTATGACCGGGAATTCCATTCACCTCGCTCGAATTCACCATCACCGTGTGCGCCCCCGCTTTCACGGCCGCGGCGAAAGTCGGTAGAAAATATTCTCGCAGCGTATTTTCGGGAATGAGAGCTGGTGTGCGGTCGCCCCCGGTAGTCGGAAAGCTATAGCCTACATAGTGTTTCAATGACGCTGAAACGTTCACGGGACTGGACAGATCGCTCCCCTCATAACCACGCACTGCGGCAACCCCCATGACGGTTGCGAGATAGGTGTCCTCGCCAAACGTTTCCCATAACCGCGACCACAACGGCTGCCTCCCGGCATCCAGCACCGGTGAAAAGGTCCAGGGGATCCCCGCTTTGCGCGTTTCCGCGGCAGCGATCTGGCTGCCGCGCAACATCAACTCCGGATTCCACGTCGCGGCCATCGCCAGCGGCTGGGGGAACAGCGTGCTTCCCTCGATGTAGTTCGCTCCGTGAATCGTATCGATGCCGTAGAGCACGGGGATTTTCAGCCGCGTCTTCCTCGCTTCCTCCTGAATCGCGCGAATGATTTCGTGCCACTTCTCCACGGACAGCGCCTGATCATTTACATTCAGGATCGACCCGACGCCGTATTCTCCGACCGCTTTGCGCAACTTGTCCGGATTGATCCGCAGGTCTGGCCCGGTTCCGTCCGTCACCATTCCAATCTCGAGCTGCGTCATCTGCCCGACTTTTTCTTTCAGCGTCATCTGCGCCAGAAGTTTTTCGACGCTGGCCGCGGATGCACTCGCTGTGGGACCCGCGGGAGTAAAATTCCTTTCCAAAAACGTCTGGCTGTCCACAATCCCTGCACCGGGATTGTCCGCGCCCGACGGCAAGGCCACGGATACGCAAATTGCCACTACAATAACGATATGCCTCAGCTTCCGAAGTGGGGTGGTCACGGGCTTCTCCTTGAGAAGCATCCTAACCCCAGGGCTGGAAAATGCCAAATCCCCACCCGGAATAATTCCGATTGTGGACTCGCCGAAAACTGGTACCTTGCCATCTGCATTGAGATTTGGCTGATGCCATGGTATCGAAAGTGGGTGTCGCAGTAATGAAACAATCCGCAGTGGTCATTGGACTGGGCTTTGTCGGCAGAGCGCATCTTGAGGCTCTGCGAAGAATTGGCGTCCCCGTTCGCGGCATGCTTGGCAGCGCCCGTGAACGAAGTGAATCCCTTCGCACGGCGCTGGGCCTCGAACGCGCCTACGCTTCACTCGACGAATTGGCAGCCGATCCCTCCGTGACCGTCGTACATATTTGCACCCCGAATCATGTGCACTTCGAACAGGCCAGCCGTCTGCTCCGCGCAGGAAAGCACGTCCTCTGCGAAAAACCTCTCGCCATGGATTCGCGCGAATCGGAAATGCTTGTTAGGTTGGCGAAGGAATCCGGATGCGTCGGAGGGGTAGCCTATAACCTCCGCTACTATCCTCTGTGCCAGGAAGCCAAATCCGCCGTCGCCAGCGGCGTGATCGGACAACCCCGCCTCGTCCACGGAAGCTTCCTCCAGGATTGGCTGCTCTTTCCCATCGACTGGAACTGGCGTCTTGATCCCAAGCTGGGCGGCGAGCTCCGTGCGGTCTCCGATATCGGCACGCATTGGCTCGACTTGATGATGTGGATCACTGGGCGCAAGGTCACTGAAGTCTGCGCAGACCTGGCCACGGTCGTGCCCGTCCGGCAGCGTCCGCGGGGCCGCGTCGAAACATTTCAAAGAGCCGCAAACATGGAATACGACGACGTCCCGATTACGAGCGATGACTACGCTTCAGTCCTCTTGCACTTCGAAGACAACATGCGCGGAGTCATGACCGTCTCGCAAGTCAGCGCCGGCCGTAAAGCCCGGCTCTGGTTTGAAATTGATGGCAGCAAAGGCTCGCTCGCCTGGAATTCGGAATCCCCAAATACTTTATGGATCGGACGGCGCGACCGCGCCAGCGAAGTGCTCCCCAAGGATCCGGCGCTCCTAAGCCCTGCGGCACGCGGCTATGCGGCCTATCCCGGCGGCCATCCGGAAGGTTACCCGGACACCTTCGTCCAGCTCTTCCGCGACTTTTACGGATATCTTGACGCCGGAGACTTCGCTGCTTCCCGCCCGTTTCCGACATTTGCAAACGGGAACCACGAGCTGCTCTTGTGCGAAGCCATCGCGAAGAGCGCGCAGGACCGTGCGTGGATCCAGGTGCTCTGGGAGTGAGACGGCCGCCTCACCGCGGCGGCGCGTACTGATAGCGCAAGCTCGGCGGGAGACGATCCGACCTCATCCGCGTGTTGTACTCCAGCTGGTAGCCGAGATGATTCCCATCGGAAGGATACTCTTGCCCTTCAGGATATGGATACGGCAGCGTCGAGTGCCGCGGCAGCGGTTCGACCGTGAATGCGTGCGCCGCGTAGAAATCCAGGTCCTTCTCGAACCCATCCGCGTAAAAAAAGTAATCGCGAACCCATCCGCCCGGAAGCGCTGGAAGTTCCCGCGGATCGAAGTCTAGCTTCAATCCCTCTCCGGAACCAAACACCACGAAGCGGTCGTCGGAATTTTTCAGCAGGTCATATACGTTGCCGTAACGCGTGTAATTCCCCGCCGCGTGGACGTACGGACCCGTCTTACTGCGGTGCGCGTAGGAATAAACCGTGTCGCTCGCCGGGTGCAGTCGTGTTTCGCGCGGATAGCCCACAAAATCCAGCGCGGCCTTGGCCAGCGGCACTTGCACCACTCGCACATCCTGTCCCTCGAGTGACTGGTCGATTCGAATGGCGTCCCAATAAATCTTCAGGTTGTTGACAATTCGAATCCGCCGCGCCCCCTGCGGAATCTTGCCCGTCAGGTCCGCCACCATCGTTCGCTCCAGCCCCGCCGGAAAACCCATGTCCTCGACTACACGCACCCATTTGCCCTGCGCGTCCAGCGCTTCCACATATGGCGCGATCACTTTGATTCCCGCCTGGTCCGCCGCATACATGGACGTCGCGGTGAAGTAATCCGTGTAGCCGTCAATAATCAATCGCAACGGCTTCTTTGCATCCCATTCCCCCAGATCAAGCTCGACCCAGTGGAGTTTCGCAAAACCTGTAAACGGTAAATCCTCGAATTCCGCCACGTATTTGCGATCGCGTTTCGAAACAATCTCCAGCACGTCGTTTCCGCGATCGTTCCACGCTCCCACCGGTGCGTGCGCGTCGCGGCTTGCGATCACGCGAAACTCCGGAAATGGCGGCGCGCTCACAAATCTTTCGTTCGGAAAAACCTCGTAGCCCTTCGGATGGTCAATCGCCAGCAGCCGTACTTGATCCAGATACACCGTTTCTTCCATCGGCTCCATGAAGCGGAAGCTGAGCATTCCGTTACGCGGCTTTACGCTTCGCGCAGGAATTTTCAAGTACTCGTCCGGGTCCGGCACGTCGCGTTCCCCCGGCGCGACCCAATGCCCCACCACTCCCGGTCCGATCATATCCGCGATGAATTCGTACTCCCGCCCATTCCAGGAAAACAGAATTGGGCAAGAGCTGCCGCGCCGGTCCAGTTCTTCGACAGCGTGCGTTTTGCTTGCGGCCAGGTTGATTTCGTCCTGCGGCACGCCTGTCGGCCACAAAAGCCGCACGACCTCCGCCTTTTGCTCGGCGCCGAGTCCGGCAACAATTGAAGTCGCATTCTGTCCCAGGTACCCGGACGCGCCGGCAACTTCCCACTTCTGATAGAGCGTCCCCGCGTAAAGCTCAACCTTTGTGCCAATCCCATTCTTGTTATCGTTCAGCCCCTTGAGGTCGATTCGCATCCAATTGTGTGTGTTCCCGCTCTCATTCCGCAAAATCAGCGGCTCGCCGCCCAGTTGCGTCACCACCAGATCCGCGCTGCCGTTTCCACGGAAATCCGCAACCGCGATCGCCCGCGGCTGATTCAACTTCACGGCATCGAGATGCACATCCTTGGTTACGTCCCCCCAGCCCTTGCTCCCCAGATTTCGCAGCAGACGAATTTCTCCTCCACTGCCCGTCTCCCCCACTGCCACAAGATCGAGCCATCCATCATTGTCGTAATCCAGCGCCGCAATTCCCCACCCGCGTTGCCAGCCAAAATCCGGCAGTCGCACGCGCTCCAGTCGCTTCCCTTCCACGTTGCGCCATAAACTGATCCCCGGCGCTCCTCCATGCGTAAACACCAAATCCATCCAGCCATCCTTATCAAAGTCCAGCGCAACCACACCCACCGCTGTGGGCAAATTTTCTTTCGCGAAATCCACTCCGGGGAGCGCTGCGAATTTCCCTTCGCGCGGATTCAGATAAATCGCAGCTCCTGCCGCCCCCCCCGCCACAACGAAATCGATGGCCCGATCGTTATTGAAATCCGTGGTGACCACGCCCCCGCCCGTCGCTGCAACACCAAGCGCAGTCTGCTCCGAAATATCCGTGAACGTACTGTTCCCATTATTTCGCCAGAGGATATTGTGAGCGCCAGCCCCCGGCGTCATCGTCACATACAGATCGAGGTCGCCATCGTGGTCGTAATCCACAAAGGTAAGTCCCACGCAGCCCTTCTCACGTCGAATGCCCACCTTTTCCGTCACGTCCATGAATTTGCCATCGCCGTCGTTTCGCAGGAGCCGCACGCCGTCGCTCAAACAAACCGCCAGGTCCGTATGTCCGTCGTTGTCAAAATCCCCCGCCGCACAACCGTGCCCGCTGCCCTTCAGATCCATTCCCACCGCCAGCGTCACATCGGTAAACTTGCCCGCTCCCAGATTCCGCAGCAACCGGCTCGTTCCATTCGCCATACTGTTCACAAGGAAAAGATCGGGTTTGCCATCGCCGTCATAATCAAACAAGCATGCGCCGGTGCTCGGCCCGATAGCAGCGCCATCACCGCCAGCGGCCTTCGCAACAAACACATCCGGCTGCGGCGTAAATCGCAATGGAATCGCCGCCGGGACATCTATCACCGTGCTGCGCGGCAATTCCGCAAGCGAATATCTCCCTTGATCTCCATAGCCCGCGCCGAACGGCGCTCCCAGATGTTCCGCCGTGATTTTCTGAAAACGCGCCAGATGTTCTTTCGCCGAAGCCGAATCGCCTTTTCGCTGAAACGCCCGCGCCAATCCAAACTCTGACGAAGCGTGATAAGGGTTGAGCGCCAGCCCCTTCTGAAACGCCGCAATGGCTTCATCGTATTTTTGTTGCTGGGTATCCAGGTAGCCGAGAAAATAGTAGGCGTCCGCCTCATTTGTGATTTCCGCCACGCGCTGAAAAGCTGCGATGGCTTTTTCCGTCTCTCCCAAATCTTTGTACACCAGCCCCAGGTTGTACCAGGCATAGGGATCCCTCTGAAGCCTCTGCGCCGCCTCTTCCAGCGCCGCCCGCGCGGGCTCCAGTTTCTGCTGGCCCATCAGCGAGACGCCCAGATTCAGCCGCGCCACGGCAAATTTCGGGTCCCCCTCCAGCGCTTGCTCAAAAAACTTCTGCGCATCCGCCGGCCGCTGCTGGTTCATGTACGCAACGCCCAGTGTGTTGAAGCGGTACGCCTCGGTGGGATTCGCCGCTGCGGTCGGCTTTTTCGAAGCCGCGGCCTTTTCCTGTCCCGGCGATGCGCTCGAACGCACGAGCAGCGCGCCACAACAAATCAAAAATGAAAAAATCGAGACTGCTACCGCGCTACGCCAAAGGCCGAGTCGCATGAATTTTCTTTCCCTGTCCGCGCCGGATTCGCCGACACACATTGCTGCAACGCATCCGGCCGCATTGGAATTCTCCCGGCTGCCCCACCTATCGTCAACCGTTTTATCAATCTCTAGGCGCGCTTTCTCCTCCTAGCTTGACCTTCCCCAGTCACCCGCATACTCTCACGCATCGGGCTATGCAAACCTCCACCCTCTCCACACTCCAGCAAATCGCCGATGGCATCCGTTTGAAAGCATTCTCCCCCGTTGAAATCATCGACGCCCATCTCAAGCGCATCGAGTCTTCCGAGCCGAGGCTCAACGCCTTCGTGCACCTCGATCCGCACGAAGCCCATATCCAAGCCTCCATCGCGCAATCCTCTATTTTGCGCGGTGATCCACTCGGGCCGCTTCACGGCGTCCCTCTCACCATCAAAAGCTGCATCGACGTCGCCGGCTGGCCCGCTCCCGCCGGTTCTGCTATACGCCTGGGCTACATTCCCCAACGCGACGCCCCGCTCGTTACTCGATTGAAAGCCGCAGGAGCCATCCTCCTCGGAAATACAAACACTCCCGAATTCCTAATGGCTTACGAAACCAACAATCTTCTCAAGGGAAGAACCAGCAATCCGTGGAACGTGGCTTACTCCTGCGGTGGCTCGAGCGGCGGCGAAGCTGCAGCCATCGCTTCCGGCTGCTCCGCAGGCGGCGTCGGCAGCGACGGCGGCGGCTCCATTCGAGTGCCCGCGCATTTCTGCGGCATCTGCGGACTCAAGCCCACTCCCGGCCGCATTCCTGCCACAGGTCATTTCCCCGCGGGCGCAGGCGCCTTCTCCTGGATCGGTGTCGTCGGCCCCATGGCTCGCACTATCACCGACGTTCGTTTGCTCTTTGAAGTCATGGCCGGTCCAGATCCTGGCGACGCTCTCTCCTCACCCGTTCCCCTCCACACGCGAATCAAAATTGACCTGCACGTCCTGCGCATCGGAATTTTGGAAAGCCCCGTACTCGGCACCGCAACCCCGGAAACACACGCCGCCGTCCAGCACGCCGCAAAACTCCTGGCTGATCAGGGATTCACTCTGGAACCCTTTCGCCTCGACGGCCTCGATCGCGCCCTCGAACTCTGGTGGTTCTTCTTCGGCCCCGTGATTGGCCATCTCCTCAGCAAAGCCGTCGCCGCGAAGGAAAATCAAATCAGCCCCATGTTGCGCGAATATCTTTCCCACGCAATATCTGCCGAACCCATCACGCTCGATTCCTTCATCGAGGCCTGCGCCGAGCGCGACCTCTTGCGCGCAAAAATCCTGCGCCAAATGCAGGAGGTCCCCATCCTGCTCTCCCCAGTCTCCTCCGGTCCCGCCTTCCTCCACGGCGAAGGAAACTACCGCCCCGCCACGGGTTATCGGGACACCATGCGCTATTCGCAGTGGCTGAATCTAACCGGTTTTCCCGGCGCCTCCGTCCCCCTCGGTCTTTCGAGCGAAGGCCTCCCGATTGGCGTGCAAATCATCGGCCGCCCCTTCGAAGACGAATTGGTTCTATCGGTTGCCGAAGCACTCGAAGCTGCGCGCGGAAAATGGCAACCTCCGTCGCTGGAGGTTTCCTGACGCGACGCAGCAGCTCACGGTAGAGGCCGCTGGGTAAGCTCCGGATTCGGCACTCGGCCTTCCCCGAAGGATTCTAGGTCTTTGTTGTTGTTGGACTCGTGAATCTCCTTAACGGTCCTATAACGTCGCTGCGAACCGGGCTAGCTCCAGCTTCGATCTGCGCGGCACAGCCTCGCGATTAGCTACGTTTATGCCCTGCCGTTCTACAAGGGGTGGGGCTTCACGCACACAGTACTCGGTGGATGGCAGATTTCAGGCATCACCATCGCCCAGACTGGGATGCCCTTTAGCGTCACCAACGGTACGAACTTTGGCGATAACGCCGGTGTGGCGAACGGCGTTGGCACCGGTTCTCGGCCGGACCTCGTCGGTAACCCCCATGCAGCAGTGCAGTCCAACGTTCCGGGGGTTCGAGGGCCGCTGCTTTATAACCCCGCAGCCTTCGCTCTGCCTACGGGACTCACGTTCGGAAACGTCGGACGCAACACCCTCCATTTGCCGGGCCGCTTGAACTTCGATTTCGGCCTGTTCAAGCGTTTCTCCTTCGGGGAGACGAAAGCGATCGACTTCCGTTGGGAGAACTTCAACCCTTTCAACCACACCCAGTACAATCAGATTAGCGGTGCGGGCCCGGGTGGTGCCGCGGCAATGGACTGCACGGGCGCCAACAATTCCGCCGGCGCCCCCACCTGCATCACGTCATCATCTTTTCTGCATGCCAGCAATGCGCATCTCGCGCGCCGCATGCAGTTCGGTTTGCGGTTCCAGTTTTAAAGACCGTTACTGCGGAAGGGCGGTTCGACACGGTCGGACCGCCCTCCTTTTTTCAGCAAATCTCGGTTCCTTTTTTACTCGGAAATAGTAAAATGCGGCCCATGAACCGACGCACATTTATTAGCACCTCATTCGCAGCAACTCTGGCCGCCTCGCGCCTATCCTGGGCCTCGGACTCCGCGCACAAAATCGACCGTATCGGCGTCCAGCTCTACACCGTTCGCGACGCCATGAAAACCGACTTCGAAGGCACTATCGCGAAAGTCGCCGCCACCGGCTACCAAGAAGTGGAGTTCGCTGGCTACTTCGATCATTCGCCGAAGGACGTCCGAGCCATCCTCGACAAGAACGGCTTGGCTTCGCCTTCCTGCCACGTCGGCTACGACGTCGTCGAAAAAAGGTGGCCGGAAGCTCTGGAGGCCGCGAAGATCGTCGGCCACAGCTACATGGTCTGTCCTTGGATTGATGAAAAGCAGCGCGTTGAGCCCGGCGGCTGGAAGCGCGCCGTGGATCTCTTCAATCGTGCCGGCGAAGCCAGCAAGAAAGCCGGCATCCAGTTCGCCTACCACAATCATTCGTTCGAATTCGATCCCGCCGCATCCCTCGGCGGCAAGCTTCCCTATGATTTCTTCCTTGCCGAGCTGGATCCCAAGTTCGTGGCCATGGAACTGGATCTCTGCTGGATCAGCGTCGCCGGCAAGGATCCCCTCGCCTACTTCGAAAAATATCCCGGCCGCTTCCCCCTCGTTCACGTCAAGGACTGGATCAAGGACGCATCCACACCGAGTGCTTACCAGGGAGCGATGGGCCAGTCTGTTAAATTCGGCGGCCGCATGGCCGACGTCGGTCAGGGCTCCGTGGATTGGAAGCTCATCTTCGCGCAGTCCGGCAAAGCCGGCATCAAACATTATTTTGTCGAAAACGACGAGCCCAAATCCGCTTTTGACGACATCAAGATCAGTTACGACTACCTGCACGCATTGCGTTTCTAACTGTGGGACAGGCATTCTTGCCTGTCCTCTTTTTCCGGAGGAATCATCACGATGCGAAAGCCGCTCTCGCTCACCGCTCTGTTCGCCGTCACAGTTCTTTTCCTTATCGCCGCCGCGCGGCCGCAATCCCCCGCCTGGAAGCCGCTCTTCAACGGCAAAGATCTCACCGGCTGGAAGCACGTTGGCCCCGGCAGCATGACCGTCGAGGACGGCCTCATCCGCACGCACGGCGGCATGGGCCTCCTCTACTGGACCGGCGGAAAACTCAGTAATTGCCGTCTTCGCGTCGTTTTCAAGATGCGCGACCACAACGACAATTCCGGCGTCTTCATCCGCATTCCCATCGAGCCGCGCGAAGAGTGGATGCCCGTCCATTACGGCTACGAAGTGCAAATCGACAACGAACCGGAAAAATCCAACGAGGACGACTACCACATTACCGGCACGCTCTACTCGCTCACCAAGCCGCTCGCGAAGCCCGGTAAACCTGGCCCGGAGTGGAACACCATGGTCATCACGCTGGACGGACCGCACACCATCGTTGAGCTCAACGGCGTAAAAGTCACAGACTACACCGAAGGCCAGCCCGTCCCCGAGCGCAAATTCGATTTCGAGCCGCAGCACGGTACACGTCCCAACGAGGGCTACATCGGCCTCCAGAATCACAGCGAAAACGACGTCGTCTTTTTCAAAGAAGTCAGCGTCCAGCCGCTGAAATAATTTGGGACTGCGGCGACTCTGTTCCGTGGTTTCTGATTTGTACTTTCAACTTTCAACTCTCTTCAGGAGCGCATCATGAAAAAAGATCTTTCCCGCCGCGAATTCCTGCAACGCAGCGCCGGAGCCGCTGGCGCCCTGGCAGCGTCGCCCGCAATGTTTCTGGAACCGGAGCACTATTCTCTGCCCGGGCAAATGACAGCTGCGAGCGATCGTATTCGCTTCGGCATCATCGGTATCGGCATGCAAGGCTCCGGTCTGCTCCGCGAAGCCATCCAATTGCCCGGCGTCGAATGCGTCGCCGCTTGCGATCTCTACGACGGCCGCCACACTCTCGCCCAGGAGATTGTCGGCAAAAAAATCCCCACAACCCGCCGCTATAAGGATCTCCTCGACAACAAAGAAATCGACTGCCTCATCGCCGCCGTCCCCGATCATTGGCACAAGCAAGTGGTCGTTGACGCCGTCAACGCCGGCAAAGACATCTACTGCGAAAAGCCGATGTCTCATTCGCCCGCTGATGGCGCGGCCATGGTCGCCGCCGCAAAAAAAACCGGCCGCGTGGTACAGATCGGTTCGCAACGCGTCAGCTCTGTCATCTGCGCTAAAGCCAAAGAGCTCCTCGCCAACGGCATCCTCGGCACCATCACGCTCGTCGAAGGCACGTACGGCCGCAACGATCCCACCGGCGCCTGGGAATATCCGCCGCCACCCGATCTCTCTCTCGCCAATTTCGATTGGGACACTTGGCAGGGGGACGCCACCAAGCGGCCGTGGGATCCGGATACTTCTCCCAAGTACTTCGCGCGCTGGCGCTGCTGGAAAGAATACGGCACCGGCCTCGCCGGCGATCTGCTCGTGCACCTCGTCAGCGGCATGAACTTCATGCTTGGCTGGAACGAGCCGCCCAAGCGCGCCATGGCTCTCGGTGGCATTCTCCGTTTCCCGGACGGCCGCAACATGCCCGACGTCCACCCCACGCTCTTCGACTACGGTCGCATGCCGATTTATATGCGGCTGAATCTCGGCTGCGACACACCGGAGACTTACCGCTTCCAAGGCTCCAAGGGAATCCTGGAAGTCACGGAATTCAACATCAACTACTATCCGCAATCCGGAGAAGACGAATCTCCCAGCTACTACACTTCCGGCTATCCGCAAGCCATGCGCGATGCCTATCTAAAAAAATGGCACCAGGAGCACGATCCCAAGCCCGGCAAGGAACCCATCAAGGAGGGATTCAGCTACCGCGGCGCTTCGTGGGACGAGGAAAAACCCCACCTCTGGAGATTTTTCCAGGGCGTGCGCAACCATCAGCAAGTTACCGAAGACACCGTCTTCGGCCACAACGCCGCGCTAGCTTGCCATATGGCCAACGAATCCTATTTCCGCAACGCTGCCGTCACATGGGACGCCGCGTCCGGCCAAATTAAATCCTAGTTGCGCGTTTACCGGTGCCCTGGCGTCCCGGCTGATCACTCGCCGAGTCCACTCGCACCCTATTGTTTCACTGCGACGAACTGGATGCTCGTCCCTTGCAGCTTGTCATCGACGGCGATGGTGATGCTCCTGCCATCAGCGGCGACGGTCATTCGCTCAACCGCGGTCACTTTCCCGTCCCTTTTATCCGTTTCTTCGAGGGTGTTCTTGTCCAGTCGTTTCACCGAGACGCTGGTAGTCCCAGGATCACCTTTGTACGGTGCCTCCGTCCCATCCAGCTTCGCCGTATAGCTTTGTCCAGTTGGAGTGGTCATCGTCAAGCGATCGCCTTCCACTTTGTAGGTGAAGGACAGCCCGTTATCCGAGACAGTGTCCATTTTCGTGGCTTGCCAGGAACCCGAAATCGCATGAGATCCGGCCGGGCCCTTGGCTACTCGCGTCTCTTCCCCCTTGCCGGTCACAGGGTCGGCGTTGGTTGCGCTGCTGTCAGTAAACTCGAACATCAACGTGCTTCCGTCGGGCGACACCCACGTTCTTGAGGTTCCCACCGTCTTTCCATTTTTCTTCGTGGTTTCCTCAATCGTGCGGTCATTCACGACCTTGACGCTCATCGTGTCGTAATACGGATGTCCGGTGAGTTTTTGGTCTTGGCCATCCGCTTTGATGTCGATGGGGGGAATGCAACTCTTGCAGTGGTACATGCCCTCCTGCAACAGGTAAACTTGAGGTTTCTTCGGGAACTGGGTCGTCTTCAAGTCAATCTTCCACGTGCCATCAAAGGCACTCTGCGCCATTGCCAGACCGGGCGCCAGCAAGGGCAGTAGCAATACAAACCATAGCGGCTTTTTCATCGTTATCTTCTCCCTTGAGGATTTGCCTGGGATTGTTGCGGGCCCTTCGGATTGGCCGCCAATATACAACTCCGCCTCCCCACCCGCAACGCCCCCGCCCTGCCCGCCGTATCGCGTTACTATGAACGACGCGCCCCGATGAAAACTGGAACGATCGCCACGCTTCGCGACATTCTTCACCACCGCTGTCCGCGGTGCCGCGTTGGAAAAATCTTTCACCGCTCTATATTTCTCGGCTTCCCTAAAATGCATGAACGCTGCTCGGTCTGCGATCTCCGCTACGAGCGCGAGCCCGGCTACTTCCTCGGCGCCATGTACATCAGCTACGCGCTGGCTTTGCCGGTCGTCGCATTCATAGCCGGCTTTCTCTGGGCCGTCACCGGCTGGTGGATCACCAAAGCCACCGTCTGGGCTGTGTTCTTGTTTCTGCCGCTTGTCCCCGCGATAACGTTCCTCGCCCGCGTCCTGTGGATCTATCTCGACCAAACCTTCGACCCCGACAGCAGCTAGTAACTCTCATAAGGGATCCCTGGAATTTGGGACGCCGGCGCTGGGGTAAGCCAATCCATGACCGCGTGGCTTAGAGGAACGGGATCGTCGCGGCGGGGCGGGGAAGATCGAGGATGATCTGTGGCTCCTCCTCTGGAGGATTGAGTTCGCGGTCGATGGCGAGGGTGCGGAGGATTAAATTGCAGGTGTAGGCCATGACGGCGGCGCGGCGCGCAGGCTCTAGTGGCTCAACTTATTCCGGGACAGGCGGGCAGCCAGGGAATTCGCTCAGGGTGGCGTTACCTATATATTGCAGGTCGGCGATGCCGATCTTGCTGGTGTAGAAGCCATCGCAGGTGAGGCGGCGCAGGAAGGCGAAGAAGGCCACGCCCTGGCTGAGCGAGGAATCCTGCTTGGCGTTTTTCCGGTAGGCGATCAGGTCCAGGACTTCCTTCTTCTGTTCCGGGGTGCACTCCAGGAAAACCTTGCCGTAGCGGTCGGTGCAAAAGCTATCCAGCCAGAAGAGACCGCCGCCGAGGCGCAGCTGATACTTTTCGTTTTCGCTGGCCAGCAAGTCGATGAATTCCGGGGCGCCGGCTTCGACGGCACCGCCGGATTTTTCGTCCTTGGGAATAATCGCGTCGCAGAGCACGATGAGCGTGGCGTACTGCGGTGCAGAGAAAAATTTCGGAGTGTACTTCCCTGCCGGAGCCGTGGCTTTCTCCTTGTGGACCATCTGGTGGACGTATTCGGCGGCGGCCGCTGGAATGACTTGCAGCACCGAGCTACTCGCTGCTCCAAAGGCCAGAGTGCGGAGGACGTCGCGGCGGCTTATTGATTCATTCATGGGCGTGCCTCACCACGGAAAGAAAAGGAGTTTAACATAGCGAACACAGAGCACACAGAGATGGCAGAGAAGAGGGCGGAAGATGGGGCAGGCATGGCTAAAACCATGCTCCTACACCAGCGGGAAAAACATCTTTGGCGGGACATGTTAGAGATTGCCTTTCTTGGCTTCGTCGAGCAAATAGTCGGAGGCGCGCCAGGAGAGCGCCAGGATCGTCAGCGTTGGATTCTTGTCCGGATTGGTCACCAGGGACGCGCCATCGGCTACAAAGAGATTTTTCACGTCGTGCGCCTGGCAATATCCGTTCAACACGGAGGTTTTCGGGTCGGCGCCCATGCGCGCGGTGCCTACTTCGTGAATGATTTTCCCGCCCTCCTCAATTCCGAAGGGATACTGGCCATCAATGGAAGTTTTCGTTTTGTACTCGCCGCCCATGGTCTCCACAATGCTGCGAAATGTATCCTGCATGTCCTTGGCCTGACGCAGTTCGTATTCCGACCACTTGAAATGGAAGCGCAGCACGGGAATTCCCCACTGGTCGACGACGTCGGGATCGATTTCGCAATAGGTATCGGGATTGGGAATCATCTCGCCGCGGCCGGCGAAACCAATGGTGGTGCCGTAATGCTGGCGCGCGCGCTGCTTCAACTTTGCGCCGTAGCCTTCCTCCTCGCGACACAGTCCATCGAACATGCCGACGCCGGGCATGTGGAATCCGCCGCCGAACTCGATGTGGTAGCCGCGCGGGAAATCGTTCTTGCGGTCGAACTTCCACCACGGCATGTACATGTGCATTCCGCCGACGCCGTCGTGGTTGTGCGGCGGCATCTTTTCGAGCTGCGGGAAATGGCCGTTGCCGCTGCTGCCCACAGAATCGGTGAGGTATCTGCCGACCGTGCCGGAGGAATTGGCGATACCGTTGGGGAACGCGGAGGATTTGGAGTTCAGCAAAAGGCGGGCGGATTCGCAGGCGCTGGCGGCCACGACGATGGCGCGCGCGTTGATGCGCTTTTCCGTGCGCGAGGCTTTATCAATGTAGGAGACGCCTTCGGCTTTGCCTTCTTTGTTGACGATAATTTCGCGCGCCATGGCGCCGGTGATGAGCGTCAGCTTCCCCGTTTTCATCGCGGGAGGGAGCAAGACCTGGCTCGAGCTGAAATTCGATCCGGTGATGCAGCCGCGTCCGCACTGGCCGCAGTAGTGGCACGGCGTACGACCGTTCACAGAACGCGTCAGAATCGCGAGGCGTGAAGGGATACAAATGATGCCGAGCTTGTCGCAGGCCTTCTTGACCATCAGCTCGGTGCAGCGCGGCTTGGGTGGAGGAAGAAAAACGCCGTCCGGCGCACTGGAGACATTTTCCTTGGTGCCGAAAACGCCGATGTAGGATTCAACTTTGTCGTAATACGGCGCGAGGTCTTCGTAACTGATGGGCCAGTCGTCGCCGAGCCCGTCGCGCGTCGCAGATTTGAAATCGATGGGAGAAAACCGCAGCGCGATGCGGCCCCAGTGGTTGGTGCGTCCGCCAACGATGCGCGAGCGAAACCACTGGAAATTAGCGCCAGGAGCGGAAGTGTACGGCTCGCCCTCGATCGTCCACGCGCCGTTCGGAGCCAGGAATTCGCTAAAATTTTCGCGCGCGTGGCCGCCCACGCCGGCGCCGCGATGCGGCAATTGGTAGGGCCAGGTCCACATCTTGAAATCTTTCTCGGGATTGACATTTGGCCCGGCTTCGAGCAAAGCGCAGCTCAGGCCGCCTTCCGTGAGAATCTTCGCGGCCATGCCGCCGCCGGCGCCGGAGCCGATGATGCAGACGTCGTACTGTTTCGGAGAGCGAATTACCTGGGACATGTCGACGATTTCTCCTTACAGCTCATTTTTCTTCATTGCGGAAACGGCGAAATCACACGCGCGCGCCGTCAGCGCCATATAGGTAAGCGACGGATTCACGCACGAAGAAGAAACCATGCACGCGCCGTCGGTCATGAAAAGATTTTTGGCATCGTGCGCCTGATTGTTGGCGTTGAGCACGGAAGTTTTTGGATCGCGGCCCATGCGCGCGGTGCCCATTTCGTGAATGGCGAGACCGGGGGCAGAAATTTTCTGCCAGACGGTGATGTCCTTCGCGCCGCCAGCGGCCAGAATTTCCGCGGCCTGGATAGCAATGTCCGTGGACATGGCACGTTCGTTTTCGCTCCAGTCGCAGTGAATCTTGAGGGTGGGAATGCCCCAGGCGTCTAATTTTTCCTTGTCCACTTCAACGTAGTTGTTGTGGTTGGGGAGGCACTCGCCGAAACCGCCCATGCCCATGTACCAGGGGCCGGGCATTTTCAGCGCATTTTTGAATTCCACGCCCAGGCCGCTCATGCCCATGCCGCGGGACCAGCCGGCGCGGCTACCGCCGCCCTGGTAGCCGTAGCCGCGGACAAAATCCTTGTGCTTGGATTTTACGTTTCGAAAGCGCGGGATGTAAATGCCGTTGGGACGGTTGCCGAAAGGCATTTTCTCTTCGTGGCCGGGCATTCTGCCGCTGGCACCGGCGCCCATGTGGTGGTCCATGAGATTGTGGCCGAGTTCGCCGCTGGAGTTGGCAAGACCGTTGGGAAATTCGGGCGTGGCGGAATTCAACAAAATGCGCGTGGATTCGAGAGTGGAACCGCAGACGAAAAAGATGCGGGCTTTGAATTCGAGCGGATTCTTGGTTTGAGCATCGATCACGCGGACACCGCTGACGCGGCGGGCTTTCGAATCGTAGGCCAGGCTGTGGACAACACTGTAGGGCCGAATGGTGAGACGGCCAGTTTTTTGTGCGGCGGGAAGCGTCGAACTCAAACTGCTGAAATACGAGCCGGTGATGCAGCCGCGGTGGCACACGCCACAGTAGTGGCAGGCGGCGCGGCCTTTGTGGACGCGGGTGAGAACAGCGGAACGGCCAATCGTCAAGATGCGGTCGTCAAAATTCTTTGCGATGGCGGCGCGCAGATCCTGCTCGACGCAAGTGAGTTCCATGGGCGGGAGAAATTTTCCGTCGGGGAGTTGCGGCAAACCCTCGGGCTGGCCGCTGATGCCGGCGAATTCTTCCACATAGTCGTACCAGGGGGCGATGTCCGCGTAGCGAATCGGCCAGTCGGCGGCGATTCCCTCTTTCAAATTGGCTTCGAAATCGAGATCGCTCCAGCGGTAGCTCTGGCGGCCCCAGGTGATCGATTTGCCACCGACCTGGCGTCCACGAATCCAGGAGAAATGTTTGCCGGGATCGCTGGAGTAGGGATTTTCCTGGTCATTGACAAAAAACTGATGGGAGTATTCATCGCAGGCGTAGTAGACCTCGCGCTGGATGGGCTGGGTGCGCAGCCGCTCGTAGCGATCGTCCAAGCCACGGTGCTTGAGTTCCCAAACGGGGACGTGCTCGACATAGTCGCGCTCGGGGACGATGGAACGGCCCGCTTCGAGAACCAAAGTGTTGAGACCTTTTTCGGTGAGCTCTTTTGCAGCCCAGCCGCCGGTAATGCCTGAACCGATGACGATTGCGTCGTAATTTGTAGTGGCCATGTTTGCTTCCTTTTTTCAGGCGTCGCCGAGACCGGGGCCGCGCGGAATGCAACCGTGCTGGGCACCGGGAATAATTTGGAGTTTGAGTTCCTGGGTGAAGCCGATTTCGGAAGTGTAATAGCCGTGAAGAGTGATGTTTTTGAAGACGGAAAAGAAATTGCCTTCGAGCTGCCTGTAGTGGTTTTCCTCTTCGTCGTCGCGGCGAGGCGCGCGGATGGCCGATTCGAACGCGGCGGCTTCATCCAGGGCGCGAAGAAGCGTGAGCTGTTGCGGAGGCAGAGTGTCCACAAAATTCTTGGCAAAGAGTTCGTTGCTTTTCTTGTCAACGCCGGCAAGGCCGTCGAGGAAGTTTTTGCGTTCCGTATCGTTGGCCCACTCGGTGAGAATGACGTCGATGAATTCGTTGACGCGGGCGCCCTTCGCGCCGGGGGTGTCCGTTTCAGGGATGATCTGATCGATCATGGCGACAACGGTGGCGTTCTGGTGCGGATTGAGAGTGCGGGAAGCGTAGCCAGCCGCGGGATGCGCGCCGCGAAAAAATGCGAACATGTCCGTGGAAAGGGCAGGCAATGCGGCACCCGCGGCAAGCATTCGCAACATTTCACGCCGATGCATAGAACCTCCCTGAGTGAAGCATGCTGGAAGACTGTTTCCTATCAGGACGGCCGAACTTGAGCGCCATATCGCGGGCGGCACGAAGCGCGGGCACCGTTTCGCCCTTGGGCATGAATTCCATCGCGACGTAGCGACTGTAGCCGAGTTCGCCGAGCTTTCGAAAGATGTTGGGATAATAGATTTCGCCGGTTCCGGGATCGTGGCGGCCGGGAACGTCGGCGACGTGGACGAGGCCGACGAGATCGATATTTTTCTCGAGCTTGGCGATGAGATTGCCGGCGGCAATCTGTTCGTGAAAAAAATCGTAGAGAAATTTGACGTGGGGATTGCCGACGGCGCGCACGATTTCGAAACCTTCGGCGGAAAGAGTGAGGAAATATTTGGGATTTTCTTCGGGGTCGATATTTTCGATGAGGAGTTCGATGTTATTTTCCGCGGCTATTTCGCCGCCGCGCTTGAGGGTTTCGATGCAATTGGCGTGCATTTCATTTCGCGAGAGACCGGGAACGGCGTTGCCCGTCTGCATGATAAGGCGAGTGCATTCGAGTTCGCGCATGGTGGGAATAAATTCGCGGAGAGATTTGAGGAAGACTTCGCGAGCGGAAGCATCGGCCAAGGGCTGCCAGACGCCGGTAGTGCCGTCGAATTCGATGCGGAGTTCGCGCTTCTTCCGGCGAGCGTCCGCAAAATCCTGCTTTTTCCAGTCCTTGAATTCTCCGACCAGCTCGACGGCGTGGTAGCCCGCTTCGGCTACTTTTTCCAGGCGCTGTTCGAATGGAAGATCGCGGTAGATGGTCCAAAGCATTATGGAAAGGGAGAAAGGGACGCCCTCGGATTCGGAGGCCGCCGGCGCGGTGTGCGCCATCGTCCGTGGGCCGGCACCGGCCAAGGCCGCTGCGGCACACGCGCCGACAAATTCGCGTCTTCGCACGCTATTCTCCCAAAAGTTCCCGGCGGACATTTTTTAAGACGTAAGCCGCGCGCTCGACGCCCACTTCTCCGGGCAGAATCGGGTCTTCATTTTCGATGCTGAGAATGCCTTCGAATCCGACGTCCATGTATGCCTTGATGACGGACTTCCAGAGGCTGGCGCTGTGGCCGTAGCCAACGGCGCGGAAGGTTTCGGAAGCGGAGTCGAGGTCGGACTTTTCAAAAGCGAAGTTCAGAACGCCGTATTTGTTTACGTTTTCGGGATAGAAAGTGGTGTCCTTCATGTGGGCGTGAAAGAGGGCGCCCTGCCTGCCAAGGAAATGAATGACCTCGACGGGATCGCAGCCTTGCCAGAAAAGGTGGCTCAGATCGCAGTTCGCACCGATTTCTTCGCCGACGGCTTCGCGAAGCTTCATCAGCGTTCGAGGGTTGTAGACGACGAAGTTCGGATGCATTTCAAATGCCAGCCGTTTGACGCCGTGATCACGCGCGTGTTTGGCCGCTTCCTTCCAGTAGGGGATGACTTTTTCCTTCCATTGCCAGTCCTGCATCTGGGCGTACTCAGGAGGCCAGCGGTAGGTGATCCAGTTGGGCTGGGCGTCCTGAGGCGTGCCGCCGGGACAGCCGGAAAAACCGACGATGACTTTCACATCGAGCATTTCAGCAAGGAGCACGGTCTTGCGAAAGGTGTCTATGTCTTTCTGGGCGTGCTTGGCATCAGGATGAATGGGGTTGCCGTGGCAACTGAGCGTGGCGACACGAATGCCTTTGTCTTCAAATTTTTTCTGCCAAGCCTTGGCTTTGCTGCGATCGGCAATGAGCTCGTCGAGGGGACAATGGCGATTGTTGGGATAGCCGCCCGTGCCGATTTCCATGGCCTCAAGGCCGAGGGCGCTGACCTTATCGAGCATGGCGTCGAGAGAAAGATGCTCGTAGACGGGGTCAAAGACGCCGATGGGAATCTTGCGGAGGGAACCAGAAGGCTTCGGGGCACGAGAATGCGATGACCGGGCGGTGTCTTCTGCGACGTCGGCGACTTTTGTCGAACCCGGAATGGCAGCGGCGAGCAGGCCCCCGGTGGCAGCAAGAAACTGTCTCCGGTCGAGAGCGGAGTCCCTGCGCGATTTCTTCATGCGCGTCTCCTCGGCAAACGCAGCAATGGAATTAGCACCAATGTTTCCGACGCATTATACGTCAGTGTGGCGGGTAAACAAGCGGCGAAAATCGTTTTTCTAGGGGATTCCTGTGGATTCGGAGACGCGAAGGGGACGGGCAGGGTGAGGGGCCGGGGCCGACCATAGGCCCGGAATGTGCCGGGTGCGAACGGCAATTCTCATGAAGTGGGTAAGAAAATCATTGGCAAGAGGACACAGCGAATGTCGATTTTGCGGCCTCCCGTTCGACATGTAGGTAGAGCCAGGGAAGGTGCCCTGGGGAGGCCGAAATGGAAAGCAATCACACACGCACTCCGAGACTAAGAACGATTGGCGTAACCGCCCTCGGCGGGCTCGGGATTTATTTTCTGCTTGAGAACTTGGGATGCGCCGCAGGCCAGTTAAGGGAAGTTTTCTGCGGCATGGCGGGGCTGGGGGTATTGCCTTCTATCGTCCTGGGCTCCTGGCAAATCATGCAGGCGAATGGGCTCGAACACCGGCTTTTGGAGTGTTTCTTCCAGATGTTGCTATCCCTTTGGCCGCTACTCCTTGCTGTGGCCGGGGCGAGCTAGCGGGTGGAAGAATTGAGGGGTAAGGTCAAGCCATGCTAGCACTTAACAAATTCTTTCAAAAAAGTTACCGTATTTGTCGATTTCACCGTTGCTCGTTCGACGCGTAGATGGAGGCCCGGTCGGCCCATCGAGCCGTCAGGAAGTCCGGCGCCAAACGAGGAACCATAAACCGAGAGGAGATATTAACGATGCGATTCATGGTAATAGTCAAAGGGGATAAGAACTCGGAAGCAGGAGTTCTGCCGAGTAAGGAAATCCTGGCTGCGATGGGGAAGTTCAACGAGGAGCTGGTAAAGGCCGGCGTGATGCTCGCCGGCGAGGGGCTGCAAGCGAGCTCGAAGGGCAAGCGAGTCCGCTTTTCGGGACAGCAGCGCACGGTGATCGACGGACCTTTCACCGAATCCAAGGAACTCATCGCCGGCTTCTGGTTGTGGCAGGTGAAGTCCATGGAAGAAGCGGTCGAATGGCTCAAGCGCGCGCCGTTTGACGGAGGAACGGAGGTCGAGATCCGCCAGGTATTCGAGGCGTCGGACTTCCCGTCCGACATCTTCCCTCCCGAGGACGCGGCGCGCGAACAGGCGCTGCGCGACGAGCTGCAGAAGAAAGCAGCGAAGCGATAGGCAGGCTGGGGCGATTAGCGAAAAGTCAAAAAAATGGAAGGGCTTGTCGATTTTGCTGAGCATCGTTCGACGTGTAAGGGGAGGCTGGATTCCGGCGGTTGCGAATGTCAGGACGACCCGGCTCCCAACCAGAAACCAAAAGGAGAAATGAAAATGCGATTCATGATGATTGTCAAGTCCGCCGAGAAATGGGGCTTCCCGCCCAAGCAGTTGATGGAGGCCATCGGCAAGCTCAGCGAAGAGGCGGTCAAATCCGGCGCGATGGTCGGCAGCGGGGGACTCCGTCCCACGGCTCAGGGCGCCAGCGTCCGGCTGAAGGGAGGGCAAGTCACCGTCATTGACGGGCCTTTCACGGAGGCCAAGGAAGTCGTCGGCGGGTATGCGCAGTTTGACTTGAAGTCGAAAGAAGAGGCCATCGAAAGCGCGAAGCGCTTCATGGAACTTCACAAGCAACACTGGCCGGGATGGGAAGGCGAAACCGAGATTCGCGAGATGTTCAATCCGGAAGACCTCGTTCCCAAAGCATAGGCGATCTTCCGCATACGGATGGCCGCATTCGTCGCACAGTAGAACAGGAATTAGCGGCAGTACCGAACGCAAACTCACAAGGAGAGATGGTCATGAAATTTCTAAGCATTTATAAGTCGGCGGAAAGAGGCGTTCCTCCTACACAGGAGGAAATGGACAAGATGGGCAAGCTGATCGAACAGGAGATGAAGGCCGGCACGCTGCTGGCCACCGAGGGCTGCCTGCCAAGCGCCCTCGGGGCGCG
>Ga0137393_10000564_pt1 | contig 22167 bp, 9 predicted proteins | sample 15con2h34BmetaG_FD_101396 | JGI IMG/M metagenome (GOLD analysis project Ga0137393, IMG submission 101396) | Vadose zone soil microbial communities from Angelo Coast Range Reserve, California, USA - 15con2h3.4B metaG | ecosystem: Environmental > Terrestrial > Soil > Vadose zone > Saprolite...
CCCCGGGGAGAGGCCCGCGCAGCCCTGGGGGGGGGGGGGGGGGGGGGGGGGGGGGGGGGGGGGGGGGGGGGCATGCGCGGTCTCGGGGTCTCGGGGTTGCGCGGTCTCGCGGTTGCTTGGTTGCTGAGGCACAGGGTGCAACCGCGCTCAAACTAACGACCTTACCGTTTCTCCGATTCCGTCGAGCGCTTCGGTGCCGCGGTGCGCATCGCCTTGATTGCGGAGCGGAGGATGGAGTTCACGGCTTCGGACGAGTCAAAGACTTCGGCCACGTCTTCGTCGAGATAGATCGGTGGCGCGAACGTCACGCCCGCGAAGGGGTTCGGCTTCAGGTTCTTGAAGAAATCCGGGCCGTACTCGGGGCGGAGGTCGTCATCGTGCACTTCAGGGAAACTTTTCTTCCTCATAAAGTCTGCGTTCGTAGCGTGTCAGGAGGCGTGCGCTGATGATCCTCACCACGTCGCCATGCTCGAGAAAGGATAGCTGTGATCTTGAGGGCAACGCGTCCGATATTCAACCACTGCATGCAACGGAGCGCTGGGTCTCGCCGCCGACCGTGGAGATACCAAACTCTTGCTGTTAACCACCGATCGCGGACTTCTCGCCGCCGGGTTATCAACGAAGGTTTGCGAGCTCGTTTGACCGGCGGCGAGACGCCGCCGGGCCAGCCAGCCGGGCCAGCTGGCGAGACGCCAGCGCTCCGTTGCGCTGACGCGCGGCTGCGCTGCGCAACTACGCCGTGCCGTGCACGGCGGCGTGGCGTTTGCGGGCGCGCCAGCGGAGGCGGTCGAGGTAGAGGTAGGTGACCGGCGTGGTAAAGAGGGTCAGCAGTTGACTCACGATCAGGCCGCCGACGATGGCGATGCCGAGGGGGCGGCGCATCTCGCTGCCGACGCCGGAGCCGAGTGCGAGAGGCAGGCCGCCGAAGAGGGCGGCCATGGTGGTCATCATGATCGGGCGGAAGCGGAGGAGACAGGCTTCGCGGACGGCGTCGAGGGGGCTCTTCCCTTCCTTGCGCTCTGCCTCCAGGGCGAAGTCGATCATCATGATGGCGTTCTTCTTCACGATGCCGATGAGAAGGATGATGCCGATCAGGGCGATGATCGTGAACTCGGTGTTCGTGATCAGCAGCGCGATGAGCGCGCCGACACCCGCGGAAGGTAAGGTTGAGAGGATCGTGATCGGGTGCACCAGGCTTTCGTAAAGGATGCCGAGCACGATGTAGACGGCGAGCAGGGCAGCCAGAATCAGGATCGGTTCATTCTTGAGCGACGCCTGGAACGCCTGCGCCGTTCCCTGGAAGCCGGGGTGGATCGACGAGGGCATGCTCATCGTCCGCTCCAGCCCCTCGATCGCTTTCGTCGCTGCGCCGAGCGAGGCGCCCGGCGCGAGGTTGAAGGAGATGGTCACGGCGGGGAACTGTCCCTGGTGCGGAATCGACAGCGGCGTCTGATCGATGCCGAAGCTGGCGAAGGCACTGAGCGGCACGTCGCGGCCGCCGGATGAGTGGACGTAGACACTGTTCAGCGACGCCGGCGAGATGCTGTACTTCGGATCGACTTCCATGACCACGTGGTACTGGTTCATGCCGCTGTACATGACCGAGACCTGGCGCTGGCCGAAGGCGTCGTAGAGGGTGCTGTCGATGGCGGCCAGCGAGACGCCGAGGCGCGCGGCGGTCTGGCGGTCGATGATGACGGTGGACTGCAGACCGTGGTTCTGCTGGTCGCTGGAGACGTCGCGCACTTCTTTGAGCTTGTGCATCTCCCGCTCGAGCTTCGGCGACCACGACATCAGCTCGTTCACGTTGTCCCCTTGCAACGTGTATTGATAGTCGGAGTTGCTCTGCCGGCCGCCCACGCGCACGTCCTGCACTGCGCTGAGGAAAAGCTGCGCCCCGGGGATGTGGGCGGTCTTCGGCCGAAGCCGGGCGATGATCTCCTGCGCCGAGGCCTTCCTCTCGCTCAGCGGCTTGAGCGAGACGAACATATTCGCCGTGTTGCCGCCGCGTCCGCCGCCGGTGAAGGCGACGACGTTCTCCACGGCCGGATCCTTCTCGACGATGCGCATGAAGGTGTTGAGCTTGGAGAGCAACGCCGGGAACGAAGTGTCCTGCGCCGCCTGGACATTCCCGTTCAATCTCCCGGTGTCCTGCTGCGGGAAGAAGCCTTTCGGGACGATGATGTAGAGATAGACCGTAAAGCCGATCGTGGCGAACGTCACCAATAGAACAGGCAGTGTGTTGGCCAGGACGAAGTCGAGGGCGTGCTCATAGCCGCCGCGCAGCCGGTCGAAGGCCTTCTCGCTCCAGCGGTAGACGCGGCCGTGTTCGCGGTCGCCGTGCGGCGTGAGGAACTTGGCGCACATCATCGGCGTCGTCGTCAGCGAGACAAAGAGCGAGATGACGATGGCGGTGCTGAGCGTGACGGCAAATTCGCGGAAGAGACGTCCGACGATGCCGCCCATGAGCAGGATGGGGATGAAGACGGCCACGAGCGAGGTGCTCATGGAGAAGACGGTGAAGCCGATCTCCGCGGCCCCTTTGAGCGCCGCTTCCAGCGGACGCAGTCCGTTCTCGAGATGACGGGTGATGTTCTCGATGACGACGATGGCGTCGTCGACGACGAAGCCGGTGGAGATGGTCAGCGCCATGAGCGAGAGGTTGTCGAGCGAGTAACCGAGCAGGTACATCACGCCGAACGTGCCGACGAGCGAGAGCGGCACGGCCACGCTGGGGATGACGGTGGCCCAGCCGCTTCTCAGAAAAAGAAAGACCACCAGGATGACCAGGGCGATGGAGATGACCAGTGTGCGCTCAACGTCGAAAACCGAGGCACGGATGGTGGTGGTGCGGTCGAGAACGACGTCGAGGTGGATCGAGGGGGGAATGGCCGCGCGCAGTTGCGGCAGGAGCGAACGGACGCGGTCGACGGTACCGATGATGTTTGCTCCCGGCTGCCGGAAGAGGACGAGGGAGATGGCCGGCTTTCCATTGACCGATCCGGCACTATTGATGTTCTCTACCGAGTCCTTCACCTCCGCAACCTCGGAGAGGATGACCGGCTTGCCGTCGCGCGCGGTGACGATGAGGCTGCGGTACTGGTTGGCTTTGAAGAGCTGATCGTTCGTGTTGATGACGAAGGCGCGGTCGGTTCCGGCGATGGCGCCCTTGGGCCGGTTGGCGTTTGCGGCGCTGAGCGCGGTGCGCACGGCGTCGAGGCCGACGTTCATCCTGCTGAGCAGCAGAGGATTCGCTTCGATGCGGACCGCGGGCCGGGAGCTGCCGCCGACGTTGACCTGGCCGATCCCGTCGATCTGCGAGATTTTCTGCGCCAGCACGGTGTCGGCGACGTCGTACATCTGCGGCTGGGTCATGACCTCCGAGGTCATGGCCAGGATCATGATCGGTGCGTCGGCGGGGTTCACCTTGCGCCAGTTCGGATTCGACGGCAGGTTGGCCGGGAGTTGTCCGCGGGCGGCGTTGATGGCGGCCTGCACGTCGCGCGCGGCGGCGTCGATGTCGCGGTCGAGCTCGAACTGCAGGGTGACGTTGGTCGATCCCGAGGAGCTGTTCGAGGTCATCTGCGTGACGCCTGCGATGCGTCCGAACTGCCGCTCCAACGGCGTGGCCACCGACGATGCCATCGTCTCCGGATCGGCGCCGGGAAGGTTGGCCGACACGGAGATGGTGGGGAATTCGACCTGCGGCAGCGGGGCGACGGGAAGGCTCATGTACCCGAGCGCGCCAGCCATCAGCACCGCCGCGCTGAGGAGCGAAGTGCCGACAGGACGGCGGATGAATGGGGCGGAGAAGCTCATGGGAAGGCAGAAGGCTGAAGGCAGAAGGCAGAAGTGAAGGATGAAGGCAGAAGGCAGAAGGCAGAAGGCTGAAGGTCGACGGCAGAAGTGGGATCTGATTCATAGTTCGGTGTAATGGTCACCTCTGCCTTCTGCTTTCTGCCTTCTGCCTTCATCGGCTCTTGCCACGCCCTTTCATCGAGAGCCCTTCTCCACCCGCGGGTTTTTGCGGGGGGAGAAGGTGCCGAAGGCGGATGAGGGGGGCGTATACCCGATAGGTGCGATCTACCGACGCTTTTCCGAGAACCCTGCCGGCGAGCGAATGACATCTCCGTGAAACGCCCCCTCATCCGCCTTCGGCACCTTCTCCCCCGCAAAGAAACCGCGGGGGAGAAGGGCTCTCGACGTAACGGCGGCGTGTGGCTCTTGTTCATCCTTCTGCCTTCATCCTTCCACCGCCACCGCGCTCCCAACATGCACCCTTCGCTTGACCCTGGCGGCGAGCTTGTCGAACCAGATGTAGACGACAGGCGTGGTGTAAAGCGTCAGGAGCTGGCTGACGAGGAGGCCGCCGACGATGGTGACGCCGAGGGGGTGGCGCAGCTCGGCGCCGGTGCCGCGGCCGAGGGCCAGGGGGAGGCCGCCGAAGAGCGCGGCGAACGTGGTCATCATGATCGGGCGGAAGCGCAGCAGGCAGGCCTGATAGATCGCTTCTTCCGGCTTCTTGTTCTGCTCGCGCTCGGCCTCGAGGGCGAAGTCGATCATCATGATGGCGTTTTTCTTCACGATGCCGATGAGCAGGATGATGCCGATCAGTGCCACCACCCCCAGCTCCATGTGGAAGAGCATCAGCGCCAGAATGGCGCCGACGCCGGCGGAGGGGAGGGTTGAGAGGATCGTGATCGGATGGATGTAGCTCTCGTACAGGACGCCGAGAACGATGTAGACGGTGATGAGCGCGGCCAGGATCAGCCAGCCCTCGTTCGCCAGCGAGCTGCGGAAGACCGCGGCCGTTCCCTGAAACTCAGCGTGGATGCTGGCGGGGAGGCCGAGTTTGGCCACCTCGTCATCGATCGTCTTGGTGGCCCCGCCCAACGATGCGCCCGGCGCGAGGTTGAACGAGATCATGGCCACGGGAAACTGGCCGAGGTGATTGACGGCCACGGGAGTCGACTTCGTCTCGATGTGCGCGAAGCTGCTGAGGGGAATGATCTGTTCGCGGGTGCCGGAGAGCTGCGGGACAGGTTTGGTTGTGCCGGGGACCGCCGGGGTCGATGAGGATGACGATGACGCTGCCGTCGATGTTGTCTGCGCATTGTTCGACGCCGGCGCGGCATGCACGTAGATGTGTTGCAGAGCGTCGGGCGTGAGCTGGAGCTTCGGATCGGCTTCGAGCACGACGTGGTACTGGTTGAGCTGCGTGAAGATGGTCGAGACCTGGCGCTGGCCGAAGGCGTCGTAGAGCGTGTCGTCGATCATCTGCGGCGTCACGCCGAGGCGCGAGGCGGTGTTGCGGTCGACCACCAGATCGGCCTCCAGGCTTCCGTTGCCCTGATCGCTGGCGACGTCGCGCAGCTCCGGCAGTTTGCGCAGGTCGTCGACGATGCGCGGCACCCACTGCGCCAGCTCCACGGCGTTGGCGTCTTCGAGCGTGTACTGGTATTGCGTGCGGCTGACGCGGTTCTCGACCGAGAGGTCCTGCACCGGCTGCATGTAGAGCGTGATGCCGGAGACGTTGGCCAGCTTCGGCTGCAGGCGGCGGATGATGTCGGAGGCGTTGGCGTCGCGCTCGCTGAGAGGCTTGAGGTTGATCTGGATTCGGCCGACGTTCGAGGTCATGTTCGTGCCGTCGACGCCGATGAAGGAGGAGACGCTGGCCACGGCCGGATCGTGCGTGACCACTTCGGTGAGGGCCAGTTGCCGGTCCGCCATCGCCGCGAACGACGTGTCTTCCGGCGCCTCGGAGATCCCCAGAATGACGCCGGTGTCCTGCAGGGGAAAGAATCCTTTCGGTACGATGATGTAGAGGAAGATCGTCAGCACCAGCGTGGCCAGCGTCACCAGAAGCGTGGTGGTCTGGTGCCGCAGCACGAACTGCAGCGTCCGGCCGTAGTAGGCGATGACGCGCTCGAAAAGCTCTTCGGACTTTTTGAAGAAACGGCCGTGCTCTTTTTCGTCGCTCTCGGCCTTCAGGAGTTTGGAGGCCATCATCGGCGTCAGCGTCAGCGAGACCACCGCGGAGACCAGGATGGTGACGCTGAGCGTGATGGCGAACTCGCGGAAGAGGCGCCCCACGATGTCGGCCATGAACAGCAGCGGGATGAGCACGGCGATCAGGGAGACGGTCAGCGACACGATGGTGAAGCCGATCTGTTTCGAGCCTTTGAGCGCCGCCTCCAGCGGCTTGTCGCCCTGCTCGATGTAGCGGGTGATGTTCTCGATCATGACGATGGCGTCGTCGACGACGAACCCTGTCGAGATGGTCAGCGCCATCAACGAAAGGTTGTCGAGCGAGTAGCCGAGCAGGTACATCACGCCGAACGTGCCGACGATCGAGAGCGGCACGGCCACGCTGGGGATGATCGTGGCGGAGACGCGGCGGAGGAAGAGGAAGATCACCAGCACGACCAGCAGCACGGTGAGCAGCAGCTCGAACTCGACGTCGTGAACCGAGGCCCGAATGGTGACGGTGCGGTCGGTCAGCACGGTCACCTTCACGCTCGGCGGCAGGCTGCTCGTCAGTTGGGGAAGTAGCGCTTCGATGCGGTCGACGACGTTGATGATGTTCGCCCCCGGCTGCCGCTGCACGTTCATGATCACGGCGGGGGTGGTGTTCATCCAGGCCGCTTTCTGCGCGTCTTCGACGCCGTCGACGACATGGGCGACGTCGGCCACGCGCACCGGCGCGCCGTTGCGGTAGGCGATGATGACCGGCTTGTAGTCGCCGCTGGCGAAGATCTGGTCGTTCGCGCCGATGCTGTAGCTCTGCGCCGGCCCTTGCAGGTTTCCCTTGGCCTGATCGGTGTTGGCCGCGGCCAGGCCGGTGCGGAGATCCTCGAGACTCAGGCCGTACGAGGCCAGCGCGGAAGGGTTGGCCTGCACGCGCACGGCCGGTTTCTGGCCGCCGCTGATGGTGACCAGGCCGACGCCGGGGAGCTGCGAGATCTTCTGGGCCAGCGTGGTGTCGGCCAGGTCCTCCACTTTGCTCAGCGGGAGCTGCGAGGAGGTCAGGCCGAGGGTGAGGATGGGGGTGTCGGCAGGATTGACTTTGCTGTAGATCGGCGGGTTGGGGAGATCGCGCGGAAGGAAGCTGGCGGAGGCGTTGATGGCTGCCTGCACTTCCTGCTCGGCCACGTCAATGTTCTGTGTGAGATCGAACTGCAGCGTGATCATCGAGCCGCCGAAGGAGCTGGTGGAGCTCATCTGCTGGAGTCCGGGGATCTGTCCGAACTGCCGCTCCATCGGCGCGGTGACGGAGGAGGTCATGACGTCGGGGCTGGCGCCGGGATAGAACGTCAGGACCTGGATGGTGGGGTAATCGACCTGCGGCAGCGCGGAGACCGGCAACTCACGGAAGGCGACGAAGCCGGCGAGCAGAATCGCCGCCATGAGCAGCGAAGTTGCTACCGGACGGAGGATGAAGATGCGTGATGGGTTCACGGCTTCCCTTGTTTGCGGCCTGCTCCGCCGTGTTGCCCGCCGCCGCGCTGTCCGCCGATTTGGACTTTGCTCTTCGGCTGCAGCTTGTCGGCCCCTTCGACGACGACCTGGTCGCCTTCGCTGACGCCGCTGGCGAGGACGGAGGTCGTCCCTTCGGCCATGGCCACCTGCACCGGCCGCATGTCGACGCTCTTGTCGGGCTTGACGACGTAGACGTACGTTCCCTGCGCGCCGTGCTGGACGGCGGCCGTCGGCACGGTGAGGGCGTGCTGTCTCGTATCGACCTGCAGCCGGGCGTTGACGAACTGGTTCGGGAAGAGGGCGCCGTCGCGGTTGTCGAAGACGGCTTTGCAGCGGAAGGTGCCAGTGTTGGGGTCGATCTGGTTGTCGATCGTCAGCATGCGTCCGGTGGCAAGCTTGGTGGTGCCGTCGCGGCTCCACGCTTCGACCGGAAATCCCCCCGGCTTCCCATGTTGTGTGACCGCCTGCAACTGATCCTCGGGGAGCGTAAAGAGCGCGGCGATCGGCTGCATCTGGGTGATGGCCACCAGGCCGTTGGCGTCGGCGGCGTGGACCATGTTGCCGGGATCGACGAAACGGATACCGACGCGCCCGGTGATCGGCGTCTTGATGTGACAGTACGCGACGTTGAGCCGGGCCTGCTGGATCTGGGCGTCGTCGGCCTTCACGGTCCCTTCGTTGACGCGAAGCTGCGATTCCTGGGTGTTGTACTGCTGCTGCGGAATGACGCCGGCTTTGTAGAGATCGGCGAAGCGCTGGAGGTCGTGCCGCGTGTTCTCCAGCGTTGCCTCATCCTTGAATCTGTTGGCCTCCGCCTGCGCGAGCTGGGCCTCGGATGGGGCGGGATCGATGACGGCGATCTCGGCGCCGGCCTGGACGATCTGCCCTTCCTGGAAGCTGAAACGAAGGAGCTGTCCGTCGATGCGCGGCTTGATGGTGATGGTGTTGAGGGCGTTCACGTTGCCGAGTCCGTCGAGGTAGACGGGAACATCGCGGGCGACGACCGGCTCGACGCTGACAGGGACCGCCCGGTCACGTCCGCTGGCGGCGGCCGCTGCCGCCGCCGCGGCGGTGGCCGCCGTACGCTGCCGCAACCACACGATCACCAGAATGATGACCAGGACGACGACGATGATGGCGATGTTGCGGTTGCGCGTGTGATGTTCGCCCACCTCGGGTGGCGGAGCGACGCGGATGTCCCGCGCCGAGCCGGCGTCCGCGTCGTCCCGGTCAGTCAACCTCTGCGGCATCAATACTCCTTCTGCCCGGACGGTTAGCAATGTCCAAACCAGCCCGTCCGCGCTCGAATCAGATGCAGTACGCCGGAGGAGGCAAGTTGCGGAATCGGCGTCCAGGAACGGTGAAAAAAACCGGAGCGCTGGCGTCTCGCCGGCTGGCCCGGGGGCGTCTCGCCCCCGGTCTTGGCAAGACACGATCATTCGCTGTACCTCCGCAGCGGCGAGACGCCGCTGGCCAACCGGCGAGACGCCAGCGCTCCAGACGCCATCCCGACATAAAATCGACCCGCGGCTGGTTGGCCGCGGGTCGGGTACTACCCGGTTCGTGACTGAGAGGTCGTGTGAGGAGCCGGGGAGGTGATTGGCCAATCGTAGCCTCCTCCGGCCCCTCGGTTTACTTCTGCTGCGGGATCGTTGGCACAGCCGGCGGCGGTGCCGTCGGCGGCGGCTCCGTCGGTGCTGCCTTCTTTTTGCGCGGCCGCTGCAACGCGCGCTTCATTTCGTCGACATGGGGCGTCACGGCATTTCCCAGGTCGGTGGTCACGTAACCCTTGGCCACGCGATAGATGCCGCGCGCAACCTTGACCGCCTTGAGCTTCTTGCGGAGGTTGGCGGCCTCCATCCGCGAGGTAAGAGTACGTGTCTCGTCGACGACACCTCCGTACGCGAGATCCGAGGCGATGGCGTCGCGCAATGACGCCGTGTCGACAGACAGCGCCACTCCTATATTCGGAGCAGCCTCGGCGAAGATGGCTGCCTTCTCCACAAAAACAATGGGGGTACGGCTCGCCAACTGCCGCTCCGCCTGCGTCAGCGGTTTGGGCTCCACGTCGTCAGGAAAGTCGTTGGCAATGGCGCGAAGACGGGCAATCTTGTCCTGCGCGTCGAGAGTTTGCGGACTGGCGGCAGGTGTTCCTGTCGCCGGCGTTCCAGTGGGAGGACTCGTAGTGGCCATGTTAGATCTCCTTGAAAAAAGGTCGATGGGTCGTCCGCGCCACCATAGGCACCGGACGATGGGATGCAGACACGGCCGGCGAGCGCGCCAGCCGTGCAACGTTGGTCATGCTGCCGGAGGGGCACGGGCGCGAGGCGAGGAGACTGATTGTCGAGCGCGGTGAAGATTTTTCAGGCTCAGCCCGTAACTTTTCGGGTCTGACCCATAACTTTTCGGGTGTGACCCATAACTTTTCGGGTCTGACCCGTAACTTTTCCGGGCCGGCCCATAACTTTTCCGGGCTGACCCGTAACTTTTCCGGCCTGACCCGTAACTTTTCCGGGAAGATCCACAATTTTCCCGAGCTGGCCCATAACTTTTCCGAGCCGACCCGTAACTTTTCCGAGTTGACCCATAACTTTTCGGGTCTGGCCCAGAATTTTCTCCAGACGGTCCATAATTCTTCGGAGCCAGTCCAGAATCTTTCGGAGATTGCCCGAAATCTTTCAGACTCCGGCTGAAAATTTGAAGACGCCGGCCGAATTCACGCCAGTGGGCGCACAGCGATCTCCAGCGCAGGCTGACGCCACCGGAGCTGCGCTCCGTCGAACGAATTTCGAAGGGCTGGATAGTGTGCATTCCGGGCATGCCACGCCTCCGTCTGGAAGTTTTTCTATACCTCTTAGACGGATCAGCAGCCGGCGGCGTTTCGACTGAATAACTGAGACACCTATAGTTGGCGCTCGTGGAGTGGCACCACGGAGCGCTGGCGTCTCGCCGGCTGGCACGGGGGCGTCTCGCCCCCGCGCCGGCAAGACCCCAGACATTCGCCTGCTAACCCTCAGCGGCGAGACCCTTCGGCTTCGCTCAGGCCAGGCTCTGCTGAGCCAGCCGGCGAGACGCCAGCGCTCCGATCGCGTTGCGGTCTAAACTCTACCCATCGACAACACACTCCTGGAGCAACTCGCCGCGCGTCAGCTCTGGACCTATCAGGCTCCGTCCGGGTCGACGACGTATGAATCGGCAATACCGATCATCGAGAACGACCGTCGCGTGGAGGATGGTGCGTTCGTCATTGGTGTGATTCCAGAGGCCGTCAAAAGAGGGGTGATGCTGCAGGGTGAGATCGAGACGGTCTTTTGCACGAGCCGGATAATGTTCCGCGACTTGCGGATCAGAATCGACCCTACTACCGGCCCTAGCTTTCTTACCCTGCGTCCGCGTATCAAGCTGCACATCGCTGGTCCCGGCGAGCTCCGCCAAGTGGAAAGTGCCGTCGCGGCCGAACTGTGGACGTTCATGCTGGAAGCCGATCGCGGATTGGCGACCTGGCTGGAGCGGCTGCTTGGTCGAGAGGCGGCGACGGGCGATCTCTTTGCGCTTCTGCACGATCCAAAACGGGAGTTGCGTCCATGGCATCGTCAGGCGATCGAGCGGGCGGTCATGGTTGCCAATGCGCACAATCGTGACCTTACCCCAATCATTCTCTTCGCTTCTTTCCTCGGTATCACATACGAGGAGGCGCCCGCAGCAAATACGTTCAACGTGCTGGCTGGGCGACTCGCCGCGGCGCGATCGTTGACCAGTAGTGATCCCGTCGAGCTCCTCGACCTGAAGAGTCGCCTCGGGATCGAGAACCTGAACGCATCCGACCGTGTGCTCGTGGTCAGCGGCGAATCCATTGCGATCATCAACCAATTCATGAGTCGCGCTCACCAGATCAGGAAAGAAACCGACAAAACCGAAGTGATCGAGTCTCGGCATATCGCAGCAGCGTTCCTGACGGATGATGTTGTCGTTCCCTATCTCGCCGCTCTTGGAGTCAACGCTGCCGCTCTGCAGGATCAGATGCTCGACTTCATCCAAAGGGGAGTTCCGAGTGGCTCGCCCTCTCGCTGGGCCCGGATTCTCGGCTTCCTCGCTTCGAGGCGTCTGGAAGACGACGATCAACCAGAGCGGCCAATGGTTCCACCACCCGTCGCGAAGCACCCCTCCCCTCCCGAATTCTCCATCGAAACCATCGTCTCCCGCGACACCTGGACCATCGACGACAAGCTCGGGTACGCGCTCTACGCCAAGGCCATCACTGAGTCGATCCTCAAAGGCGACACCGAGCCGCCGCTGACCATCGGCATTCAGGCGCCGTGGGGCCAGGGAAAGACCAGCCTCATGCGCATGATCCAGGAGGAGCTCGATCCCGGTGCGCCGCATCGGGAAGAGGTGGCCTCGGCGCCGGCGGACATCCGCACGGCGATCAATACGACCTATAAGCAGCTCCTGGCCTGGACGAAACCGGGCCTCGCGCAGAAGGAAGCGATGATTGCGGCGGAGGCTGGACAAGTCCCGACCATCTGGTTCAATCCCCTCTACTACCGAGAAACCTCGCAGGTTTGGGCGGGCATGGCGCATGTGATCCTCCACCAGCTCGTGGCCCGGCTCGATCCGGCGGAGCGCGAGAAGTTCTGGTTCCGGCTCCAGCAATCGCGCATCAACGTCGACGCCATCCGCCACGATGTTCACCGGTGGGTTCTGACTCGCTTCATCCCGGCGGGCGTCGTACTGCTTGCCGGCGCGCTGGCATTACTCGCGCGCGAGCTCTTCGCAGGCCTGGCGGCGTGGGCCGGTCTCGGCGCGGCCGCATTCGCCGTGTTCCGATACTTCCAGACGCAGAAGTCGATCGGCCGTCCCTTCGAGCAGTACGTCACCGAGCCGAACTATCGTTCGGAGCTCGGCCTCCTTCATCTCCTCGATCACGACCTCGACCGCGCGCTGGGTCTTCTGGTCGGGAACAAGCCCATCGCCATCTTCATCGACGATCTCGACCGCTGCGATCCGCAGACCGTCAATCAGGTGGTCCTGGCCATCAACCAGTTTCTCAGTCTTCCCCGCCGCAATGTCTTCTTCTTCCTCGGCATGGACATGGACATGGTGGCCGCGGCACTCGAGAAAGCCCAGAAGGAGATGATCGGCGGCCAGACGCTCTCCACCGCCTACCGCCGCAGCTTCGGCTGGCGCTTCATGGAAAAGTTCGTGCAGCTCCCCTTCGTCATCCCGCACCTCGAGCCTTCGCGCATTCAGGCATTCGCCATGGCCCATCTGCGCGGGAAACGCGCCGTCGAGAAGGCCGCTGCGACGAGCGAATTGATCGCGAAGGTGCAGCAAGCGCCGTCCGCGACCGCGGTCGGTGCGGTCATCGCGGCCCTTCCCGACACTCTGCCGGACGAAGCGCGCATCGAGGTGCAGAAAGCAGCGTCCAGCAAAGTCGCCGATCTGATGAAGCACAACGACGACGAGGAGATGAAGCGGATCGCCGAGATCGCCGTGACGGATCTCGAGCTCAATCCTCGCACGATCGTCCGCTACTTCTGCCTCGTGCGCGTGCTGCGAAACGTGCAGCTTGCCAGCGGACGAAGCACCAATCCGGACGAAGACCGGAAGCTCGTCCTCCGCGCCGCGCATCTGCTGATGAATTGGCCCCAGTTCGTGCAATGGCTGCGAAACGAGACAGAGATCCTCACCTCGGACGGAGAATGGAAGCCCACCGTCCAGCAGATCGAAGCACTGGCCGCCAGCGCCGCCGACATCAAGTCATGGGCCGAGGCGATGAAGGGTCTCATACGCCGCGACACCGTGCCCGATTTTCTCCTGGACGTCTCCCTGCACCGCTACCTGCGCAAGCTGGTCAAGGAGCCGCCCGGCCTTGCGGCGATGTATGAGGCGCGGATGTTTTAGCCTGCATTTCTCACACGACGAGTGAAATTACCCAATAGGGAGACCGATGTGGCACAGACGACTCTTGTCTGCGCCGGGTCTCGCCCGACTCGAGATCGCAAGCCTCAAGGGCAAGCGGTTTCAGCTGGGCACAGACAAGAGTGTCTGTGCCACATTGGTCCACTGGCTTGCGATGGCAAGCATTGGCTGGAACTCGGACAGGTTCCGGCAAACTACGAGAAATGCAGACTGCGAGTCGTCTTATTGCGATACATTCGCGAAGCTATAAAGCGTGGCGTTATCGGCTACCGCGGCGAAGGCCACAAGGGAGCGTTCCGGTAACGGTGTTTTGGGCCCTAGAACGCTGAACCTCATCGGACACCAATGACGCTTCTTAGCTTGACATCAAAAATCAACACAGGCTCTCCTGGATTCACCACCCAAACTCTCTTTACTTCTCCAGCAGACATACTCAAGAATAGCGTTTGCCAAGGGGGGGTAAAGTACTCGAGTGCAGCGAGACCCGCGGAAGGAGGTCCCATGGCCGAGCCGTCTTTCTTGTAGGCAGTTCTACGGTAGGAGAGAAGAGCAGACGCGTGACGTTGTGGCCGTATGCCGCTATGCGAGGGTTGAATGGTTAGAGCCCACATGTGATCGGAAATCCGAGTCGCTGACCGCGGAATTGGCCACTTAGGCATATGCTCGCCGCTGCTTTGCTCTAATGGCTGAGGCGTCGAGGCGGTCGGCGTATCTGTCGCGTGCGCGATAGCGGACGTAGCATGATTCCGTGTAGTGTGTATCACAGCGGTATCTCGATGACAGGATGCCGAAATTGCACTCACCGCTATCACGGACAATATTCGGAAGGCTATTGTCATTGTGCCTGTCCTGTCGACACCACGGTGGCGGGGGTGCCAACTGTGCAGTAGCCGGCTGGGAGTCCCGCGCAATCCTTGGGCTCTGGCATCCAAGTGAAGGCCTTAGAACCGAGCAGAGCGGCCGCGAAAGGGGTTACCCCTTTCGCGAGCGCGCCCATCGTTGCGACAACAGACTCCCCGTCCTGAGACGCCAGCGATAGATTTGTCGTGCCGAACGCGACTGTGCCGCTGATTCGCGTCGCACTCGAGGCGCACATAAGGGAGGTGCAGCCTGCAAACATAAGCACGGGCGCGGAACCGTCGTTCGCAGCGTTTCCAATCGTCGATCCGGAAACGGCCAAGTTGGGAGAGAATTTGCCGTTGTCGCTCATTCTGTCTGCCGCGTCTTCATCTCGCGCTGAAACAATCGCTCCGACCGCATCGCCTCGGGCGTCCAAAGGCCCGGAGTGTGAAAGGATTGCGACCATATCTGTGGAATCGGCACGTTGAACATAGTCGAGGGCTGCCGCAGTAGACGCATAAGGTCCTATGATACGTACATTGCCTTCGAAACGTGTTCCGCTCACGGCGCTTCGGAGTGCTTCAGCGTTAGCCTTGCTAAACGCATCATTGCCGAGCGTGTTGACGATGAATATCGTGTCCTTTCGGCCGTCAGTATCTACGCGAGTAAGTGGGTTATTGCCGGCGTATATATAGCGATTCCACGACTGCGGCCGCTCCTGGCTTCCAACGTGGGAATCGACCGATAAGAAGCGTCCCCTTGCGGAATCGTAACTCCGCGCGTGCAGATAGTCTGGGAGAATCACCGTGCCGGGCGAAGGTCCGACGTTCGCGCTGTCTCTCTCGTGCCCCGTGTACTGGAGCATGCCCGCGCCGGTGGCGCCGCCGTTGCCGAAGGCGTCGAAGGTGAGGGTGCCGATGGTGTGGGCGGTGGCGTCGGTGAGGATGGCGGGGGAGCCGAGGTGGTCGAGGCCGTAGTGGCGGACGCCTGTCGGTGACTCGTAGGCCAGGAGCGCGGCGCCGCGCCAGATCTCGTCCTCGCGCCAGTTCCAGAAGGTGTTGCTGTTGGTCCAGGTGCGGAGGAGGTGGTTGTCGAGTCCGCGAAGGGTCCAGTTTGTGGTCGTGGTGCCGGAGCCGAGCGTTTCGACGAGGGCGATTCGCTCGTCGTCGGCGGTGTAGAGGTAGGCGAAGGTGCGGGCGCCGCCGTTGGAGAGCGGCGCGGTGGCGCCGGTGGTCATGCTGAGGGCATCATACGTGAACGAGCGTCCGGTATCGTCGTGGAGCACGTCGCCGGCGTCGTCGTAGCCAAACGCGGCGTCGTGATTCGTCGTCCCTACGAAGGAGGAAGCACGGGGCGAGAAGCGCGTGCTGCTGGCCAGTTTGGCGTTGTTCAGGAAGAGTGCCGGCCGCGGACGTTGCGAGGTCTTGCGAGAGCTCGGGACTGTTTCCGCGCGTATGTTCGCCATCGACGCATTTGGAGCTGTCTGGATCTGCGATGGAATATTGATGGCGCCATCCACCAGGACGAGGGTGCCGCTCGCGGGGCTTTCGCTCGTGTTCCCTCCTTCATCGGACAGGAGTGTCATGCTCGGATCGAGCGTGATGGCGATCGACGAGCCGGGGGATGCCGAGCCGCTCAGAGTGAATACCAGATGCGCCACCTGGTTTCCCGGCGCCGGGGCCTTTGATGACAAGGGGATCAGGTTCGACGACTCCTGGAACGTATCGACGAGTGAGATCGTACCGGCCGTGGCAGGATTGAATTCTGCCGACGGCGAAAGATTCGATGTGACCCCCGACCGTGTAAATGTCACAGAAGAGACCGAGGAAGCGGGCGAATAGGCCACCTTGATGCTGAACGACTGGATCCTTGATCCTGCGGGTAGCTCCCTGCCGAGAGGTGTGCCTGGGACGTCGCGGATATAAACGGGAACGTCGACTGTGTTGCCGGCAGCGATTACGGTTCCGACCGTGACGCTGTCGGGTTCATTGCCACTGGATGGAGCTAACTCGCCGCTCGGAAGAGCTTCGGTCGGAATGGAGGGGGCGGGCCCACCCAGGAACAGGAAATTGACTAGGAAAAAGATATCGGATGAGGTAACGAGGCCATCGTTATTCGCATCACCCGAAAGGAATCCCGCCGGACCGCGCGGCTGGGGGCCGTGCAAGAACAGGAAATTGACCAGATAGAAGATGTCGGATGAACTCATGATTCCGTCCCCATTGGGATCGAACTGATGTGTTTGAGTGACTCCGGCGCTGATCTTGTTTCCGAACGAGTCGTAACTGAACGTCACGTTGTGCGGGAGCGAGGAAGGTATGACGTCGACGGAACTTTCCAGCCGTCCGGCGCCGTCATATTGATAGATGGTGTGGGTTGCGGCAGTGTCGCCGATCTGCTCGATGTTGCCCGTGGCATCGTACGTATAAGGGCCGATCAGTTTGTCGGCTCCGGCGGAACTGGTGATGTGAATCGAGGCAGGCCGCGACATGCCGTTCGGGTCCGCCGTCCAATCCTCGTTCTCTCCGTTTGCATGGGCGAGATGACTGAGCAAGCCATTGGCGGAGTGGGTCATGCTGTTCGTGTAGCCAGTAATGCCGGTCAATAGCGCATTCGTGTACGAGTAGCTGACAGTTCTCGATGGTGTTGACGCGAACGCGGCGTTTGAAGGGTACGTGACGCTGGCGACGTTGCCGAGGTCGTCCCAACTCTGGCCCAGCGTAAAGGTGTTTGCCGGCAGAGCACCGCCGATCGCCGTTTGTCGCACGGAGACGCGGCCGTTGGGGCCGCCATACGTGTAGGTCTCCGCCACCGCGATATCGCCGCCGAGGGACGGCTGAAAGTTGTGCCGCGTCGCTGTTTGGAGTTTGCCCAAACGTGGGTTATTCGTAGGGTTATCGACGGCGTAGTCGAAAACCTTCAGATCGCGACGGCTGTTGGTTGCCGGATCGAGATCTTTGACGTGCGTCAGGCGCTCCGCGGCATCGTAGACGAATGTGACGTCGAAGGCGCCGCCGGCCGCGCCGTCGATCCGATGACGCAGATGCCCTCGGGCGTCGTACTCGGGATAGTTCACGGTGCCGTTCCCGTTGATTCCTTTCTCCGGATGCTGCTCCGAAGTAAGAAGACCCGCGAGATCATATGTAAAGAAACGCTGTTGCAAGCCCTCCGGTGCATTCATGGCAACAGACGTCAGCCGGTTTCCGGCGTCATAGCCATAGCTCGTCGTAACCGGAACGGCCAGTGGCTCGGTGACAGTTGTCAGACGTCCATGTCCATCGACTGTCTCCGTCGTCGTGAACGGCCGCTCGCCTGTCGGACAGGGAGCCTGCGACTGGCTCGCGGAGACGCATGCCGTGCGCGCGGTAACGCGGTTGCCGGTGTAGGCGAAGGTGGTGGCTCGGAAGTCGGGCGACTGGATGCTCAGCGGACGGTCGAAGCGGTCATAGGTCGTGGTGGTGTTGTGTGCCGGCGTGAAGTTCTCCCACGACGAGCTGCCGCGGAATTCCGGCATGGACGTACGGATCACTTTTCCGAGCACGTCATATACGGTCTTTGTCGTCGACCACCCTTCCGTGAACTGTTCCTTGCTGAGAATGGAACGGCCGAACGAGTCGAAATAGAGAAACGTGCTCGTTTCGGGAGTGGCGGTCGCGCTCGTACCAAACGGCCTGCGGAGGATGGAAAGAGAGGACGGTGTGCCGATGGTGTAGGTGTACTTCGTCCATGCCTCGCCGGGAGGATGAACCTCGGTGAGCCTCTGCATCATGTCGTAGGTGTACGTTGTCAGGAGTAGTCCGGAGGTGTCGCGGCTCTCGAAAGGGAGGCCGGTGTTGGGGTCGATTTTCAAATCGAGCGATTTATAGCTGACGCCATCGTACTGCGTCGAATCGACGCTTCCGGCCGTGTAGTGGTGCGTGAGGCGGTACGTCGGGGTGTCTGGATTGCCCGTGCAGGTTGCGAAGCTGCCGCTGAGGGGTTGTGAATCGCCGCCGAAGTACGCCTCCGCGATGACGTTGCCATTGGTCTGATCGAACGTAGCCAGAAGATCGCGGGTGCGATCGCCGCTGCGCAAGGTTCGGCGGCGTTCGAGGAAGGCAGTCGTGGCGTTGAAGCAGAACTCGCTTCGGGCAGTCTGGTTGTTCTCGGCGGTGGTCAGAAAGTCATAGACGCCTGGTAGCCACGAGGAGGCCGGCAGAATCATGTAGGTGTCGGGTGATGCGCCCGTAACGTAGGTGCCGCCGCGTGCGTTGTAGTGCGTCGTCGTGACGCGGGGGGGTGTGTTCGGGAAATTGCTTTGATGCGTTTCCGTGCGGTAATGACCAAGGCCGTCGAAGTCGCTCAGGAGCGTCTCTTCGAGACAGGGACCACCCGGGCAGCCGATGTCGTCGTTGAAGACCGTGCGGCGCCTCTTGACGCGCCGACTCTGATCGGTGGGAATGGTCGAGCCGGGATCCTGCTCGTATTGAACGTAGGTCGACCGGACAGGCGGGATGGGAGTGTTGCTACTGGCCAGGCAGGTGCGGGTACAGCCAGCTCCGAAAACCGGAATCTGCATCGTGCACAGGCCGTCGTAGACTTCACTGGAGAGGAAAAGGCCATCCAAAGTGGCAGTTCCCGCCATCCTGGTGAAAGGCATCGCGTACTCGAGATCCTGCGTCCCTCCCGGATAACAGCCGTTATCGACGTCCGCGCCGAAGTGATCGACATCGAAATAGTAGGCAGTGGTCCGCTGAAGAGGGTCTGTCACGGTGACAAGCAGTCCCAGAGGCTCGATCGTTGTCGCGTCGTTGGGAGGGTGATGTACCAGTATGGGATCTGTTAGATCGGCGTGATACGTCCACGTCCCGGCTGGGGCGTTGTTCGCGTCGAGGAGCGTTCGTGTTTTGACGCCCATGGAATGATCACGGAAGCCGCCGGCCGGGCCGGTTTCCTCGCCATCTGCAGGGACCTTTGGGAAGACGCGTTGATCCAGGGTGTACGCGATCTTTCCTCCGGTTGGGAGAGTGAATTTCAATAGATGCCCGGCAGTGTGGGAGCATTGAATCGCATTCGTGCCGGGGTCGTGCTCGATCTTGTTGTAATCCATCGCGAAGACCGAACCGTCGGGCTGGGTGATGCTGTTGAGGAAGCGGGTCTTCGTCGTGGCTCCAGGGAACTGATCGTCGCAGTTCTTGGAAATCAGCTCAAAGTCGCTATAGTGGAACTGATAGGTCGCAGTCTGCCCATTGAAAGCGGCAAGGTCGATGCGGTCGATGAACAGGTGCGCGTTCGCCTCGCCTGAGAATTCGAAAAACGTAGCGTTGATGAAGTGGACTGTATGGGTACGAAGGTCTCCACCGGACGGCGTGCCGTCCTTGATGATCCAGGTCAGCGCATCCGGATAGGTAACGTGCAGGTAGTTACCGAACCGGTCGACAATACTCATCAGACGGTAGGAGAGCCTGGCATCCTCCGCGACGGTTGGGCTGCCATCGAGGATCGACTTGGTGACTTCTGCTTGAAATGTATGTACGTTGCCATCGGGAGCCTCGATCGAATAGGAGACGCTGTAATCGTCGCACAAGCCCCGAAACTGTGAACAGGGATGAGACAAGGAGGTTTGCAGACGTGCTCCCCGGCGCAGGCGCAGGTAGGAACCGTCGCGTGTATAGCCGACGATGGTACCCACGGCGAGCGAGTCGGACCCGGCGTAGTTTGAGCCATTCTCCTCGTCGTGCAGCGTCAGGTAGAATGTGTGGTCGGCGCCGTCCGCGCCCAGAAAAATCCAATGACCGCCGTCTGAAATGTCCAAGATCGCTGGATCTTTTGGCGCGACGAGCTCGCCGAGGCTCACTCTCCATCCTAAAGCGGCGTTGCTGAAGCCATTTGGAATTGCTTCCGGCGGGGTCTCGCCCTGCATTACCCAGGCGTTGCCGTTATAAACCAAGTGAAGTCCGTATGCGAGATTGCCGCCGGGTGTGAACGAGGGGCCCAAAGGGAGGGCGATGGTCAGGTTCCCGTTGAACAGGTTCACCGTGTCGAAGTCGCCCATCTGAAAGGACTTGCCGGGTTGGAAGCCGATGGCGTTGTTGGGAGCCTGTTGGCAGAAGAGCGGCAGTGCGAACAGCAGAGCGCCGATCTGAAAAATGCGAAGGAAGGATTTCATACCCGGCACTCCTGCAGGAGGTTGCAAGAGTCCAGAAGCAGCACCTTGAACTCGAGCGTGCGGTCGTCGACGACGAACAGGTAGTCTCCGAGCTCGAGAGATTCGGGGAACGTCAGGGTAACGCTGCCGTCAATCGCGCCGTCGTCGTCAGAGCCTGAGCCGTCTTTTGCATCGAACACTGTGATCCCGTAGGGCCGGGTGACCGTTGGAGGGGCAGCAGGGGGCGGGATCGTTAACGCACGTATGTGTCGCGAGTCCAGCAGGCGCTGCATTGCCGGAATTCGGAACAGGTGCGTGTGCGCCCGATGAATGGTGGCGCTCGCGGCCGGCTCCGGGCCGCCCACAAAAGGTCGGCCCTTAAAGACTTCAATCGTGCCGTCAGGCATCTCTCGGAGCACACTTCCCTCGGGCTCGGCGACCGTGTAACTGGCCGTCGTCTTATCGAGGAGCAGCCAGACCGATAGCGGTTTGACGCCACCATTGACTGTTGCTGCGTAGACGCCGTTTGGATCGGTTTGTCCGCCGATGGTCGGCGTGACCAACGCCATCGTGTTGGCAGTCCGGTCGATCACGAACCCGGCCAGCACGATGGAATCACCGGGATTGAGACCGCTGCAGGAAACCGTGGTTTGCGTGAAGGTCATGGCAGGACCGCCGCTCATGCGGAGTTGGCCCGCCACCGGGGGCGCTTGTGCCAGGGCCGTATTCGCGGTGGCAATTGCCAGCAGAGCGGCAAGCGCGAAGAGGCGGTGGTGTTCGCTATCTGGATGTTTGGACATGATCTCTCCGTGACGGCTATCGCCATCGTTTGAACGCTGAGTCACTGTGGATGCACGCGAACGTCATCGCGTGTGACCGGATCTCATCTCTCGCTGTTTAGAGGGACTCTACCGCGAAATTCCCAGGAAGCTTCGATTGCGTTATCGAATCCTACTGCCCCACACATGGCAGCACGCTCGTCTCCGCGCCGCCCGCCTCGATGCCGAGGAGACGGCCGAGGGTTTTGGCGAGGAACGTGGGTGCCACCGCGTCGTCGAAACTGCCGGGGTGGATGCCGGCGCCCCAGAGCATGGTGGGGACGTGCTGGTCGGCTTCGACGGGCTGGCCGTGCGTGGTGCCGGTGGGGGGGTCGGAGTAGTTCCAGATGTAGCCGGGCTTGAGGCTGATGAGGACGTCGCCGGAGCGGTCGGCGCGGAAGGAGAGGCGGACGGCGGCTTCGAGCGGCGAGGCGTCTGTGTTCGTCATCATCAGCTCGCTGTTGGTGAAGGCGCCGGAGACGCCGTCGATTTCTTTTGCGGCGTCGCGGACGATGCGCTTGACCCGCTCGCCGTCGAGCGTCAACTCGCGGACGCGCGGCCAGTTCAGGTAGATGGCCGGCTCGTCGAAGAAGACGATGAAGGCTTTCGCGAGCGGCGTGGTGTCGGTGACCTTTACGCCGAGTTTTTTCGCAATCCGTTTCTCGAGCTCGCGACGCTGCGGGGAGAGGTCGGCGAAGGTCTTCGCGGTCTTCGGCGGGTTGCGCAGAGTCACTCTCCCTCCCTCCCGTCCCATGTCTTTGGCGACCTCGGGGATCGACTGCACGCCGTGGTCGGCGGTGATGGCGACGGTCCAGCGGTTGCCGAACTTCGCGTCGAGGTCGTGGAAGAAGTTCTCGAGATCGCGGTCGGTGCGGACGACGGTGTCGGCGGCTTCGAGCGAGTCGGGGCCGAAGGCGTGGCCGCCGTAGTCGGGGGAAGAGAGACTGACGAAGACGAGATCGGGGTTGCCGTCATCCGTGC
>Ga0137393_10000568_pt1 | contig 22126 bp, 17 predicted proteins | sample 15con2h34BmetaG_FD_101396 | JGI IMG/M metagenome (GOLD analysis project Ga0137393, IMG submission 101396) | Vadose zone soil microbial communities from Angelo Coast Range Reserve, California, USA - 15con2h3.4B metaG | ecosystem: Environmental > Terrestrial > Soil > Vadose zone > Saprolite...
GAATGAAGGTCTCTTTCAGACCATCGCCCAGGAGCAGGACGCCATCATCTCCGATGAGCTAAATCACGCCTCGATCATCGACGGCGTCCGCCTGGCGAAGGCGAAGAAGGAACGCTACAAGAACCGCGACATGGCTGACCTGCGCCGCGCGCTCGAAGCGACGCGTTCTTCGCGCAACAAGGTGATCGTGACCGACGGCGTCTTTTCGATGGAAGGCTCGCTCGCCCCGCTGCCGGAGATCGTCGACCTCGCTGCCGAGTACGAGGCGTTTCTCGTCGTCGACGATTCACACGCCACCGGAGTGCTCGGCAACAGCGGCCGCGGCACCGGCGAGGAGCTTGGCGTCTTCGACAAAATCGACGCGCACACCTCGACCCTCGGCAAAGCACTGGGCGGATCGCACGGCGGCTTCACCACCGGACCGAAGGCGCTCATCGACTATCTCCGCCAGAGATCGCGCCCCTACCTCTTCTCGAACACGCTCCCCCCGGCCGTGGTCATGGGATCGCTCGCCGCCTTCGACCTTCTCGAAAACGATCCGAGCTTCCTCAAACGGCTACGCGAGAACACCGCCTACTTCCGACAGCAACTCACAGCAAAGGGCGTGAATGTGCGCGAAGGGATCCACCCGATCGTCCCGATCATCATCGGCGACACCGCCAAAGCGATCGCCATCTCCGCCGAGCTGCTCACCCGCGGCGTCTACGTCTCCGGCTTCGGCTTCCCCGTCGTCCCCCAGGGCGCCGCGCGCCTCCGCTGCCAGATCAGCGCCGCCCACACCCGCGAGCACCTCGACCGCGCCATCGAAGCGATCGTGGAGGTAGGCCGGAAGTTCGAAGTGGTCGGCTAGGTCTCGCCCCCCTGGGACCGCGTGCGTCCCGCACGCGCGTTCTCGCGCGATCGCGAGGTTAAGGCGGAGCGAAGCCGCTCGCCGTCATCACCGCGCTAGAATGTCCATCGATCGCGGATGATCTTTCCCTCGTCCGCCACCGCTCACGTATACAGGTTGCCGTGAGCGATGGGAAGCGGCGACGAAACTCACCGTCCCCCAAAGAACACCGGATCTCCCGACTCGTTATCGACGATCGATCCATACGCGAACAGGTACGGCGAACCGTCGGTGTGTGCGAGGAGCGTCAGCGTTCCGGCGCGCGGGGTGTTCGCGGCGGGGAAGAGGGCTCCGACCGCGTATTGAATCTGCGAGCGTGGGTTGAGGGCGATTTCCGTCGTGCCGATCACGCCGCCGTTGTCGGATAGCAGCGTGACGGTCACGGCCATCACAGCGTCGCCGCCGTTGACGAAGCCGACGTTCGAACGGAACGAGGAATCGGAGCGGAGGCCGGGGACGAATGAGTCATTGGCGAACGACGTCACGGGGTCGATGGACTGGCCGTAGGTCCCGCCGCCGTCGGCGGTTGTGTAGGTGCGGCTGGTCACGATCGGGCCGGAGGCTCCGTTCCACGACACGCGCAGTGCGCCGCTGCCTGAGGAGATGCCGAAGTATTGGGTGACGTCGGATAGGACCAGGGTGCGTGAGGATTGAATCGTCACGCTTTGGGCAACGGCGTTGCGGTTGTCCTGACCGGCGGCGAGGTAGCGGAGGGAGAGTGTCATCGTCGTCAGGCCGGGATTGAAGAACGTGACGTCGCTGCGCCAGAACGTTCCGCCGGCCCCGGGAGCGCGGCCGACGGCGGGGATCGTCAGCTCCGAGCCTTGTGGCGTTGGAATGGCCGGGATGTAGACAGGATCCTGCGTGCGGTTGTCGATCACCGAGCCGTACGCGTTGATCGCGTTTGGCGCGCCGGCATCGACACGCATCGAAAGCGTGGCATACGTGCGGCCGTTCACGGCTGGGAAGAACGACGCCAGTGACGACTGCTGGAAGTTGTTGGCGGGCACGGTCACGCCGGTCGTGGCGATCACGTTTCCGTTCGCGTCGTAGAGCGTCAGACCGGCGCCGACAGGGGCGGCGCTTCGGTTGACCAGGCCGATGTTCGTACGGAAGTTCGCGTCCTGCTCCAGGCCGGTCAGCAGGAGCGTCGTCGACGACGCGTCACCGTCGCTCACGTTCGGGACCGACTGTCCGTAGGTACCGGCCGCGCCGCTGGTGAACGTGCGGCTGGTAACGCGGAGGGCCGGCGTCGAGGTCGCGCTCGACGCCTCGATGGCGATGGCGCCGGAACCGGTGGAGAGGCCGAAGAGATCGCTGAGCGCGTTCGCGTAGGTGATCGACTGATTGGCGTTGAGGTAAAGGCTACGCGTCAGCACCTGCCCGCCGCCGCCGGGGATGAAGGTGAACTGTCCGCCGGCCGGCTCGCTGCCGCCGTTGAAGAGTGTCAGTTCGGTGCGCCACACCGTTCCGCCGATACCGTTCGTCTGTGCCGCGGCAGGTACGAGTGAGCGGTATGACGCCGCCGCCGCGACCGTGATCACGTGCGACGTCATCGACGAGCTGACCGCGTTCGTCACGGTCAGTGACACCGCAAAGGAGCCTTGCGTCGCGTACGAATGGATCGGGTTCTGCGCGCTCGATGTCGAACCGTCGCCGAAGCTCCACAGCCACGACGCCGGCGAGCCGGTGGAGCGGTCGGTGAAAGTCACGTTGGCGCCAACGCCGGGCGACGCCGGCGTCATGTCGAAGGCCGCGGAGACCGGCTGTGTCCCCGGTGTTGCCGTCGTCACGGTGATGGTGTGGGATGCGACCGACGTGAGGCCGGCCGCGGTCGACACCGTCAGCGTCACCGGATAGTTGCCAGCCGAGGTGTAGCGCTTGACCGGATTCTGGGCGTTCGAGGAGGTGCCGTCGCCGAATGTCCAGAGCCATGTGGCGACATTGCCGGAGGAGCGATCGGAGAAGGTGATGTTCTGCTGTGTGGTCGGGTTCAGCGGCGTGTAGGAAAAATCGGCGGCGATGCCCGATGAGACGGAGACGGCATGCGACGCAAACGACTGACCGTTTGCAGTGAGCTGGATCGTGTACGTCCCGGGCGACGCGTAAACGTGCGCCGGATTCTGCGCGGTCGACGTGCCGCCGTCGCCGAAGTTCCAGGACCATGACGTCGCGCCGCTCGATGTGTCGCTGCAGACGAACGACGTCACTCCGGAAAGACCAGCCGAGGGGGTAACGGCGAACGATGCTGTCACCGACGTTCCAACCGTGACGCTGGCAGTGTTCGATGGCGAAGAGAGGCCCGCGGCATTGAAGGCGACGACGTAGAAGCGATAGTTGCCCGCGGGGAGGCTGGAGACCGACGCCGCGTGGCTCCCGGCCGCGAGATCGGGCGTCAACTGGCTGAACGCGCCGCTGCCGCTTGCCAGGTATGCGCGATAACCAGTCTCATTGTTGGCGTTATCAGTCCAACTCAGGTTTACGGTCGAGCCGGAGGCCGAGGCGACGAGCGACGTCGGCGCGGCCGGGATAGTGGGTGGCGGCGGAGTCGAGCTGCCGCTGGGATAGAGCCAGCGCGCCGCGACCTGATCGTCGGCGCGAAGAACCGGTCCGCCTCCGCTGACGGATGCGAACATGAGCGCGGTGCTGTCCGCGCTGTGCCCGAAGCCGAGCGTGTGCCCGAATTCGTGCGCCACGATCTCGGCCAGTGTCGTGCTGGAGATGCCGGCCTGCGGCGTCACGCCGTCCTGAATCACCAGGTTGCCTTCGCTGATCACGAAGGCCTGGTAGGTCTGCGCCAGGTGGGTACCGTCGGCGTTGAACGGTCCGGTCCAGCTCATCGTTCCCGAGACGCCGTTGAAGCCGCCCTGTCCGACGACGCCGCCGGTGGATGGATTGAACGTTCCGTTGATCTCGCCCTTGGGATCGTTGAAGAGCACTTCGTTGATGCCGTTCGGTGCGGAGAGGCCGCCCGGCGAGCCGCTGCCGGCACCGGCGTAGACGTACTTGATCTTCGCGGCGGTGTAGCTGTCCCAGGCGTTCATGGCCTGCTGGATCTCGTTGACGCCGCCGCCGGTGTAGCCCGGCTGCGTCCCGTAGCTGAACCACGCCACGCTGCCGCCGCCATCGAAGGCGCTCCAGCGATACACCGTCCCCTCGGAAATGAGGGTGAACTCCGGCTTGATGACGAGGCCACTCGTGCTCGAAGTATTAGGCGCGAGATCGCGCTCCAGGACCGGATTGGCCACGCCGTAGCTGGCCGCCGATTCACGGCCGGCCACGCGGTCGGTGACGTACGACTCGAACGCGGTTGCGTCGCGCTGGACGTTCTTCGCTTCAATCGGACGGAGCGACGAATCGAGCAAGGCCACGTCGCCCGCCGTGTCGTCGCGCACGAGAAGGCGCCGGCCGTTGGCGGCGCGCTGTTCGCTGAACTTGCCGACAAAGAGATCGATGGTCTGGTAGTCGCCGCGCGGTGTCGGCGTGAGGAAGGCCATGACGCGCTCGCCCGGCGCGTAGACCGGGGTCCCGAAAATCTTCGTGATGCGGCCGTCGATCTCGCCGCCGACTTCGCGGATGGTCAGCTCGCCAGCGGCATCGCCTTTGATGGTCCGGTCGATGGCCAGTTTGGTCTCGGTCCAGATGCCTTCACCGCGCAGCACCGGCATCGAGCTGATGACGGTCCCTTCGACGATGACCGGAGACTTGCGGATGAGCTGGTCGTCGGTCGGCAGGACGATTGTGGTCGCCGAGGCGGCGGAAGCAAGAAGCAGCAAAGCACACGTCTGCCAGTACACCCGGAAGTGCTTGAGCATTGCGGTGGGTCTCCTAGTGAAGGCGGACTGCTCCCTGTGTACGCCGGCGTGAATCCGGGATAGGGGCGGTCGGGATCATGGAACGGGGAAGTTATTCGGCGTTAACCGCGCACCCCGCTGATACCATTCCCACCATCCATGCTCCAGCCTGACGCAATGCTCGGTCCTTATCGGATCGTGAGCCTTCTCGGCGAGGGGGGCATGGGTGCGGTCTATCGCGCCAAAGACACGCGGCTCGGGCGCGATGTGGCCATCAAGATCCTCACCGCGCTTACGCTCAGCGATCAGGAGCGGGTGCAGCGCTTCGAGCAGGAGGCGCGCGCCACCGGGATGCTGAACCATCCCAACCTGCTGACGATCTACGACGTCGGCAATGAGAACGGAACGGCCTACATCGTCAGCGAGCTGCTGGAAGGGGAGACGCTTCGCGAGCGGCTCGAGCGCGGCCCGCTGGCAACGCGCCGCGCCGTCGACGCGGCGCTGCAGGTGGCGAACGGTCTGGCCGCGGCGCACGAGAAATTGATCATCCATCGCGATCTCAAGCCGGACAACATCTTCCTCACGCGCGACGGGCGGGCCAAGATCCTCGACTTCGGCATCGCCAAGTTGAGCGCGAAGTCCGACGACGGCGGGATTTTTCAGCAGGCCGCCACCGAGCCGGGCATGGTCCTCGGCACGGTCGGTTACATGTCCCCCGAGCAGGTGCGCGGCGAGAAGGTCGATACACGATCCGACATCTTCGCCTTCGGGGCCATCCTCTACGAGATGCTGACCGGCAACCGCGCCTTCAAGCGCAGTTCGTCGATCGAGACGCTGAGCGCGATCCTGAAAGAGGATCCGCCGGAACTTGCCGAGTCGCTGCCGAACGTCCCTCCGGCGCTGGAGCGGCTTACACGACGCTGCCTTGAGAAGGATCGCGAGCTGCGTTTCCAATCGGCGCGCGACCTGGCCTTCAACCTGGAAACGATGTCGGCCGTCTCGACGCCCGGCACGTTCTCCAACGTTCCCAATCCGTCGTCGGCGCATTCGACGACGCTGCGGATGCAGCCCGACCCGACGGCCCGGCGGACATCAGCAACGGCCGTTCGCCCGGCGACCTCGGCGATGTCGGCGACGGTTCGGCATCCGGCGCTGCCCGTACAGAAGCCGCGCCGCGTCTCGCCGTTTCTGCTCACGCTCCTCTTCATCGTGGCCATCGCCGGCGCGGCGTGGGGCGGCTGGTACTTCGCCACCAATCGGATGAAAGAGGAGGCGCCGCCGGAAGTGGTCTTCCATCGGATGACCTTCCGCCGCGGCGAGGTGCGCTCGGCGCGTTTCGGTCCGGACGGCGATTCGATCGTCTATAGCGCGGCGTGGGACGGCAATCCAGCCGAGGTCTTCGTGGCCAACCGGCAGAGCCCGGAGGCGCGGCCGCTGGGCGTGAAGGACGCGGACGTGCTGGCTGTTTCGAAATCGACGGAGCTGGCCGTGCTCCTGCGCCGCGACCGGCTCACCGGCCTGGGCACGCTGGCGCGCGTTCCGTTCGCGGGAGGCACGCCGCGCGAGGTCGCCGAGCAGGTGCTGCAAGCCGACTGGTCGCCGGACGGCACGAACCTTACCGCCATCCGCGGCGGCAATGGCACGTTCCGCATCGAGTCGCCGATCGGGCAGGTGCGCTACGAATCGCCGCATGAGCGGCGCTCCGTACGAGTGGCCGCGGACGGACGGATCGCTTTCGTCGATTCTTACGGGGGAAAGGACTACGTCGCCATCCTCGAGACCAAGGCCGCCAAGCCGGTTTCGATTCCGCCCGGATGGAGTCACGGCGTGAACGGCTTGGTCTGGGCGCCTAACGGCAAGGAGATCTGGATTACCGCCACCGACACCGGCGCACCGCCGGCGCTTTACGCGGTCAATATCGAGACCGGCGATACGCGGCTGGTCAATCGCCTCACCGGCTCGATGCGGCTCTACGACATCTCGCCGGCCGGTCACGTGCTGCTGTCGAACGGGATGTGGCGCGCGGCGCTGGAGGTGCAGGCGCCGGGGGAGACGACGGAGCGCGATCTCTCGTGGCTCGATTGGTCGAACCTGGCCGATCTCTCGCGCGACGGGCGGACGATTCTCTTCAATGAACCGCGCGAAGGCGGCGGCGCCGCCAGCGCGATGTTTCTCCGCCGCCTCGACGCGCCGACGCCCGTGCGTATCGGCGACGGCTATGGCGACGCCATCTCGCCGGACGGCAAATATGTTCTCGGCCACAGCCGGGCGAAGCTGGTCGTCGTTCCGACCGGCAGTGGAGAGGCGCGCGAGCTGAAGACCGACGGCGCTTTCGACCCCGGCGCGGCCTGGCTTCCGGACGGACGGCGCGTCATCGTCGCCGGCGCGCTGCCAAAGAAGGGCTACCAGCTTTACTTGATCGATACACTCGACGAATCGGTCAAGCCAGTCTCGCCGGAGAACATCTGGGGCGATGCCTATCGTCCGTTCGCCGTCTCGCCGGACGGCCGCTATGTGGCCGGGATGACGAAGCAGCAGACGATCGCACTCTACCCCGTCGACACGAACGCCGAACCGTCGATCGTTCCCGGTATCGAGCCGGGAGAAGTGCCGATCGCCTGGTCGGCCGACGGTGCCTCGCTCTTCGTCTACCGCCCTACCGCCCTCCCCGCGCAGGTCACGCGCGTGACCCTTGCCACCGGCGCGCGCGAGCCGTGGAAGCAGTTTTCACCCACCGATCCCGCCGGCGTCTACAAGATCGCCCCCATCTGCATCACCCCCGACGGCACCGTCTACGCCTACAACGCGCTGCGGATGCTGGGGGATCTGTACGTGGCGGATGGCCTGAAATAGCGGCTTCACCGCGTTGTCGGTTGTCGGTTATTTGCGCTGGCGCGCGTTATCGGTTGTCAGTCGTCCGCGCTGCCGCGCGTGGTCAACGAGGGACCGTCTCCGGCAACGCGTCGCGCGCAATCAACCGACAACCGGCGACGGCGAAGCCGCAGTTATTCAGCCGCAGCTATGCAAAGCATGGGGTCGCCGCTATACTGCGCCATCCATTTTTCAGGGGATCCGGGAGAGCAGGCACGAATGGCGAAGGTGCAGGGTAAGAAAGCGGCTACCAGTGTAAAGAAAAAGGCTGCCGCGAAAACGGTAGCGGCCACAAAAAAGAGCAAGAAACCGGCCTCGAAGAAGCCTGCCGCGAAGCCGAAAGCCGCGGTGAAGAAGAAGGCCGCGAAGGTGGTGGCGCCGAAGAAAAAGCCAGCGCCGAAGAAACCGGCACCGAAGAAGCCAGCGCCCAGGAAGAAGGCCGCTTCGAAAAAAGCCGCTCCGAAGAAGGCCGCTTCGAAAAAAGCTGTACCGAAGAAGGCTGCACAGAAGAAGGCTGCTCCGAAGAAAGTCGCTCCGAAGAAGGCTGCTCTGAAGAAAGCCGCTCCAATCGCGGCGTCGAAGGCCGCGGCCAAGCCTGCCGCGAAAACGACCGCAAAATCCGCGAAAGTGGAGAAGGCGGCCGAGCCGAAGGTGAAGCCGGCAGCGAAAGTTGCGGCGGCGCCGGCTCCCGCCCGTGCCACCGACGAAAAGAAACGCCGCCGCTCGCGTCCGCGCGTGACCTCCAACGGACCGGCAACGGCCGCCTGGTTTTCGCAAGGCGACAAGCCACGGTCGTCGTCGTTCATCCCCGCGCCGCCGCGTGCCGAAGCGCCGTCGCTCGTGGCCGCGCCGCCGGCATCCTCCGATCGCCTGGTCGGATCGCACGAGCTGACCGAATTCGCGGTGCGCACCGTTCCGGTCCGAATCGATATCGAGGCCGGCGGGGGCCGCATCTATCTGACGATCAATCCCAACGAGACCACCCTCAAGGTCGGCGAGGGGATCGAGTGGGATTTCCGCTACCTCGGCGGCGCCGACGTCGTCATCGAAGAGATGATCATCGAATTTGCCAAGCCATCGCCCTTCACCACCACCATCTTCCGCTCCCGCCGCCCGGGCGCCGCCCGCCCGCACCGCCAGCTCTCCGGCCCCGCGCAGGCATCCGCCTCCGGCAAGAACCTGCAATACATCGTCCGGGCCTTCAACGCCTTCAAGACGGAGATGGCGGTGGCGAAGCCGGCTCTGGCGGTAACGTAGCGCTTCGCGCGTTGTCGGTTCTCAGTGATGCGGATTGTCTCAATCGGCTGACAAACCGATAACCGATAACCGATAACGCGAAGCCACGTTATCGCGCGTGCTGTTCCTGCAGCGTCAGGATCGTCTTCAGTCCTTCGCGCAGCGAGCGGATTCCGTCGACGGCCGCGGTGGCCGCGGTCAGGGTGGTCAGGCAACTGATGCTGTGCTGCAGCGCGGTGCGGCGGATGTAGGTGTCGTCGTAGAACGATTTCTTTCCAAGTGGCGTGTTGATGATCAGGGTCACCTCGCCGTTGATCATCCGGTCGACGATGTTCGGCCGCTCCGACTCATGCACTTTGAATGCGAGGCCGGCCTCCACGCCGTTGTTCTGCAGGTAATCGCGCGTTCCTGATGTGGCGACTACTTTGAATCCGAGCTGCGTGAGATCCTTCGCCAGTTGCACCACGACCGGCCGCTTGTCGTTGTCGTTGACGGACATGAACGCGGTACCGCGGAGGGGGAGATCGATGCCGGCCCCGAGGAGTGCTTTGGCGTAGGCCTCGCCGAACGTCGCGGCGGAGCCCATCACCTCGCCGGTCGACTTCATCTCCGGACCGAGCACCGTATCCTCATGCGGAAAGCGGCCGAAGGGAAAGACAGGCGCCTTCACGAAATAGTCGGCCACGCGCGGCTCGTGGGTGAGCCCCAGCTCCTGCAGCGACATTCCGGCCATCACTTTCGCCGCGATCTTGGCGAACGGCACCCCGGTCGCCTTCGAGACGTACGGCACGGTTCGCGAGGCGCGCGGATTCACTTCGAGCACGTAGAGATCGCCGTGGTAGATCGCGTACTGCACGTTCATCAGGCCGATGACGTTCAGCGCTTTCGCCAGTTGCACCGTGCGCCGGCGGACGCGGTCCTGCTCGCGCAGGCCGATGATGTAGGGCGGGATCACCGTCGTTGAATCGCCGGAGTGAATGCCGGCTTCCTCGATGTGCTCCATCACGCCGGCGATCACGACGTCTTTTCCATCCGAAATGGCGTCGACGTCGAGTTCGATGGCATCTTCGAGAAAACGATCGATGAGGATCGGATGGCCGGGTGCCGCCTCCATCGCATAGCCGACATATTCGCGCAGGTTCGATTCGTCGTAAACGATGGCCATTGCCCGTCCGCCGAGCACGTAGGAAGGGCGGACCACGACCGGAAAGCCGATGCGGCGGGCCACTTCCATTGCCTCCGCCTCGTTCATGCCGGTGCCGTTCTCGGGGACCAGGATCTCGTGCTCGCGTGCAAGGGCACCGAATCGTTCGCGGTCTTCGGCGATGTCGATCGATTCGACCGACGTTCCCCACATCGGCACCCCGGCCGCGGCCAGCGACTTGGCCAGCTTCAGCGGCGTCTGCCCGCCGAACTGGACGATGACGCCCTCCGGTTTTTCGAGCTCGACGATCTCCAGCACGTCTTCGAGCGTGAGCGGCTCGAAATAGAGACGGTCGGAGGTGTCGTAGTCGGTCGACACCGTCTCCGGGTTACAGTTGACCATGATGGTCTCGAAGCCGATCTCGCGCAGCGCAAACGACGCGTGGACGCAGCAGGTATCGAACTCGATCCCCTGGCCGATGCGGTTTGGCCCGGAGCCGAGGATCATCACCTTGCGGCGTGACGTCGGCGCGGCCTCGCATTCGCGCTCATAGGTCGAGTAGAGATACGGCGTCGTGGCCTCGAATTCGGCGGCACAGGTGTCGACGCGCTTGTAAACGGGGCGGACGCCGAGGGCGTGGCGGTGCTTGCGGACTTCGTCTTCAGAAGATCCTGTCAGCGCCGCGATCTGTTTGTCGGAGAAGCCTTCGCGTTTGAGGGCTACGAGTGACTTTTCCGCGAGATGGGGGAGTTGCGCGTTGGCTAATAGTTGTGCATCGGCTGCGACAGACGTCTCCATCTCCACGATCTTTTGGATCTCGCGCAGGAACCAGCAGTCGATCGAGGAGAGGTCGTTGATCTCGTCGACGGTCATGCCCGCGCGGAAGGCGTCACCGATGGCGAAGATGCGTTCGGGCTGGGGGGTGCGTAGCAGCCTCTCGCAGGTATCGCGGTCGTAGCCGCGCGATTCCAGGCCGAAAACGCCGATCTCGAGCGAGCGAAGGCCTTTCTGCAGCGCTTCGTTGAACGTCCGCCCGATGGCCATCGATTCGCCGACGGACTGCATCGACAGGCCGAGCGTCGGCTTCGTCTGGCGGAACTTCTCAAATGCAAAGCGCGGGATCTTTACGACGACGTAGTCGATGGTCGGTTCGAACGAAGCAGGCGTCTTCCTGGTGATGTCGTTGGGGATCTCGTCGAGCGTGTAGCCGGCGGCCAGCTTCGCGGCGAACTTCGCGATCGGGAAACCGGTGGCCTTCGATGCCAGTGCCGAGGAGCGCGAGACGCGCGGATTCATCTCGATGGCCAGACGGCGGCCGGTGGTCGGATGGACCGCGAACTGGATGTTCGATCCGCCGGTCTCGACGCCGATGGCGCGGATGATCCGCTTGGCCTCGTCGCGCATGGCCTGGTACTCGGTGTTCGTGAGCGTTTGCTGCGGGGCAACGGTGATCGAATCGCCGGTGTGGACACCCATCGGGTCGAAGTTCTCGATGCTGCAGACGACGATGACGTTGTCCGCCTTGTCGCGCATCACCTCGAGCTCGAATTCTTTCCAGCCGATGACCGACTCCTCGACCAGCACGCGGTGTACCGGCGAGAGCTCGAGACCGTGGCTGACGACGTCGCGCAGCTCTTCGACGTTGTAGGCGATGCCGCCGCCCGATCCGCCGAGGGTGAACGACGGCCGGACGACCAGCGGGTAGCCGATGCTCGCCGCGAACCGCTCGGCGTCTTCCTCGGTGGCCGCATAGGCCGAGCGCGGCACCTCGACGCCGATCTCGACCATCTTCTCTTTGAAAAGCTGCCGGTCCTCGGCGGTCTTGATCGCTTCCGCGTTCGCCCCGATCAGCTCAACGTTGTGCCGTGACAGAGCACCGTTTTCGTACAGCGCCATGGCCAGGTTGATGCCGGTCTGGCCGCCGACCGTCGGGAGAATGGCGTCCGGTTTCTCGCGCTCGATGATCCGTTCCAGCGTCTCGGGCGTGAGCGGCTCGATGTAGGTTCGATCCGCGAACTCCGGGTCGGTCATGATCGTGGCCGGGTTCGAATTGACGAGGATGATCCGGTAGCCTTCGTCCTTCAGAGCCTTGCAGGCCTGCGTGCCTGAATAGTCGAATTCGCACGCTTGTCCGATGACGATGGGGCCGGATCCGATGATGAGAATGGAGTTGATGTCAGTGCGCTTCGGCATGAGGCGGGGCGCATGATACAAGCAGTTACGGTGTCTCGCGGTTTCGGAGTCTCGCGGTATCGTGGCGGCTACTCTCGCGCCCTGGCATACAACCGCGAGACCTCGTAACCGCGTCATGCAACGCTTCATCTCATGGGACCAGATCGACGTCCGGGTCGACGGCGCGAAGCTCAACGCGCTGGCGGCCACCTTCCGCGTCGATCCGATCGAGCGGATGGAGCTGCAGTTCTTCAATGGCTTGCTGCGCATTGCCGGTACGATCCGGAAATTCATCAGCGTGCCGTTTACCGTCGATATCCGCGAGATTCGGCCCAGCGGCCGTAGCGTAAGTGTTCCGATCTCCTCGGCGTCGGCGTTCGGCGCGCTGCCGATTCCTCAATTTCTCTTCGGTCTTGTCCGAAACCAGCTTCCCGCCGATCTGTTGCGCTACGAGGATCCGGCGACGTTCGTTGTTTCATTGGAGCGCTTCTTGCCATCATTCATCGATGCGGACATCCAGAAAATCTGGATCATCGACGGCGGCCTGGCGGTGACCCTCGGGAGAGGCGGCGCCGACCTTCCACCATCTTCGGAGGAAAACCATGGAAGAGACGCCTGACGCGGTCCCAGGCGGGACTGATGACGATTTCGCACGCGAGATCCGCGAGGCCCTGCAAAACGAACTGCCGCAGGACGAACTGCCGCGCGACCGCGCCACCCGTTTCTACGACCGCATCCGCAACACGATCCAGCGTTATGTCGACGGCAAGGGGAAGTTGCTGGGCAGGACGGCGGAGTTTCTTCTGCTCGTTCCCGACGTCTTCATCCTCCTGTGGCGTCTCACCACCGACTCGCGCGTGAACAGAAAGGACAAGATCCTTCTCGGCAGCGCGGTGGCGTACTACGTGATGCCGTTCGATCTGATCCCCGAGGCCATCGTCGGACCAATCGGCTATCTCGATGATCTCGTCTTCGGTGTCTACGTCCTGAACAAGGTCCTCGGCAGCGTCGATGCCAGCATCGTCCGCGAGCACTGGAGCGGCAGCGAAGACGTGCTCGACTCCATCCAGCGCGTGCTCAACGCCGCGGAATCACTGATCGGAAAAGACCTGGCGGGGAAGATCAAGAAGATGATGGGGAAGTAGTTAGCCGGTTGTCCTGAGCCGCCGGCGCCTGGATCATCCCTATGGTCTCGCGGGATCAAAGCGACTCAAGAGAAGCAAGCCGCCGCCGAAGCAGCTCCCGCTCCGCATCCGTAGGCGCGGAAGCGAGGGCCCGTTCAAGGTAGAGTCGCGCCTCCTCGTTGTGCCCAGCGCGCCGATGCAACTCCCCAAGCACGGCATCCCACAAGTGGTATCCAAGCAACCACGGGGGCGGCTCAATGGTCTTCAGGAGGGCAAGCCCCGCCTCAGGCGAATGAATCCTGCGAGCCGGTTAAAGGGCCTGACAAGCCGGAAGGATTGGAGGTATCGGTCAGAAGGACGCCATCTCCCGGATTTCCACGCATGCGCCGGGCGTTTGCATCATCGGCATCGCTTTCACCACGGCTACCGCGCCTTCGTAATCATCCGCGGCGATGATCATGAAGCCGCCCACGATTTCTTTCGCCTCGGCAAAGGGTCCATCCGTAACGCCGGAGGCGGTGAGGACCTTGCCGGACGGTTTCAACTTGCTGCCCATATCGAGGATGTTGGCTTTGAATGTTTCCTTCCATTCGTTAAAGGCGGCGAACATCTCCTGCATTTCCGCGGGCGAAGGTTTGTTTTGGCTGGGTGCGCCGCGGTACATGCAGAGGTATTTTTGGGTCGGCATCTGCTTCTCCTAGTGTTGTTTTTGCGCCCATCAGTGCGGCGTCATCCAAGAGACGCGCGGAGAGGGGCCAATCGGACACTTGAACCAAAGTTTTTTCGCTGCCCCAAGCTTGGCTTTTCACTGCGCGGCCTCGTGGGATCGATAGTCGTGCTGCGGGCCATCATCTTTTCGCTGGCCTCTTCCGGGGCCTCGCCGCCCCGGACTTCTTCGCTGGCAGCCCGCACACGAAGTCGATGCCGCACTGGAGCCATTTCGCGAGAGCGGCATCGGTCTTGTAGCCTGCGGGGTCTACGTACACCATGCCAGTCAGGGACCGGCCGGTGAAGTCCATGGGTCGCGCGTGCGGTTGAGCCAGAGCCCTCTCGTACCCGTCCGGCCCGATGCGAACCATCAACGCCGCATTCGTGAGGCCGCAGCACATGCTGCCGTTTACCATGAAGCACAGCCCGCCGAACATCTTCTTCTCGATGACGTCCTCTCGCGTGGAGAGGATTCTTCGCACCCGGTCGGCCGTCTTCTCGTCGTAGCCCATCGCGTGGTCACCCTGCCATCGAAGGTCTCTCGCGATGGATCAGCCCGAGAAGGAGGCCGAAGACCGTGAACTGAACCAACCCAACCGCCAGTTCGACAGCGATCCAACTCGCGACCGAGGGCACCATGTACTTCGCCGCCTCGGCGCAAGCGGTGTAGGAAACCAGGAAGGCACCCATTAGCCACGAGAAGCCGAGCGCGCTCTTCGTCGTGCTCTTGCCGCCGGCAAAACGCGTGTACAGCACGGAAAGCACGACGCCCTGAATCAACATAGCAAGCATGCCGAACTGAAACAGCGTCTCCTTGCGGATGTAGGTCACTGCAGCGTAATGATCGGCGAAGACCAGAAAATGGGATGGCGCCTGCGTGCCAAAGGTCGCTACTACCCAGGCTAGAACTGTCAAAGAGCCCTTCTTCATGATTCGGTCCTATTGATCGCTTTCAACGTTCTGTGGTGCACGCTTCTTGCGTGCGTCGTCGGACTGGAACAGTGTTGGCTGAATTCCGATCAGACAATCTTCGCGCCCTCGGGCGGCTTCGGCTCGCCGACGGTCTGGTAGAACCACACCTCGTAGCCGCACGGGTCCATCACCTTGAACGTCTTGTCGCCCCACCACTGCATCGCCAGTGGGTCCGTGATCTTTGCGCCCTTCTTCTTCTTGAGCTGATCGTGGTACGCGACGACGTCGGCGACCTCGAGGTAGATCTCGACGGGCTGCTTTGTCGGTCCCGCCTTGCTGCCCGGAGCCTTCCCGGGCGCGCGCCCGAACATGATGCGCGCGCCATCCTTGATGACAGTGCAGAAGTCGAACTGGCCATCCTTACCGACCACGCCCATCACGTGGTCGAAGCCGAGCGTGTCGACGTAGAAGCTGCGGATCTCGTCGACGGACTCGACGGCGATGATGGGCATCACTTCCCTGCGTGCTGGTTTGCTCATGTCTTTCTCTCCTTCGCGCCGGAGCGCGCAATCGTTGTCTACAGCGGCATCCTCCCACCTCACCATTGTCAATTTCAACTACTCGTGGTAGTAGAAAGATCGCGATGCGCGTGCCCGATCCGGAGCTGCTGGAGGAAGTCGGTCTCACCCTTTATGAACGGAGGGCGCTTGTAGCTCTTATGGGTTTCGGTATCGCCGACGCGGCGTCAATCTGTCACGAGGGCGGCGTTCCGACCTCGAAGATCTACCTGGCCATGGAGAAGCTGGCCCGACTCGGCCTAGCACAGGTGCAGCCGACGCGCCCGAAGATGTACGCGGCGCTTTCCGCGGACACTGTTGTCGACCGTGTGGTGGAGCTCGCGCGCGAACGAGCGGAGCGCTTCGCGGCCGGCTCGCAGGACCTCCGCCGCCTGTTTGGATCACTCCCCGGACGGCTTCGTGGACGACAGACCTTCGTCGACCTGGCCCTCGGTGCCGAAAGCTACGTCAAGCGACACCTGGTGCACCTCGCCGCCGCGCAGGAGAAGATCCTCTCGTACATGGAGCACAGCGACCTGCAATCGATCGATCAGGCGGTCGCCTCTGGATTTCCGATTCTCCGCCGCATCGCGAGGAACGCCGCCGAGAGGAAGGTACGCCAGCACGTCGTGTTCGGGTTCTCGTACCAGGGCGCACCTCGGCTGATGGAGTTTCTGAAGAAGCACCGAGCCGAGGTCCGCCACCTCACCGGAGTTCGCTACTCGGGCGAGCTTGGTCATCCGTTTCACGTTGTCGACGGGGAGGTGGTCATCCTGCCCCTCGACCACCCCTTCGTGCCGGAGGGACGCTTCGCGTCGCTGCTGGTCCGCGACCGGGATCTGGCGCAGAACCTGACCGATGGGTTCGAGGGACTGTGGCGTAAAGCGATGAAGAGTTTGCAGGAGATCAACTTCGACCCCCGCGGCGCCCAGCAGCCACCGACGGCCGAGTAGACCGCGTTCCCGGCACCCAGACCGAAACCACTGCGCATGGCCGCGGGCTGGTCTGCCAGGCTCCGTCTGGTGAAGGAAGGGAGCGTCGAGTTGGCACAAAGCCCCTTATCGGACCTTTCTGTTCGACGTCTAGGATGATAGTTTCGGCCCCTCCCCCACGTACCGCGCTCTCGGCCGGATCATCTCGTCCTTCGCGTACTGCTCGATGGCGTGACCGATCCAGCCGATGCTGCGGCCGAGGGCGAAGAGCGTCAGCGCCGCGCCACGATCGAGCTTGAGTGCCCGGGCCAGGATCACGAGCGCGAAATCGATCGTCGGCTTGTCGCCCGTGAGCTCTTCTCCGGCCTTGGCCAGGCTGCGAGCGAAAACGACCTCCGGCGATTTGGCGAAACGCTTTGTCAGCAGTTCCATCAGCAGCGCGGCGCGCGGGTCGCCGTCGGCATAAAGGCGATGTCCGAAGCCGTGGATCGGCTCGTGCCGGCGAAGGCGGTCGGTCAGCGCCTTGCGCACGTCGCGGGTGCGGCGAAGGTCGGTGAACATCGATTCGACCTTTTCGCTCATGCCGCCGTGCTTCGCCCCCTCGATCGCCGTCAGTCCCGCGACGACGACCGCATAGGGACTCGACCCCGCCGAGGCGACACAGCGGGCCGTGAAGGAAGAGACGTTGAGCTCGTGATCGGCGCAGAGGATCAGCGCGGCGCGCAACAGTTCAACGGCGTGCGGCATCTTCGGGGTCCAGCGCTTGTGCAGCGTCTCCTCGATCGACTCTTCGAGCTCTGCCGATTCGACGGCCACGCTTGCCAGCAGATTGACGATGCGCCAGCCGGTCTGGGCCACAGCGCGCGGGCGCAGGTCATAGGCGAGAGGGTCGCGCGCGCCGACGAGCGGCAGCATCGACTGCGCGCGGCTGACGAACGGCAGGTCCTCGGCGCTCTTTCCGCCGGCGACGACGTGCAGCGGGGTGCTGGCGAAGAGGCCGGCGTCGAAACTGCCCGTCCAGAGCAGTGCCGCCACTTCTTCCACGCTGCGCGTGCGCGCGAGCTCGCAGGCGTCGTAGCCGCGATAGTAGAGCCGATCCGAGTCGATCAGCGTGATCGATGATTCGAGCACCGGCACACCCCAATGGAGGGCCCGCTCGGCGGTCTTTCCCGGCTCGCGGCGCTGCTCGCTCCGGCTACGCAACCGTTCGACGTCCTCGGCGGCATACCGGCGCTGGTGTGTGTTGCCGGGCGACGGCGAGGAGCGCACCAGTCCGCGGCTGACGTACGCATAGAGCGTCGTCCGGCTGACGCCGAGGCGTTTGGACGCATCATCCGAAGAAAGCCACGTGACCATCGGCGCGTACGCTACCACTCGAACATTGATCATGCAATCAACGTTGACAACATTGATGCGAGGTCCTAGGTTGCGGGTATGAACGAGAACATCACCATCCACAACGGACTCGAAGGCATCATCGCCGCGGAAACGTCGCTGAGCATGGTCGACGGCACCGCCGGGGAGCTGGTCATCGCCGGATTCCCGGTCGCGGAGCTGGCCACGAATGCCACGTTCGAGGAGACGGCTCACCTCCTCTGGTACGGCGCGCTGCCTGACGAGGACGAGTTGAACGCGTTCCGCGCCGATCTGGCGCGCAGACGCGAGCTCCCACCCGTTGCCTACGAGCTCCTGCGCGCGGCCGCCAATGAGAAAGCGGACGGCATGGATGCATTGCGCATGGCGGCGGGGACTATCAGCCTGCGCGGAGATTCACGTGGCACAGACACTCTTGTCTGGGCGGCTGACGATGATGCGGCGCGCAACCTCCTGGCTGCCTTCCCGACGATCGTCGCCGCATACTGGCGCTTCCTCAACGATCGAGCACCGATCGCGCCGCGCGCCGACCTCGGACATGCAGCGAACTTTCTTTCCATGCTGTCAGGAGTGACGCCCTCGGACGAGCGCGTACGCGGCCTCGAGACCTATCTCAACACCGTCGTCGACCACGGCCTCAACTCCTCGACGTTCACCGCCCGGGTGATCGCATCGACGAATTCCGATCTCGTCTCCGCCATCACCGGCGCGATCGGCGCGCTGAAAGGTCCGCTCCACGGCGGCGCGCCCGGGCCGGCGCTGGACATGGTCTTCGCCATCGGTGCGGCGGAGCGTGCCGAGGGCGTGCTGCGGAAGAAAATCGAATCGGGCGAGAAGCTGATGGGCTTCGGCCATCGCGTTTACAAAGTGCGCGACCCGCGCGCTGATGTGCTCGCCGCGGCCGCGGAACGGATGTTCACGCGTGGCGGCGACAGGGCACTCTACGACCTCGCCCGCGCGGTCGAGTCCGTCGCGCTCCGGCTGCTCGAGGTGTACAAGCCGGGCCGCAATCTGCAGACGAATGTCGAGTTCTACACCGCGCTGCTTCTGCACGGCCTCGATCTCGAGGTCCCGCTCTTCACGCCGACCTTCGCCATCAGCCGTGTGGCCGGCTGGATCGCGCACTGTTTCGAGCAGCGCCGGGCCAACCGGATCATACGGCCCCAGTCGGTCTATCGGGGAGCCCGGGACCTTCGCTGGCGATCGGCCGCCCAGCGTAAACCTGGAGCCACGAACCTCGTATCACCGTGATGGAGGCACGGTCATGTCTGCATTGATAGCGCTCTTCGGATTGGCGATGTTCGTGGTCGTCGCGTTTACGGCGGTGGCGTTGTTGGCGGTCGTTGCGAAAGTCATCCTGCTGCCCCTGCGCCTTGCGATGCTGCCGCTCAAGCTCCTGGCTCTACCGTTCATCGCCGTCGCCCTGTTGGTCAAATTCGCTTTTCTGATCGCCATCGGCTCGGTGGTGATGGCGCTGCTGATTCCGTTGGCGATCCTGGCCCTCCTCATCGGAGCGCCGATCGCGATCATCTCGTCGCTCACGTGAAGGTGGGCGGGATTCTTGCGTTGTTCTGATAACGCATGACCCAGCCGCGCGCATTGATCATCGATGATGACGACCCCATCCGGACGATGTTGTCGATGATCGTCCGCCATCAGGGGATCAGTGTCGATACGGCGCGGGATGGCGGCGAAGCGATCGAGAGTCTCGACCGCGACGGCTATAACGTGGTCGTTCTCGATCTGATGATGCCCCGCGTCGACGGGTATGCCGTGCTCGAGCATATGCGTGCTCATCAGCCGGAGTTGCTGCCTTGCACCATCCTCGCGACAGCCGTGCCCGAGCGTGACGTCCGGCACAACCTGCAGGACGACGTCTACATGGTGCACGCGAAGCCGTTCGATTTGCAGCGGTTCATTGCCGACATCCGCCATTGCGCCCATCTCGACGCGGCCTGAGCCGGCACGGCCGGCAGCGTTGGTTGCCCAAGGCCCGCCAGCAGTAGCGCAAGAACGTTTCCACCGTGCATGCTCCTGGAGCGGCCTCAGCGCATAATGCGCGCTGCAATGCCGCGTACGATCCACACCGAGCGCCATTTCACCGCCAGCGACACCGTTCGCGACGTCGTCATCGGTATGTCCGACGGTCTGACCGTGCCGTTTGCGCTTGCTGCAGGACTGAGCGGTGCGGTCGCCGCGAGCGGCATCGTCGTGACCGCCGGTCTGGCCGAGATCGCTGCCGGCTCGATCGCCATGGGGTTGGGCGGTTACCTGGCCGCGAAGTCGGACGCCGAGCATTACGCCGCGGAGAAGCGCAAGGAGGAGCAGGAGATCATGGACATCCCTCGGGAGGAGATGCGCGAGGTGGCCGACATCTTTCGCCACTACGGCATCCCCGACGAGCACATCCGCCCGGTCGTTCACGCCATGAGCGAGCGGCCGAAGGAGTGGGTCGACTTCATGATGCGCTTCGAGCTCGGGCTGGAGAAGCCCGATCCCAAGCGGGCGCGCAACAGCGCGGCGGTGATCGCGCTCTCATACCTCGTTGGCGGCTTGGTTCCACTCGCGCCCTACATGTTCCTGCGCACCGCGCAGGACGCACTTCTTCCCTCGATTGTCGTAACCCTCATCGCCCTGGCGGTCTTCGGCTACGTGAAGGGCCGCTACACCGGCGCCGGCCCGTGGAAGAGTGCGGTGCAGACGACGGTCGTCGGCAGCCTCGCCGCTGCCGCGGCGTTCGCGATCGCGAAGGCGATTACGTAACCCCTACCGCTTCACGTACTGCTTCTCGTAGTACGCCTTGAACTCCGCGCTGCGCTCTTTGATGGCACGCCACCACGGCTCGTTCCCGACGTACCACTGCACGGTGCGGCGGAGGGCGTCGTCGAAATTCGTCAAGCAACGAAAGCCCATGGACTCGACTTTCGACATATCGATCGAATAGCGGCGGTCGTGTCCCTGCCGGTCGGCCACGCGCTTGATGAGCGTATCCGGCTTCCCCGTCAGCTCGAGGATCTTCTGCGTGATGTCGCGGTTCTCGCGCTCGTTGCCTCCGCCGATGTTGTACGTCTCCCCGTCGACACCGTGCTCGATGAGGAAATCGACCGCGGCGCAATGATCCTCGGCGTAGAGCCAGTCGCGGACGTTGCGGCCGTCGCCGTAGAGCGGGAGGGGCTGGTCGTCGATGGCGTTCGTGACGAAGAGGGGGATGAGCTTCTCCGGGTACTGCCACGGACCGAAGTTGTTCGAGGCGCGCGTGACGATGACCGGCAGGCCGTACGTCTGCGAGTAGGCATACGCCATCCGATCGCCGCCGGCTTTCGACGCCGAGTAGGGATTGCGCGGGTTCAGTGGATCGGTCTCACGGAAAGAGCCGGTATCGATCGAGCCGTAGACCTCATCCGTCGATATCTGGATGAAGCGTTTCAGCCGGGGGGCATGCTTCCGCGCCTCTTCAAGCAGCACGAGCACACCATGGACGTCGGTCTCGATGAATGTACCGGCTTCCATGAGAGAGCGGTCGACGTGGGTCTCCGCGGCGAAGTTGACGACGACGTCGACGCCGCTTCCGTCCACTCCCTTGTAGGCCTCGGCCACATCCTCAGGCTTGGCGATGTCGCCATGAACGAAACGGTAGTTCGACCTCCCCTCGTACTCGGCGAGGTTCTCGCGAATGCCGGCGTAGGTCAGCTTGTCGAGGTTCACGACTTGCGCGTCTTCGCCATATTTCTGGAAAAGGTAGCGAACGAAATTGGATCCGATAAAACCGGCACCGCCGGTGACGAGGTATCGCATGAGGGGCGGGGTTTTAGCACGAATGGAGTTCGAGAGAAAGGCGGGTGTTCGGGTGTCGGTAATAGGGTTATCGGTTATCGGTTGTCGGTTATCGGCTGCGGTAACCGACTACTCAGCAACTCAGCAACTCGACAACCGACAACCGACAACTCAACACCCATCAGCCCCGACTACAATCCCGCTCCCATGTCTCCCTTCCGTACCGAACTGCGAAGCCTCCTCCGCCTGGCGGGTCCGCTCGCCGCGGCCCAGGCGGGGACGCAGGTCATGGGTCTGGTCGATCTCGCGGTCGTCGGGCGGCTCGGTGCGCGCGAGCTTGGGGCGGCGGGGCTCGGCAACGCCATCTTCTTCACCATCTCCATCCTCGGCGTAGGGATCGTCTTCGGCGTCGATCCGATGATCTCGCACGCCTTCGGCGGGGGCGATCCGGTGCGCGCGCGGCACGTATTGTGGCAGGGCGTCTGGCTGGCGATTGGTGTTACGGTGGCGCTGACGATTCCTTTGCTCTTTGCGCCGATGCTCTTCCCGCTGTTCCGTGTCGAGTCGTCGCTGCAGCCGATGGCGATCCAGTTCCTTCTCGTGCGCACGGCCGGTCTCGCGCCGCTGCTGTTGTTTCTC
>Ga0137393_10000578_pt1 | contig 21960 bp, 18 predicted proteins | sample 15con2h34BmetaG_FD_101396 | JGI IMG/M metagenome (GOLD analysis project Ga0137393, IMG submission 101396) | Vadose zone soil microbial communities from Angelo Coast Range Reserve, California, USA - 15con2h3.4B metaG | ecosystem: Environmental > Terrestrial > Soil > Vadose zone > Saprolite...
AATGCCGTCGTCGGCAGCGGCGTCTTTCTGCTTCCCACCGAGTCGTACAAGCTCCTGGGGCCGTTCTCGCTCTGGGCGCCGCTGATCTTCGCGCTGCCGGTGTTCGTGCTCGTGCTCTGCTTCGCCGAGGCCGCCAGCCACTTCAGCGAGCCTGGCGGAGCGTATCTTTACGCCAAGACCGCCTTCGGCGACTTCATCGGATTCGAGACCGGATGGATGAACTGGCTGGCGCGCGTCACCTCGCTGGCGGCGCTGTCGAACGGATTCGTAGTCTCGCTGGCGCGCATCTTCCCGGCGCTCGGGGGCACTACCGCGCGCATCGTAGTCATCCTGGTCTCGATCGCCATCCTCACGGCCATCCACTACGTCGGGGTGAAATACGGCGCAGCGTCGATTTATGTCTTCACCCTCGGCAAGCTGATTCCGCTGGTCGGGTTCATCGTGGTGGCCCTGATCGCCTGGAAGCACAATCCGATTCCGGCTTCGATGCACCTCCCCGGCCCGGGAACGGATTGGAGCGGCGCGGCGCTGTTCATGCTCTTCGCCTACGCCGGCTTCGAGAACATGGGCGTTCCGGCCGGCGAGTTCCGCAATCCCAAGAAAGAGCTGCCGCGGGCGCTGCTGGTCGGGACGCTGGCCATCGCCGCGATCTACGTGCTGGCGCAGCTCGGCGCGATGTCGGCGCTCCCCGATCTCTCGAAGACGGCCACGCCGATCGCCGATGCCGCGGCCGCTCTCATCGGCAGTGCCGGCGCAATCATCGTGACCCTCGGCGCGCTCCTGTCGATGGCGGGCACGAACTCAGGCACCGTCCTCGAAGGCTCCCGCATGCTCTACGCGATCTCCCTCGGCCGGCCGCGTCTGCGCGCCGTCAGCTACGTCCATCCCCTCTTCCGCACCCCGACGGTTGCGATCCTCATTCATGTCCTCTTCGCCGCCGTCCTTGCCTGCGCCGGCTCCTTCGCCAAACTGGCCATGCTCTCCGCCGTAGCCCGTCTGACGACCTATCTCTTCACCTGCGCCGCGGTCCCGTTCCTGCGCAGGCTGAACGAGGGCTTCCGGACACCCGGCCTGATCATCCCCATCCTCGGCACCGCAATCTCGCTGGCGCTGTTCCTAACGCTCAGCAAGTTCAACTTCCTCGCCGCCGGGATCGCGATCGCGGTGGGGGCGGTGATCTACCTCTTATCGGGGCCGGCGAAGGCGGCTTGAGATCCGTAGCGCGCGTAGCGCGCGATTGAAACGTAGGTCGGACTCTCCAGTCCGACCGGAGCTTGGGAAGCTGTGTCTCGCCGCCGGCCTCGCAAGTACCGGTCGGACTGGAGAGTCCGACCTACGTTCAACGCGGACACGCGCGCCAGGAAACTCTTCCGGCACCTTCCCGTACAGACCTTTGTCCCACGTTCCAATCAGGAGCATCAATGACACAACGATTGGGTCTGGACCGGGCCATTGTCGCCGGCTGCCTGGTATTCATCGGCGTTCTGGCTCTCGGGATATCTCGAGCGCGACGTGCTGGTTCTTCACGTGCTCCAGTCACTGATCTACGTAACGGTCATCTATCTCAGCCTGCGGCACAGCAAATGGGGATACGCGATCGGCATCTCCATCGCCATCCTCTGGAACTTTTACAACCTCTTCACCGGCTTCGTCTTCCGCGCAGGCTTTGGGCAGTGGCGGGTCCTGTTTCACGGACACGCAGTGACGAACCTGGTTCAATTCAGCGTCCCGATCGCATGGTTCGATCATCTCGTCCTGATCGTACTGCTCTCGCTGGCCTACATCCGTCTTGACGACCGGCGGTGGAGTGACACCCTAAGGATGCTGGCCGCGCTGGCCGGTACGTTCCTCTACTTCGTCGCGATCATCGCGCTGACGTGGCCCCAATTCATTCCTCGTCTACGGGCGCATTTTGGGTTTTGAGCGGTGGGCGCCGGCGATCTGGAACGTCCAGAGAGACACCGGCGCGCTTCGTTATACGGCGTCACCGCCATCAGCAGACATCGCGTCACTCACCTACCGGAACGTACGCTTCCGATCTGGCAGTACCGTTCCTGCGAAAGCTGAACGGAGGATTCCCGGCGCCTGGTCTCATCATCCCGATCCTCGGCACAGCGATTTCTCTGGCGTTGTTTTTTCACCCTCAACGCCCTCAACTTCATCGCCGCCGCAATCGCCCTAGCGGTTGGTGCTCTGCTTTATTTTGTATCGTTACCGGCGCCAAAGGTACGCCATCCTAGACATTTGCTGGACCGCTTGCCGTGACCACAACCAGACAGATAGACACGTTTAGTTGTCATTCTGGCTAAATACAGATATAGACGCCCACGAGGCACGATTTCCGTGCTGAAAAGGAGCGACTATGAACAAGTTTCTTGGTCTATTTCTGATCTGGCTCACTTTCACAGGAGTCGCAATTGCGCAGTTTACTCCGAACCAGTTTGTGTGTGTAAATTATCCTGAGAACCGAGGAGTGCTGGTTGACGGTACGCTAGTGGGCAACACGAATCAGACATTCGCGGTTGAGCAAGGAACCCACACCTTCGATCTCGGTAATCCAGTCGACTACACCCCAACGTCTCAAACAATCTCCGTGTACAACCAAACGGATCCTAGGTACCCGCTGTCGATCAACTTTACACAGAACACTCCCCCTCCGGGTCCGACGCCACCCGACGACATTCAAGATGGGTGCAATCCGCAGTGCAGTCCGATCATCATCAATTTCGAAAACGGCGGTTATCGGTTAACCGGTGCGAATGCCCCCGTCTCGTTCGACATGCTCGGTAACGGTCATCCCATTATCATGGGCTGGACCGCGGCTGGAGCAGATGAAGCATTCCTCTGGCTTGACCGGAATCACAACGGTAGCGTCACCAGTGGCGCAGAACTGTTCGGAAACTTCACGCAACTCCAGAACGGCAAGCTGGCAAAGAACGGTTTTGAAGCGCTGGCCGAATTCGATGCCAATCACGATGGAGTGATCGATGATCACGACGCGATCTGGCCGCAACTGCTCCTGTGGCGCGACCTGAACCACAACGGTGTCTGTGATCCGGGCGAAAGTTCACCTCTCAGCACCAGCGGCGTTACCGAGATCGACCTGCACGATCACTGGACGGGAAAGCATGATTCCTGGGGTAACGCTTTCCGCTATGAGTCGCTGATCTCTATCAGGGACGGATCGAGCCACGCCGTACGGAAACATCCCGTCTACGACATCTTCTTCGTCACTCTGTCGGAGTAAAAAATCCTTCGATTGAACGGCGGGCGGTTCGCGCCCGCCGTTCGGAGCGCGCCTTCGCAAGTCGAACACAGGCTCCGCGTGCAGTTCTACGTTTAATCCCCGCTTCCGCGCGCCGACGGTTGCGATCCTGATTCACGTTCTCTTCGCTGGCGTGCGCCGGCTCGTCCGCCAAGCTACCATGCTCTCCGCGGTAGCCAACCTGACGACGTACCTCTTCACCTGCGCCGCGGTGTCATTCCTCCGCAAGCTGAACGAGGGCTTCCGAACGCCCGGCCTGATCATCCCCATCCTCGGTACGGCGATCTCGCTGGCGCTGTTCCTGACGCTAAACGCCTACAACTTCATCGCCGCGGCGATTGCGCTGGCGGTGGGGGCGGTGATCTACTGGCTTTCGCGTCCGGTGTTGATCAGGGCGTAAGCGCGACGCACTTACCCGTGGCGACAGTGCTCACCGGCGTGGCACCCGTGTCGATCATGAATTGCTTGAAGCAGGGATCCTGATCGATGAGCACCTTCGACGCCTCCATGAGGCCGTTGAAACTCTCGTCGCTGAGGTTGGAGAAGTTCGTGCCGATGCCGTTCACAGTGGCGCGCAGCTTGTCGTCCTTGATGAGCGAGAAGCTGAGAATGACAGGGTAGTAGACGGTCGGGTTGGCTTCCTTTGCCGCCTGTTGGTCGGCAGCGCGGCCGCGGAAGGTTGCCAGCAGCGATTCAACGCTGTCAAAGGAGACGTTATCCATCGGTGTGCCAGTCACCGCCCCGATGACGCCTTTGATACCCGGTTCCGCAGCCGTGGCGTCGATGACTACTTTCGAGGACGACGTGCCGGAGTTGACCACGATCACCAGGATCCGACGGATCTCGTGATTCGAAAGGAAATTATTTATGGTGAAGCCGGTGTGAGGTGGGTTGCGGGTTGGCTCAGCGAACGTGTCGGTGGAGATGATGGCGTGCATGGGCGCGCGCAACCCAATATTGTCGGCAAGACCGCCGTCAAGCATGTGCAAGTGGGTGCGTGCCTTGTCCATATAGCCGTCGAGCTCGTCCGCCAGGCGCGGACGGGAGGGATTGGCGTAGACATCGGCGCGCGCGAGGCCCGCCCAAGTCGGCGGTTTGATGTAACCGCAGCTGCGATACGTGTCTAGAACCATCGGAGACAAGAGCCCTGGGAACGCAGAGGACGCGGCAACCGCGCGTGCGACATGCACCTGATTGATATCGGAGCAGATCGGGTCGAACTGGTCCTGCGTCCACTCGAACCGCGCTCCCAACTCGATCTCGGTCGAGTTGGCAATGATCAGCGGCGCATGCCACTTCGGCTGCTCGTCCAGTAGCTGCTTGAACGTCTTATTCTCGAAGAGGACCTTATCGTAAAGCTCGGATGCGACGTCGATGCGATGAAAGTTTGGGGAGAAGAGAAGCTTGAATACGTTCGGAGAAAGGAACGCCGAGTGAAAGAGCTGTCCCTGGATGTCCTGGCGGAGGAAATCGGACTCAAAGGTCTTGAAGCCACCGCGGCCATGCAGACCGTAAAACATCGACGTGAACGAGCCGCCCGAGACGGATGAGATCACGTTCACGTGGTCCAGCAGCTTCTTGCCGTCCTTCGTGTCGATGGTATCCAGCTTTTTCAGAACGCCGTACGAGAAGCCCGCGGCGCGCGTGCCACCGCCGGAGAATGTCAGGATGACGAATGTGCTCTTGTCGCTGTCCGGAATGTCGGTCGTAGCCCAGCGGTAGCCGTGTTCCAGATTCGGTGCCTGCTTCAGCTCGGGGTTGATCGGGTAGTGTGCCGAACAAGCGAAGCACACTGCGGCAAAAGCGGCGGCGAGAAGACTGTAGGTTCTGTTCATATAGGTAAGAACTCGACGACAGTTGGCGTGACGGGCGTTCCGTCGACGAGCACCACGATCTGCGGTGGTTGGTAGTCCTTCGGGACATCGAGATCGATTGTACGTGTCCCGAGCTGAACGCTGAACGCGGTGTTCGTCTTGCCGAAACGGACACTGTCAACGTAGACATCGCGCACCGAGGGGAAAGTAACGAGAACCCAAGCGTCCATACCTATAGGAGTGACCGAAAGCAGAAAATCCCTACCCCCTACCGGAACATCCACGTACAAATCCCCGCCGCCACGAATGCCGCCACGATGTCCCCCACCAGCGCGGCCGGAATGGCGTGGCGGGTCCGCTTCACGCCGACGGCGCCGAAGTAGACGGCCAGGACGTAGAAGAGCGTCTCGCTGCTGCCGTAGAGCGTGGCGGCCATGCGCGAGAGGAGGGAATCGGCGCCGTAGCGTTTGATGATGTCGGTGGTCAGGGCCAGCGAGCCGCTGCCGCTCAGCGTTCGCAGCACGGCCAGCGGGAAGAGCTCGGGGGGGAAGATCGTCCGGCTCAGGAGCGGGCGGATGGCATTCGTCAGCATGTCCATCGCCCCCGAGGCGCGGAACATGCCGATGGCCACGAGGATGCCCACCAGGAACGGGATGATGCGCACCGCCACCTGGAACCCTTCCTTCGCCCCTTCGATAAAGACGTCGTAGACCTTGATCCCGCGAATGAGGCCGACCAGCGGAATGCCGACCAGCAGGACCGGGATGGCCCATAGGGAGATGGATTGGAGGATCTCGCGGATCACGGAGCCACCTCTGGTGGGACGGGTTGTCGGTTGTCGGTTATCGGTGGTCGCGTTGGGAAGAAACGCTGGAGGAGCTTTGCGGTCGTTATCGCGGCGACGGCGCCGCAGAGGGTGGCGATGAGGGTGGTGGGAATGATCGAGGTCGGTACCTGGGCACCGGCGGCGGCCAGGACGCCGATGATCGTCGTCGGGATGAACTGCACGCCGGCGGTGTTCAGGACCATGAAGGTCACCATCGGATTCGAGGCAGTCTCCTTGTCGGGATTCAGCTCCTGCAACTCCTCCATCGCTTTGATTCCGAGCGGCGTGGCGGCGTTGTTGAGGCCGAGCATGTTTGCGGAGACGCTCATGACCATCGCCCCGATTGCCGGATGATCGGGCGGGACCTCGGGGAAGAGAATCCTGCTGATGGGCCGCAGGATGCGGCTGAGCATCGACACGAGTCCGGCCTGCTCGGCCACGCGCATGATGCCGAGCCAGAGCGTCATAATGCCGACCAGCCCGAGGGAAATCTCGACCGCTGTTTTCGCCGACTCGACCGATGCCTTGGTCACCGCGGCGGCATTGCCTGTGAAAATAGCCACGATGAGCGCGACCGCCATCAGGCCGAACCAGATGTAATTCAGCATGAGGGCGATTGTAGTCTGCGGTCCCTGGGAGCGCGGGCGTCTCGCCCGCGCATGCAAGCAGCAGGATACCGAGCATCAAACGCGGGCGAGACGCCCATACGCGCTAACTTACGATAGGAGTATCGTAAGTGTATGAGCCAAAGGGTGGAAGAGCGAGAGTGGGTTCAGTTCCAATGGGCGTACATGTTGTCGTTGCTTGGGGGAAGAGCGCGGGTGGAGGAGTTGGCTTACGAAACTGGGGCATTCACGCGGCGGCGGGCGATTCGAAGTCCTATCGACGTGCTGCAAATGATCTTGATGTGGGCGGTGGCCGAACGATCGTTGCGCGAAACGGCCATGCTCGCGGCCGAGGCAGGACTGGCTGACGTGAGCAACGTTGCGCTGTTCAAACGATTCGGTAAGGCTGGTAAGTGGCTGACGTCATTGCTGATGGCCATGCTCACGGACCGGCCGAAGGGAGAGCTGGGCTCGGAACGACGCATCCGAGTGATCGACGCGACTGCGATCAGTCGGCCCGGACACCAAGGTACCGATCTGCGCGTGCACCTGTCGATGCAGCTGGGAACCAACCGGAGCGATTCCATCGAGCTGACGGACGGCCGGGAAGCCGAAAGCCTGGACCGCTTCACGTTCAACCCGGGCGAGATCCTACTGGCAGACAGCGCTTATGCGCATCGTGAGCCCCTGGCTCGTGTGGCGGAGAGGGGCGCGTTCTTCGTGGTGCGTTCGGTTTGGTCGTTTCCTCTGGAAAATGAGGACGGAACCAGGTTCGATTTATTCGAGGCACTTCGCCGTTTGCCGGAAGCACAGCCGGGAGAATTTGCCGTGCAATTCCGTGGAAAAGATGGCCGGCCGACCGCCTGTCGACTCGTGGCCATCCGCAGAACCGAGCAATCAGCAACCCACGAAAGAGAGCGTGTGACCAAGAACAGCAAACGGCATGGAGCGAAAGCGATCGATCTGCGGACGCTCGAGTACGCGGGGTATGTCTGCCTGATCACCAATGTGCCGCCAGAGCTATCGTGTCAGAGCGTTCTCGACCTGTTCCGGTTTCGCTGGCAGATCGAAATGAGATTCAAGGATCTCAAGTCTGTGATTCATCTTGCCGAGGTGCCGGCTCGCAGCCCTGAACTGCTCGAGGTATACGTTCTGGCCAAGCTTCTGGTGGCGGTGGTGATCGAGAATCTGTCCGCAGCCGAGTCTTTTTTCCCCTGGGGATACCCCATCCCAACCCATCAGCTGGTGGCGTCTGTCCCGGCTGATCCTTGACTCCATCATTTCCGCGATCAAACCAGTCATTTCCCTCGGCTCGCTCCGCCATCGACATCGCCACCGTCTGCGCCATCTCGCCCAAACACCACGTGCGCGTATCTATCAACGCGCTACCGCGCTGTCCCTCGTTGGAGACGTAAGTTAGCGCGTATGGGCGAGACGCCCGCGCTCCAAGGAAGGTACTTCACCTTGCGGCGCGGCGGCGCGTTACCGAGCCGAATGCACGCGTGAACACGCGGGCAACACTGGCTGCCGACTGCTCGACGCGGTCGTAGGCGACAACCAGGCCGGTTGGCAGCGGCGCCGCGGAGACCGAGCCGTTGGGCGGTTGACCGGCAACGAGAAGCGCCGGCTCGCCGGTCGCCAGAAGCGACTGAGGATCGACGCCAACGCCGGACGTGGTGGTGGTCGTGATCGAGCCATCGTAGTACTCCTGCGTCGTGAGCAGCAGGAGGCTGGCGCCGGTGGCGACAAGACGATGGGAGAGGGTGTAGGCCGGCCCCGGCAGGATCTGGCGCGTCGCGTCGGCGACGCCGGCGGAACTGACGTGCGCGCCGAAGATCGACCCGCTCCGCCTCCAGCTCACCGCGTAGCTGTTGCCGCTCCAGGCGATGGACGGCAGCTCCTGGATCAGATTCGGCGTGCCATCGACAACGAGCGGCGAGGCATCGAGTGCGTTGCCGTCAGCCGCCAACCGCAGGGCCAGGATGCGCGAGGGAAAGAAGGTGTCGCACGGGTAGTAGCAGGCGTTGTCATTCCACGCGATCAGGTAGTCGTGGCCATTGCTGGCGATCGAGAGCTGATGGGCAGTGACGCTGGTGGGGATGGTCTCGTTCAAACGGAGCGGCGCGCCGGAGTCGGTGGCGATGGCGCGGGCGCGCACGCAGCGATCGTACGTCTGGCAGACGACGCCGTAGACCGCAAGTACGCCGTCGCCGTTCGAGCCGAGGACGAGCTCGTCCGCGGTTGCCAGCGGAACAGGCTCCGCATCGAGCCACAAGCCCGTCGTGGCGGAGAAACGCCGGAGGACGTAGTTGTTTCCGGAGGCGCCTGAAATCGCCCAGGCAATCACGTAGGTATTGCCGGCGGCCGCCACGCTCGCGGCGATTGCGTGACCGTTCGGATCACTGGCGACCTCGATCGGCGCCCCCCCGACAGACGCGCCGGACCACACCGGCGAGAACAGGTGCAGGTAGAGATGACTCGATCCGTCCGGACCGTACTCGTTCCAGACCAGCGCGTATCCGTTCGATGAGGACGCCACCTGCGGCGCCGTCTGAAGAGTGGCGGTCGAGGAAAGAGCCGGGTGCAACGGGCTGCCGGTCATGCTGACGACAGGGTCGATGCTTGTAGACACGCCGGCGCGGAAGGCGTCCGTGATCACGAGCAAGCTCGATCCGGCCTTCGCCATGACAACGCCGTAGCCTGTACCGGTCCAGGTGAGAAACTCACCGAGTGGAAATAAGGACACGGCGTTTCCCGCCGGCTCACTGGTCGACCAGGTGTGCGCGCTGCCATTCGCTTCCGAAGTCGTCCACGCGATCTGGTAGACATTTCCGTCGAACACGACGCCCGGCTTTGCCGCGGGATAGGAGAGACGCAAGGTTCTGTCACGCGGCGCGAAATTGCCGGCTGTTTTCTTCACGCCGGTTTTATCGAGATGGGCCAGGAATCCCGCCTGGTCGGTCGGCCCTCGGCTGACGAGAAGGTACTCGTCGGGGCCGCCGGCGAGAGCAAGCGTCGACCCGGTCATGGAAAGAGTGAGTCCCGTATCCGCCGTGCCGAGGAACTTGCCATTGCGGTCGATGCGGTCGGCCGATATGGGTCGGCCGGTGCCCGGCATCGTATGGAGGATCAGAAACTCCGATCCGCTGCTGGCAGCGACGATCGCCGTCTCCAGAAACGGTATCGCCAGATCCACGCCGATCGTTACGAAGTTGGCCTGGCTGTCGAGGATCATGGCCAGGCGATCTCCGACGAAGAGGATGCGGGTGTCCGACCCGGTTCCCATCGTCGCCGTCAACTGATTCACGATCTGTTTTGATTTGTGATCGGCGATCACGCCTTCGGGCGTGACAAACGAAAACGTCGTCTCGATCCCCCGCTCCGCGATCACCACGAAGGCCATGCCGTTCCAGAAGACGTCTCCGCCTGTCGCTCCGGTGGCGATCAGGATTCCGAGCGGGTCGAGCGGTACGCCGTCGGCGTCGATTCGGGAGCCGTAGAGGTCCGTTGCGCCGCGGCGCTGATCGAGCCAGACGGCGAAGGCGATCTGTCCGTTGGACGCGACCGCAAGCGTTTGCTGGCTCCCGGCCGCCGCGCCAAAGGCGTGTGCCGAGGCCGGCTGCTCCGGCGAGACCGCCGGCGGAAACGTCGACGCGGCGGCTGCGGTGTTGGCGGCGAATGCAGCGATAAGGAGAAGGGATCGCATCGGCTCTCCGGTGATTGTGGACCTATTACGGGTACAGGTCGAGGAGGGTCGTGTTAGAAGTAGCGGCGATGAATCGGAATCCTGCCGCCATCGCTCTGCTTACCACGGCGCTCGTCATCGCCGCGTGCCACAAGGAAACGACCCTCCCACCTCCTCCTCCCCGCCCCTCGATCCTCTTCGTCACCCTAGACACCACCCGCGCCGACGCCGCCGGGCCGGAGGCCGTTGGCGTGTCGACACCATCGTTTAACGCACTGGCCGCGCGCGGACGGCGCTATCGCTGGGCGTACGCGACCGTGCCTCAGACGCTGCCGTCGCACACCTCGATGTTGACCGGTCTCTATCCCGCTGGCCACGGAATCCATGAGAACGCGCGGCATCTCGGCGACACGCAGCCGCTGCTCGCGGAGCGCCTCCACGCCGCCGGCTATCGCACCGCCGCCTTCGTCTCCGCGTTTGCCCTGGCGCGCCGCTTCGGCCTGGCGCGCGGATTCGATACCTACGACGACGAACAGCCGGCCGGCGTGGCCGAACGGACAGCGAAGGAGACCACCGACCGCGTGATTGCGTTTCTTCGGGAGCCGGGAGTCGGGGGTCGGAGGTCGGAGAGGCCGCCTCCCTCCGAGTCCCGAGTCCCGACTCCCGACTCCCGCTCCAAGCAGCCGTTGTTTCTCTGGGTCCACTACTACGATCCCCACTACCCATACACGCCGCCGGAGCCGTTCCGCAGCCGTTACGCGGCGCAGCCGTACTACGGCGAGGTGGCGTACATGGACGAGCAGATCGGCCGTCTGGCCGCCGCGTTTGAACAGCAGGTCAAAGGGCCGGTCGCCATCGTCCTCGCCGGTGATCACGGCGAGGGGCTCGGCGAGCATGGAGAGCAGCAGCACGGCAACCTTCTCTACCAGGCCACGATGCACGTCCCGCTCGTCGTCATCGGGCCGGGTGTTCGTCCCGGAATCGGCGACACGCCGGTGAGCACGCGGCGCGTCTTCCACACGATCCTCGATTGGGCGGGCATCGATGCGACGAACAGCCTTCTCCGCGGCGATGCCGAGGTGGTCGTCGGTGAAGCGATGAAGCCGTTCCTCGACTTCGGCTGGCAGCCGCAGGTGATGGCGGTCGAGGGAAATCGCAAAGCGATCCTGGCCGGCAGGCTCGAGGTGTACGACGTCGCGGCCGATCCCGCCGAGAAACACGATCTCGCCGCCGGCGCCAGACTGTCGCGATCCGCGCGCGGCGCCCTGCACGACTATCCGATTCCGTCGATGGACGCACGGCAGAATGACGCCAATCTCAACGACGAAGAGCGCCGCAAGCTGGCCGCGCTCGGATACGTCAGCTCCGGGGCCAGGCCGGTCGTGCGCGCCGACGCGCCCCGTCCCGCGGACATGGCCCCGATGTTCGCGCTGCTCGACGAGGCCGCACGTCTCTTCGTCGACGAGCAATACGCGCGGGCCATTCCGCTTCTCGAACAGATCCTGGCCAACGATCCGCACAACCTCGACAGCGCGCTGCGGCTGGCCACGGCGCATTCGGCCCTGGGCCAGGAACAGGCCGCGGTCGAGGCGTACCGCGCCGCCGAGCGGATCGCCCCTGACTCGCCCGACGTACGCACCTATCTGGCGCTGCACTACGCACGTACCGCGGAATGGCCGCAAGCGGTTCCGATGCTGGAGCGGATCATCGCGGAGACGCCGGAGAAGGTACCGGCTCTCGAAGCGCTGGCCCTGCTGCGCGAACGGCAGGGGCAGATCGACGACGCCGTCCGTCTGCGCCAGAAGCTCTACACGCTCCGCTCCCCCACCACCGCCGAATGGACGCGCCTCGGGCAGATGCAGATGGCCCTCGGCCAGACGGCGCCGGCGATCGACTCATTCGAAAGGGCTCGCGCGCTCGAAGGGTCGTCGTTCAAACACGACACGGAGCTGGGCGTGCTCTATCTCGCGTCGCGGCGTTTCGACGAAGCTCGCACCGCCCTCGACCGCGTCGCTCCCTCCGATCCCAACTACCCTATGGCGCTCTTCAAGCGCGCCCAGGTCAGCGTACTGCTGCACGAGCCTGACGCTCCGGCGCGTATCACGGCCGCGCGCGCGCGCGCCGATACAACGACGCGGCAGCTCATCGCCCGAGAACGGCTCTTCCAGTGAATGCGGGGCTTGAATTGTTCCCTCGAGATCCTTGCCACTCCCTTCGTCGAGAGCCCTTCTCCCACCGCGGTTTCTTGCGGGGGGAGAAGGTGCCGAAGGCGGATGAGGGGGGCGCTTTACGAGATATGCGCGATTTACCGACGCTGGTCCGAGAGCGCTCGAAGGCGCGCGAATGACGTACTCGTGAAACGCCCCCTCATCCGCCTTCGGCACCTTCTCCCCCAGCTGAAAAGCGCTGGGGGAGAAGGGTCTCGACGAGGTACAGGGTGCCGACGACCTAAGTGAGACTGTGAGAAATGCAGACTAACGCGGCAAAAAAGGCCCGGCGATTTCTCGCCGGGCATTGCGTTCCTAACGATGGAAAAGAGTTAGAACTGGACGCGCACGGCGATCTGATACCGGCGCGGGTTGTAGAACGATTTCGCAAACGGTGCTCTCACGCCCCAGTCGGAGCGAACGAACGGCGCGTTGGGCGAGAGCAGCGGCTTGAGAACCGAGTCAGGAATCGAGTCTGGGATCGGTATCTGTTTCACAGACTTGTCGTTCGTGAAGCCCAGCGCACCGATGCGGGTCTCGAAGTTGTATCCCTCCTGATTGTTCGTCAGGTTGAAGACATCCAGTTCCAACTGCAGGTTCAGTCCGCGGGGAACCGGGATGTTCTGCGTGTAATTGAAATCGAGGTCGTAGTAACCAGCCGTCCGCCGGGTTCCGGCGGGCTCGGCGTAGCGGTCGGTGTCGCTCGTGGAGCCGGTCAGCGGACGATAGGGCAATACGCTTTCCAACTGGTACGGCTGCCCGGACTGAATGACGGCGAAGGCGCCCACCGTGCCGCGCCACGGCAGGAGATAGGTGCCATGCAGCTTGAAGACGTTGCGGCGGTCGCCGCGCAGGTCGCCGTACTTGAAGTTCCAGAGCTGGCGTCCCGCTCCGTCACCAATGTTCGATGATCCGATGAATATCGCGGCATCGTTGGCCGTGTTGAACGAGGAGTTGTCCTGATCGAAGTTGCCGTAGTAGTGGCTCCAGGTGTAGGAGCCGTCGACGATCAGCTTGTCGCCGTTGCCGCGCCACTGCTGCTCGAGGGTGGCCTCGTAATACTTGGTGAAGGCGCCATCGAGGTTGGCGATGACGTACGACGACCCGCTGCCGATCGCGCCACGGAGGCCGGTGCCCGCGGGATTCGAAGTGCTCGGGTTCGTGCCGAGGTTCGGAATGTACGGCAATGCCGGGATGCCCGGGGGCGGCGCGAAGTCGATACGCGCGTTGTTGTTCGTGTCTTCCACGTAATGGTCGCCTTTGCGGTAGCGGCCGTAGAGGCGGCTCGACCAGTGACTGGTGAGCTGCTTCGCCGTTCCGATCATGAACTCCTTGATCTCGGGCGGCTTGATGCCGGACTGAAACAACTTTCCTGATGACGAGGCATTCGGCTGGACGCCGATCAGGGTTCCGGTGGCATCGAAGTAGGCGTTGATGGTGGTGACGAGATTGCGGTCCCACGAGGCGGCACGTGCATCCGAGTTTGCCGCGGGGTTGTAACGGGCGGTGCTGACCCAGACCGTGTCGATGCCGTTGTACGCCCATGTGGCGCCCAGGCGTGGCTGAACCTCCTGACTCCATCCGTACTCGTGCATCTTGTACTTGGTGCCCGGCGCGGAGACGAAACCGGCGATGTTGTTCGCGGGCTTGAGTCCCTGGCCATAGAGAGTGTCGGCGGTGTCGAGGACGCCGACGTTGAACGTCCAGTTCTGCATCCGGATCGTGTCGTTCAGCTCGATGCCCTGCGTGTGGAACTCCGAGTGGAGCGTCGGCACGGCCCCGGTGGTCTGCTGGGGGAAGCTTGCCAGGAAGAAGACCGGTTTCCCGGCACAGGCAGCGGTGGCCGGACAGGTCCCTGCCGTGCCGATGCCACCGGGGATGGAGATCGAGCCCCAGCCGTTCGAGGTCTGGAAACGGTTTTCGCTCTCGTTGTCGTGCAGATATCCGACGTGGAGATCGTGCGTGACGTTCTTTCCTAGCGTGTAGTTGTAGCCGAATTGCGCGGCCTTGCGGAGGAAGCTGTCGTCATCCTCGGCGAACTGGCCGAAGCCGACCGTGCCGCCACCGGTGATCTGACCCGGCGTGCAGGTGGTGGCACTTGGCGGGCAGGTGTAGCCGTACTTCGTGATGAACGGCTGCACGAAGGCGTTGAAGGCGGCATTGGTGCCGCTCAGCGACGGAACAATCAGTCGTCCGATCGTTCCCAGGTTCGCCAGATCGAGCTGCGTGCCGAGGGCTGTCGAAACCTGCGTGTGGGCGACGAAGTCAGCCGCGCCACCACCTGGGTTCTTGTAGTCGGTGAACTTTGCCGTGGCGAAGCTCTTCGGGTTGATGACCCACGATGTCTCGAGCGTGCCGAGTTGCAGCTTCGTGTTGCTGCCGCTACCAGTGGTCGGCGCCTGGCTTGCGCCGAACGCGCCCGACGTCTCCACCGTGTGAGAATTCCGATAGCTGCCGTTGATCAGCACCGACTCCAGCGGAGTGTAGGTGAGCTTCAGGAACTCTTCTTTGGTCTTGTTGCTGTACGACGGGAGGTCGCCATACAGGTTCGCCTGCAATGACCGCTTGTACTCCGGCCGGTAGTACGAGCCGTAGAAGAACAGCCGGTCGCTGACGATCGGGCCGCCAACGTTGACCGTTCCCCATGACCGATCCTGTTCATACGTCAGGTTCTGCGATCCCACCTGATTGGCGACGAAGCCGTGATTGAGAACCTGGTAGCCGACTTCACCGGAGTATTTGTTCGTACCCGACTTGCTGACCGAATCGATGAGAAAGCCGCCGGCGCGGTTGAAGTCGATTGCTTTCGCGCCGCCTTTGACCACGTTCACCTGTGCGATGTCGTGCGTGTTCGGCTGGGCATTCAGAATGCCGAAGAGCGGCATGGTGATGTTGATGCCGTCGAACAGATAGACGTTGTCCTGGCCGCTGGCGCCCGCACTCGGCCCGCGGAAGGTGTCCTGTGTGTACATGACGCCCGGGATGAGCTTCTGCAGGTCGCCGTAGTTCTGCTGCACCGGAAGACGCGAGATCTCCTGCTGCGACAAGCCGCTCTGGATCTCCGTCGACTGCTTGTCGACCAGGGTGCTCGCGGCCGTGACGGTGATCGACTCGGCCACACCGCTCACCCCCATCTTCACGTCCGCGGCAATGTCCTGACCGAGGAGCGTTTCCGCTTTCCTGTTCATGGTCTGCATGCCGGAGAGGGTGAACTGAAGGGTGTATGTACCTGGTTGCAACTGCGGGAGACGGTAGTCGCCGTTGCCGTCGGTCACCGTAACGCGCGGCTGCGGCAGCACGTTCGACTTCGCCTCGACGGTAACGCCGGGTAGCGCGGAGCCGTCCGTGGCGGTCACCCTTCCGTGGAGCGCTCCCGTTTGTTGGGCAAAGACCGAGGTGGCAGCGAAAACCACCAATAAACAGCAAATCAACCTGCGAAGTTGCAGCATAGGTTCCCCTCCTGATTTTCCTGAGACCGGCGTGGACTGAAAGCTCACGGATTCTACACCGGCTCTTCACCGGCTCAGTCCGTAGAAATATCAGGAAAGCGGCCAGTCCAGTTCGCCGAGAAAACGCTCATCCTCGCGCCAGGAACCGTGGACGGCGACATGCAGATCGAGGAAGACCCGGGCGCCGAGAATGGCCTCCAGCTCGACCCTGGCCTCGGTACCGATCCGCTTGATCATATCGCCGCGCTTTCCGATGATGATGGGCTTCTGCGTCTCGCGCTCGACGACGATCGTGGCGTAGATCTTGATGAGGTTCTTGTCCTCTTCCTCTTCCCATCGATCGACCGCCACTGCCGTGGTGTAGGGCAACTCCTCCGAGGTGTGATGCAGCAGCTTCTCGCGCACGATCTCGGCGGCGAAGAATCGTTCCGGCTGCGTGGTGAAGTCCTCGGTCGGATAGATGGCCTCCCCGAGTCCGACGCTCTCGAACAACGAGCTCACGAGCTGTTCGACGCCATCTCCGGTGGCGGCGGAGACCGGGACGATCTGATCGAAGAGTCCCGTCTCGTCATACTGCTGGATCAAGGGGAGGAGCTTGTTCTTCTTCAGGAGGTCGATCTTGTTGAGGATGGCGAAGCGTCTGGACTCCGGCTCGTTCTCCTTTTGCTGGCGCATCATCTCCAGAACGAACTCGTCGCCATGACCGAAGGGCTGGCTGGCGTCGATGAGCACGGCCACGACGTCGGCTTCGGAGAGGCTGGCGCGGACATGCTCCATCATGCGCACGTTCATCTTGTGCAGCGGCCGGTGGATTCCGGGCGTATCGAGGAAGGCGATCTGTCCCCTGGGGTCGTTGAGGATGCCCACGATCCGGTTGCGCGTCGTCTGCGGCTTGGCGGAGACGATCGAAACCTTGTGATCGAGGATGCGGTTCAGCAGCGTCGACTTGCCTGCATTCGGTCGGCCGACCAGCGCCACCACACCGAAATGAGGCTTGTGGGGGGATTTGGTGTCAACCACGGGACTCTCTCTCCTCTTCGTCTTCCCGTGTCCAATCCGGATCTTTCGAAACGCGCACGCGATAAATGCGTCTGCGATCGGCTCGGTCGACGATGAACTGGTATCCGTTCTTCTTCACGACGGTGCCGGCTTTGGGGATGCGGCCGGTCGACGTGAAGATCAGCCCGGCCACGGTCTCGTAGTCATCGCCTTCGAGATCGGCATCGAGCAGCTCCTCGAGCGCTTCCACGCGCAGGAGGCCGCTGATCATGTACTCGCCATCGCCCATGTCGACGATGGTCGCTTCTTCTTCCTCGTGCTCGTCCGCGATCTCGCCGACGATCTCCTCGACGACGTCTTCGATGGTGATGATGCCGGCAGTGCCACCGTACTCGTCGACGACGACGGCGACCTGAATGTGCTCGCTCTGAAACTCGCGCAGGAGCTCGGAGACTTTCTTCGTCTCGCTGACGAAATACGGCGCCCGCGCCAGCTCCACCACGGGCCGCGTCTCCCCTTTCACGATCGTTTCGAAGACTTCCTTGATGTGGACGATGCCGGTGATCTTGTCGACGCTCCCTTCGTAGATGGGGATGCGGGAGTATTTCGATTCGCTGAACAGACGCGCCAGCTCGTCGAATGGGTGCGTGGCATCGAAGGCCTGAACATCGATGCGCGGCGTCATCAGCTCGCGGGCCACCCGGTCGCCGAAATCGACCACCGACTGGATCATCTTTCCTTCGCTGGCCTCGAGGATCCCCTCCTCCTCGCCGACGTCGATGTAGGCCTGCACTTCCTCGTCGGTGACCTTTTCGTCCTCGTGGGCTTCTTCCTCTTCACGGTCGAGGCGGTCGAAGACGCGGCGCAAGGGGAACAGCACCGGCCAGAAGAGGTAGTAGAAAAAGTGCGAGAACGGGATCAGAGCCTTGAGGATCATCTCCCCGATGTCTTCGGGCACGAAGGCGAGGATAAACTTCCAGAGAATGACCACCACCAGCCAGGCCACCGCCGAGACACCGCATGCGAACGCGGCCGACTCGCCGTCGAGAACACGGATCGTGGCCACAAACGCGCCGATCAGCGTGATCTGCAAAAGCGAACCGCTGACGAGCTGGAGATTGCGCGGGTCGAAGTGAAGCCAACTGGTACTGCGCTCCTCGGCCTGATCGCCAGACCAGCGCCGCAGGGTGACCGGGCTGACCTGCTGGGCAAAGTAGCGGATGGCGTCGAAGATCAGGAAAAGGATGCCACTGATCGCGCTGAGGACGATCCAGGTGACGTGCGAGAGACTACTTCCCATTAGATGTCGCCGGATTCTATCAACTGAAAATGAGTGCGAAGAACGCGGCAACGACAGATGCTTTCATGAGTCCCTCGGCATATACATAGAAAACGTCGAAGATGAGCCGTCGAGGATCGTCGGGCGCGGCTTCGGGCTCAATGCCGGCCCCGAAGGCTACCAGCTTCTTCGTTCGAAGGAGATCGAAGAGCAGAGCCCACGCCAGCAAAACGATGGCCACCCAGCGAACGGCGAGCCAGGGGGCGAGGGCAAACCGTTCCCAGATCAGGACCTTGGCGCCGGCGCCGACGAGGATCATCAGGAGCGCGCCAAGCCGCAGGCGTGCGAAGCGGCGCAGGATCGGAACCATGATGACGATGGCCTGGTGCCGCGGAAACGAGGCGAAGAGCGAGGGGGCGACGATCGCCGAAAGGACCACCGCACCGCCGATCCAGAGCCCCAGCCCGAGATGGTACAGAGCATTGAAGAAGAGATAGATCCAGTTCGGCATGGACCCAGATAGTAACGTTTACAGGACCGCCACGGGGATCAGGACGATAATTTGTGCATGCACTCTCTGGCCATCCTTCTCCTCGCCACCGCGCTTTCCACGGCTCGACCGATTCCCACGACCACGCTGATCCTCCACAACGGCACGCGTTTCGACGTCGATGGCCCGATCCGGGAGGAGCAGGGCCGCATCATCTTCCGGACCGGCGGCTCGCTCTATTCGATCCCCCTCGGAGACGTCGATCTCGACGCCACACGCGCCGCCGTTACGAGAATGGTGATCGTGACGAATGACGGCGACAGGAAGTTGAAGGTATCCGCCGCCGAGCGGGACCGCCTCCTCCGCGAGCTGGAACAGAACCATTCCGGCAAGCCGGCCGAGGAATTGAAGCTCGAGAGAGTCGCCGAGCCGCGCGAGGCGCCGGAAAAGGGTGACGAGTGGTCGTGGCGCGCCGCGGCGCGCATACACGAGGAAGCCGTCCGCCGGGCCAAAGAGAATGTCGACCTTCTGCGCGACCGCGCCGAGGCGCTGAAGCGACAGATCGAGCAGTTCGTCGCCATCGGATTTCACCCCAGGCAGTTCACCTATCAAACGAGCGAACTGCAGCTCACGCTCGATCAGATCCCGGCCGCCGAGCTGGAGATCACGCGCGCCCAACGGGCCTTCGACCAGTTCCGAGAGGACGCCCGCAAGCAGGGCATCATGCCGGGGTGGCTGCGATAACTGCGCGCTTCGCGCGCGTTGTCGGTTGTCGGTTGTCGGTTCGGAAGGCGATCCGGAAGCGCCGTCTTTCAAACATAAGCAATCACCCGAAGAAACCACCAACGTTGCGAAGCCGCAGACAACCGATAACCGACAACCGACAACGCGCGCGGAGCGCGCAGTTATACTCGGACCATGCACGCTCACAAGGCCTCCGTGACCGAGATCGAGGAGCTGGCACCGAGCGTGGTGCAGATCACGGTAGCGTTCGGCGACGAATCGTTTTCGTTTGAGCCGGGGCAGTGGGTGAACTTCCGCTTTCCTGACGGCGTATCGCGCGCCTACACGATCGCATCCGCGGCGCATCGTCCGGGGGCGGTGCAGCTCTGCGTACGGGTCGGTCCGGGCCGAGGCGGCAAGGCCCTGACGCGTCTGGACGCCGGCGCGCAGGTGACGATCGATGGTCCGTACGGCGATTTCGTCCTGCCCCCGAACGACGGCCGTAAGATCGTCTTCATGGCCGGAGACACCGGCATCGCCCCAATCCGCAGCATGGTTCTGAGCATGCGCGCCAATGGTGACCCGCGAAAGATCTGCGTCCTGTACGAGCCTGATCAGCGGAACATCCTCTATGCGAGCGACTTCGACCCGCTGGCGCGCGATGGGGCCATCGTGCACGAGAGCGGCAGGATCGAGGTGCTGATCGCGCGCAACCGCGAGGCGATGACCGCCGCGGCGTTGATGGCCGCCGGCTTCGATCCTTTCCTCGACCGCGTCGCCAACGCGCTCCACGAAAACGGGATCGATACGAAACGGCTGATCAGCGAGACCTTCGGGCCGATGCCGTAGAACGGTTATCGGTTGTCAGTTATCGGTTCCGGAGCTGGGAAACGGAGCGGTGAGGCGAGTTGGTTTGGTTAGTAGAACAACCAAATCCCGACCAACCGATAACCGATAACCGATAACCGCTCTACCCCCACATCCCACCCCGCACCAGCTTCTGGATCTTCTTCAGTATCCGTTCTTTCTTGAAGCCACGGAGGTGGTCGACGAAGAGGGTACCGTTCAGGTGGTCGATCTCGTGACAGAGGGCGCGGGCCATGAGGCCCTCACCCCGGATCTCGCGCTGCTCGCCGTTGCGGTCGGTATAGCGGACCTTGACGCGCTCCGGGCGGGTGACCACTTCGACGAAATCAGGGATGGAGAGGCAGCCCTCCTCTTCCGTGATCTCCCCTTCCGCCTCCACCATCTCCGGATTGACGAAGACATGGAGGCCGCCGGGACGCTTGCCGACGGAAAGATCGATCACCGCCAGGCGCTTGGAGACGCCGACCTGATTTGCGGCCAGGCCGACGCCGGGGGCGGCATACATCGTGTCGACCATATCGTCGATCAATTTCTGCAGCGGCTCGTCGATCTCGGTGACGGGGCTCGTGGCATCGCGCAGAACCGGATCGCCGTATTTGACGATGGGAAGAACGGCCATGCTCTAAGGATGAAAGCGGAAGGATGAAGGATGAAGACGCGGTTTGCGCCATCCTTCCTCATCCTTCAGCCTTCATCATTCATCCTTTCCTCTTCAAACTCTCGATCATCGCCTCGACCGTGTGCTCCGCGCGGCGCTGATAGAACTCGTTCAGTACTTTGCGGATGCCGGGATACGTCGCCAGCGCGTTGTCGAGCTTTTCCTTGTCCAGCCGGAGCAGCTCGGTGCGCTGCGACGCGGTAATCGTCGCGGTGCGAGGTTTGCCGGTCAACATGCTCACTTCGCCGAAAAAATCCCCTTCGCCGAGCTTGGCCAGGTAAACCGTCGTGCCGCTCGGACCGTTGGTGAAAACCTTCACCTCACCGTTGGCGATGACGTACATCGATGCCCCGGGCTGGCCCTCGCCGATGATGATGCTCCCCTCGTCGTGCGACTCGAGCTCCATCTCCCGAACCAGAGCATCGCGCTCCTCGTCGGTCAGGACTTCGAAGAGTGGCGACTTCGGCACCGGCCTCGTGAAAAGCGGCTCGCTCCTCCCCGCCGTGACCTCCTTCGGTTGCAACGCGGCAAGCTGTTCGCGCAGCTTCTCGCCCTTCTTGGCCACGGCGATGGCCTGCACGGTCAGGCCGTTGTCCTCGTAATACCGGGCCGTGTGCTCGTACTGGGCGATCGCCTCCTCGGCATGACCGGCTCCTGCCAGGGCATCGGCATACTGAAGGCGGATGCGGGGATTCGACTGGTACTTATCGAGATCGCGTTTCAGGAGAGGGACGGCCCGCGCGTACTCCCTGCGCGCCAGGAGCGATGCTCCGCTTTCGGTTTCGTCAGGCATGGAGTGGGGATTGTATCGGCAACAGGTTCCCGAGTTGCTGGGTTCCAGGGTTACCTGGTCGCGCGGGTCTCGCGGTCTCGCGGTTTCGGGGTCTTGCTGTCGTGCGGTCTGCCGTAGCGCCCTCGGGTAACCCGCATTTCTCACACTCCACTTGCGACTCCCTTAATCGAGAGTCCTTCTCCCCCAGCGCTTTTCAGCTGGGGGAGAAGGTGCCGAAGGCGGATGAGGGGGCGGCTCACGCGTATGTAGTTCGCGCGCGACTTTTGCTTTCAGGCTGTGTCGAGGCCCGTTCTGCAAGAT
>Ga0137393_10000584_pt1 | contig 21882 bp, 26 predicted proteins | sample 15con2h34BmetaG_FD_101396 | JGI IMG/M metagenome (GOLD analysis project Ga0137393, IMG submission 101396) | Vadose zone soil microbial communities from Angelo Coast Range Reserve, California, USA - 15con2h3.4B metaG | ecosystem: Environmental > Terrestrial > Soil > Vadose zone > Saprolite...
GGCGTCATCAAGGAAAAAATTCGCGTGGACCTGAAACGCTACATCAGCAAGCAAACCTCCAAGCGGCCGCTGATTCTTCCCGTCATTCTCGAGGTCTAACGGACAGGGCTGATGCCAAGGAAGAAACCTCACCCCTAAAGGGGTGAGCTACAGCTTTCTTCGCGGCAGAGTGGTCGCGTCAGTAGAGCTGTCCGGCTGCACGTGCATCGCCTCAAGCTTGTATTACACAGCGTAATACAGTAGACTGGTCAGCGAGGTGACGTTATGGCTTCCCCTCTGACCCTCCGGCTAGACGAAAAAACCCGTAAGCGCATCGTACGCATCGCGCGGCGCAAGCAGCTTTCTACTTCGGAAGTAGTGCGCCAAGCGATCGAGGCGTGGGCGGACCGGCACGAGCCGGTTACATCCCCGTATGAGGTAGTGAAAGACCTGCTGGGCGTCGTCCACGGAGGAAATCCAAAGGGGTCCGTGCAGACGGGGCGACAATTTACCAAACTCCTTAAGCGGCGCAGGAAACGCCGTTGATCCTGGTCGATGCCGGGCCGCTGGTGGCGGTAGTCAACGCCGATGACCAATACCATTCCCGGTGCGTCGCGGCGTTGGAGACTTTTCGCGAGCCAATGGCTACGGTATGGCCAGCAGTGACTGAAGCCATGTACTTTCTGGCCGAACAGCCGCGCGCACAAGAGGCTCTTTGGGAAATGCTGGAACGTGGAGCCTTGCAACTTTTGGCGCTGGATGTCGGTGACGCTCCGCGGATGCGGGAGCTGATGCGCAAGTACGCCAACCGGCCGATGGATCTGGCAGACGCAGCCCTCCTGCGGGTGGCGGAACGCGAAGGGATCCGGAAGATTTTCACGGTGGATCGGCGGGATTTTTCGGTGTATCGGCTTCACGGGCGCGTGCGACCAACGCTCCTGCCTTGAATAAATCTCAGCGGGAAGTCTCTATTTAGCAGTAAATAGCCTCTCCCCCTTGCTTTTCATTAGGCGTGGATTCTAAAGATAAACGCGGTTACCGGAGCAGTAGAGTTCGATGGTGTAAGCTATGGCAGATGTTGTGAAATGGCGCCATGGAGGTTTCTTTGCAGAAAAACGCGAACGCTATGGTTGCGCTGCTAGGGCCGGCTTTGCGTGCGGCTTCCTGGACATCACTGCCGCGCTGGTGGTCTATGGCTTCTTCGGTCTCAAGCCCATGCGCCTACTGCAAGGGATTGCCAGCGGACTGCTGGGGCCGAAGGCGTTCTCCGGCGGGCTGGCAACGGCGCTGCTGGGCTACTTTGTCATTTCCTCATTGCCTTTGGAGCGGCTGCCGTCTACCTTATGGCGAGCCGGGCAGTTGGCTTCTTGATAGGGAACGCCGTCGTTTCAGGCGTTCTGTATGGCGTGGCCGTCTATTTCTTTATGAATCGCATTGTGTTACCGCTCTCCGCTGCCGCCAAGCGGCCGTTTTCCGTTCAAATGATGATTGTCGGGGTGGTCATACACATCTTCTGCGTTGGGCTTCCCATATCTCTCAGCGTGCGCCGATTTTCGAGATGATCAAGGCAGGGTGCCAGGCGGCGGATTGCTCTCGTCTGTTGAAGTGACCCAGTACCCTTTGATGGCCGTGGTTGAGGCCAATGAGATGCTACGTCGCCCGCCACGGCAGGCTCCTCCTCTTCGAGGCTCAGGGGAAGCGGAGGGAGTTGGGATGAAAACTCGTGTTACGGTTAGCCGCTCGTGCGATAATGCGGGCAGAGATGGAGAAGATACGGTGAACACGTTGCTTTCGAGAATTTCGATCACTCCCGGACTGCGTTCCGGAGAGCCGTGCATACGTGGCTTGCGGATCACCGTATGGGACATCCTGAGGTGGCTCGGGACGGGCGCATCACACTCGCAGATCATCAGCGACTATCCTGAGCTTACCGAAGAAGACATTCTCGCCGCTTTGCAGTGGGCGGCGGCGCTGAAGGATCAGCATGCCATTCGTTAGCGCGAATGAAACTCCTCTTTGATGAAAACCTTTCCCGAAAATTAGTGCCATTCGTTGAAGATCTTTTTCCGGGCTCGGCGCACGTTACGCGGGTTGGGATGAGCAGCGGGACATCCGATCGACAGGTCTGGGATTATGCGGGGCAGAATGGCTTCGTGATTGTCACCGCGGACAATGACTTTCTATCCTTGGCTGATACACTGGGGCATCCGCCGAAAGTGATCTTGCTGGACAATTGTGACTATCCGACGAATGTCGCTGCGCGCATCATCCGCGAAGAGGCAAGCCTGGAGTCTACGGCCGCCACTGAGTGGTATCTCGAACGTAGCGAGATGGCCGCTTCGAGATTCGTGGCCGAACTCAAGCGAGCCATCGCCCTAATTGCCGAGGCACCACAGCGCTGGCCAACAGGGGTTCATGGAACCCGAAAATTCCTACTGCAGCGATTCCCTTTTTAAGTGGTGTACCGTGAATTCCCTTCCAAAATCCAAGTGGTGTCCGTGGCCCACGGCCATCGCCGGCCAGGATACTGGAAAAGTAGATTCTAACTGGCCGTGCTCCATTCCCGAATGTTGGGCGACGCAGACATTGGCTGCCGATTCAATATTGCGCCGCTGCTACGCGACGCACTTCATGGTGAGTTTCTTGCGCTTCTTGGCGCAGTCGAGAAGATAGAGTAAATTGGCGTTGCTTCTATGGCACTCCAATCCCACGCAGTGACACTCCAATCCCACGCGGCGCTGGCCGAGATTCGCGATGCGCTGCTCGAAACCTACGCGAGCAACGACGCCATGAACCAGCTCATCCTGTCCTATCGCGACCGGCGCGTGTGGCGCGCGCAGCCGCCGGGTCAAAAAGGCAATGGCCGGACAATCGCGGCGATCTTCGCGCATCTGCACAACAGCCGTCTTACGTGGCTGAGGAATTCCGCGCCGCATCTGAAGTGTCCGCTGCCACTCGATCCGCGCCGCTGCACCATGAAGCAGGCTGCTGCCGCGCACCGGAGAAGCGCCGCGCAGTGCCTGCGCATGTTGTCCGATGCTCTCTCAGCCGCTCCGAATCGGCGCGTTGCAAAATTCTGTCGCGACAGCGGTTATGTGCCAACGTGGCCCGCCGGAGGGACCATGTTCGCTTACATGTTCTCGCACGAGGCGCATCATCGCGGTCAGATTTTGATGCTGGCGCACCAGCTTGGCTACCGCACCCACAAAGCCATGTACGGGATCTGGCAATGGGAGAAGCTCTGGAAACAAGCCGGCCTTACCACGCGGCCGCGCTGAGTGGAACCCGCCCTTGTGGCTCTTCGCAGCGAGGGCGAGCCGCCGCACTCCAAAAAAATCAGGGGCGGTTTTTGCGGACCATTTGGGAGGTCATGTGGAGGATGAGCTTGCGGTCGGACTCGGAGAGGCGGCCGAGAAGCTGGCGGAGGCCCTCGAAGAAACGGGCGGACTCGCCGGAGTTGCCCCAATCGCCGTTCTCGGTGGAAGCGCCGGTGGGAATGGGCTGAAGTTCGGGGGGCGCATCGCCGTCGTAAAAGAATTGGTAGAGAGGGACTTCGAGGGCGCGGGCCAATTTTTCAAGGGTCTCGATGCTCGGGACGGTATGGCCGTTCTCGACGCGGGAGACGTAACAACGCTTGAGGCCGGTGCGCTCCTCGATGTCACCTTGGGAAAGGTCTTTTTTTTCGCGGATGGTTTTCAAGCGGTCAGAGATAACCATAATAGTCTATTTATAACACGATATCTGCTAATGTTAAATAGTAATTTTTAGTTTGATGATGGAGAGGCCGGCTGGCGGGGGCGGGGAAAAAGCTTTTCACCGGAATGGTGACGGAGCCGACGAAGCCGGAGCGCAGGTCGCGCACGACGACGCGAATCTCCTCGGCGTCCGGCAGCGCGGTGACATGGCGCTGCAGAATCATTCCGGCTTTGCAGAGAAATTCGTACTGCTTCTGCTCGAAATTGATTTCGAGATGCTGTTTATCGCCTGCGAGGATATTGCCGGTAACAGCGCGCTGAACGAAGGCCATATCGAGGGCGCCGTTCTGGCGGCCGCCAGATTCCTTGAGGAGAAATTGCCTTGGGTCGAGGGCGATTTGCAATTGCAAATTGCGAGCAGAAGGCGGGGCGACAACTTTGCCGTTGACGACCATGCCGAGGCTGGTGGTTTCAAGCGGGCTCATGGCGGCCTGGTGTAGAGAGGATATGACTACGTCGGCAGCGCTGGAGCCTTCCACGGAAGCGTAGTAACCCTGGCGATAGCGGAGATGCGCGCCGTCAGCTTTCACTTTTGCCTTGAGCTCGCGGAATTTACCGTCCCATTTTCCGTGGTCCGGATAGAAACCGAGGTTGCAAGCATAGCGGGCGTCGTCAAAGGCGCGGCGGATGGCGTCGCTGATGTCATTGGTGCCGTAGAAAGCTTTGCCACCGGTGCGGTCGGCGAGGAGCGTGGCGGTGTCATGGACATCCTGGCGCTCGAAAAAACCGCCGGTGGAAAGCGAAGGCAGGAGGCTGGCAGTGCGATCCGTGGGCGCCATGCCGGAATTTAGCATCACGCCCCGGGCATCCACCGGATAGATTGACATGTCGACACGATTGAGCGCATTGGTAGCCTTCCTGATGGTGGCTGTTTGGTCGCTGTTTTCGCGTTCGATGCGCGTGAGCTGGTTGGCGGGATCGCCACCTCCGGCGGGCTGCGGACGCCCCTGCCCTGCTGCGGTTCCTGGATCGGCACCAGTGCCTGAGGAGGCCGCCGGCTGCACCTGGATTTGGGGGTTGCCCAGCTTCGGCATGCCGATCTGGATGGGGAAACCGCCGGAGACCCAGATGAGACTTTTGCGGCCGGAGATATTGGCGACGTGGGCGGCGATGATTTCCATCGCGGCAGCGGTCATGCCGATGCGATTGAGCATGTTGCGATCGGCGATCTGGCCTTGGGCATTATTGAGACGGTTTTGAAAGCTCTGCCACTGCGGATCTCCAGTCACGGCTTGAAAATCGATGACTTCGGGGTTGGAGGCATCAAAAGCGGCAAGCTCTTTGGGCGTGGCGCGGTTAATGGCGGCGACGAGCGCGGAAACGTCGCGCGTGAAATCATGGAGAACGATGAGATTGGTGGAGAGAGCGTAGAGAGCTACGTGATCTTGAGGCTTGACGGTCTGGAGAAAACGGAGAATCTGTTTGCGCACGAAGGACTGATCCTGCGAGGAGGTGTTGAGCGAATCAAAAAGGATGACGGTGACGGCGCCGGGGTCTTCGCCTTTGAGGTCGAAGCGATTGGTAAAGTAATTTGACGGAAGCGCTGGAGGGGGTGAAGCGGGTGGCGACGCGCCGCATGAAAAAAAGGCGATGTTTTGGGGCTTGCCTTCGTCGAGGACCGTGAAATCTTCTTTTTTTAAGCCGGTGATGGGCTCGCCCTTGCCGTCCTGGGCGATCACGCTGAGTTGCACAAGTCGCGTGGAAGAGCGAATGACTTCGGGCTGCTGATTTGCCGGAGTTGCGTTGGTGTCGACGGGCGATTGCTGGGCGGCGGGGGAGCCGTACGGCAGAAGTAGCAAGAGTGAAAGTTCCAAAGCAATTGGACGGGCAAGCATTGCGGCTCCCATGTCGGCGGGGTCAGACAACGCGTAATTTACACTAGTTTGCCGTATTTGTGGCTGCGGAGTGGAACGTATGGGAGGCAGTCAGGGTGCGACAAACTTTTGGGAGTTGGCGGGTGAGGCGAATTCACTCGAATTCGCGGCGGGGGGCGGCTTGCTCGGGGCCGACGCGGCCGGCGGTGATGTCAGACTTGTAATAGTTTTCACCTTTGACGGGGGAGCCGGCGAGTCGGCGGAGCATGGCGATCTGGCCGATATGGGTGAGGGCGTCGGCGATGGGAGCTTGAAGGAGGCCTTCGGCGGGGGCGTGTACCGGTTCTGAGGAGGCCAGGTAGTCGTCAAACTTCTTGAGTGCGGCAAAGAAACGGTCTACCTCGGAGTTCCAGGGGAGCGGAGTGGAGTCGTGCCAGGCCGGCTGGCCCTGGGCGAAGGAGAAGGCCCAGTCGAAGAGGTCGCCCATGTGAGCGACGATTTGCGCGGGGGTGCGGGTTTTGTCGCCGATGTGGAAGGTGCCGAAGTGCGCCGGAGAGTCGCGCAAGGATTTGGCGCCGCGGTAGGCGACGGTGGCTACGGAGTGGCGAAGAAGCTGTCTTGCGGGATCGGTTGACGGAGTCATGTGATGATTCCCTTCTCCAAAAAAGTGGCGATAAAGAGTTTAAACGCAGAGACACAGAGTGCGCAGAGAAAAAACAGGAACGGAATGCGCTGACCTGATGCTGGGAGTTGTGCGAGATGGCGCGGGGGGCGGGACAAGGTAGTGTAGGGATACGAAATTTATTGCTTGGTGTAGACGCGGACGTAGTCGACGAGCATTTGCTGGGGGAAGATGGTGGAGTTGTCCGGCGCGCCGGGCCAATCGCCGCCTACAGCGAGGTTGAGGAGAAGGAAGAAAGGGTGATCGAAGACCCAGGTGCCGCCGGAGGGCCACTGGGATTTCGCGAAAGTGGCATAGAGATTGGAATCGACGTAGAAACGGATGGTGGCGGGCTCCCATTCGACGGCGTAGAGATGGAAGTCATCGGCGAAATGCTGGCTGGCGGGGAGGCTGAAGGCGGCGGTGGCGTCGCTCGTTCGGGCGGTGGTGCTGGGGCCGTGGAGTGAACCATGAAGGATGCCCGGCTCTTTGCCAATATTCTCCATGATGTCGATTTCGCCACAGGTGGGCCAGCGGACGGAGGTGATGTTATTGCCAAGCAGCCAGAAGGCGGGCCACATGCCCTGACCCTTGGGAATTTTGATGCGGGCTTCGAAGCGGCCGTAGGCCTGGCTGAGGAGGCCCTGGGTTTTTAGGCGGGCGGAGGTGTAATTGCGGGTCACGCCATCGGTGCCGGCGTAGGTTTCCTTTCGCGCGGTGATGACGAGATTGCCGGATTTGATATGCGCGTTTTGCGTGCGATTGGTGTAGGTTTCGAGTTCGTTGTTGCCCCAGCCGTTGCCGCCCACGCCGGTGTCGTAGGTCCATTTGGAAGCATCGGGAGAGGAGCCATCGGCGCCGTTGAACTCGTCGCTCCAGACGAGCGTGAGACCCGGTGCCGGAGCAGGTTGGAGGGTGGCGCCTACGCCGCGAGTGAGGGAGAGCAGTGCCGCGGCAAGTAGAACCAGGACAAGCGATGGCGTCAATCTGACTTTGCTCATGGTTGGGGAGCACAGGCTAAAGCCTGTGCCACTAAGCAAGATTGAGGGCGCGCTTGAAGGAACCCTTCTCATTGTCTATTTTCTTCTGGAGCTGGAGAATGGCAAAGAGAAGAGCTTCGGGGCGCGGCGGGCAGCCAGGGACGTAGACGTCGATGGGAATGACCTGATTACAGCCCTGGACGATGGCGTAATTGTTGAAGACGCCGCCGGAAGTGGCGCAAGCGCCCATGGAGATGACCCACTTGGGTTCGGGCATTTGATCGTAAAGCTGGCGGATGACCGGAGCCATTTTTTGGGAGAGGCGTCCGGCGACAATCATCAGATCGGCCTGGCGAGGCGATGGGCGGAAAACTTCCGAGCCGAACCGCGCAACATCGAAGCGCGCGGCAGACATGGACATCATCTCGATGGCGCAGCAGGCCAGGCCGAAGCTAAGCGGCCAGATGGAACTTTTGCGTGCCCAGTTCACGGCCTTGTCGAGGGTCGTGAAGATGATGCCTTCATCTTCCAGGAGACTGCCGAAGTCATCGGGCCTGGTCAGCGTGACGTGCTTTCCGAGGGACGTACTCATGGTTCTCCTCGATTTGATTGTCGCATAGCGCTGGAGAGGAGACAAATCGGCAGGACTAAAGGCAAACTAGTCTGGAACAGATTCGCCGGTGGCTCGCATATCCTCGACGTAGAGTTCAATCGCCTCCTCAATATTTCGCAGCGCCACTTCTCGAGTATCCCCCTGCGAAACGCAGCCGGGGAGGATGGGAACCGTAACGACGTAACCGCCTTCGTCTTCCTTCTGTAGAATGACCGTGTAGCGCATGAATGATTGGGTCCTGGATTGAAAGGGCCTGACTCTTATCCCTGTTCCCGCAACCTGAAACCAGATGCGATGACATCGACGGTACCACCAGGTGGGATTAGATAGACCGAAAAGTGAAAATACCCTGCCAGTGCGTCTGGCGAATACTTCAATCGCTCATTCTGCAGTTTAATCATCAGGTCCGTCTTGGCTTCGCACTTGGCGCTTGAAATGTCGTCTGAGCACTCCCGCTTCCCCTGTAGGTCAATGTCGCTAAAGAAGAAAACCGCATTCTCAAGTACGACGGTCATTGGTGTGAGTTCTTGGCCTGGCATACCCCTGAGTTCCACATCAAGAAGGACTTCATCCAAGTCATCGTTCCGAAGGATTCGCAAAGAGCGAAGCTTCGAGTCATGCCAAATCAAGCGATTAAAAGACTCCGAAACGTTGTCACTCATGTTTTGCAGTCTCAGCATAGACCTTCTGCGCCAGCCGTTAAATTGTACCCAAACCCAGAGTGAAAGTGCCGGTTTTAAGACTGGGTAGTGGCTCACTGCCTGATACCAGAAACTGACACGCCATCCGCGGTTGTCGCGAATATCAGGATGTTAATTCGTAGTCGGAGGAGGAGACGGAGCGGGTGCGGCGGAGGTAGGAGACGACGGAGCCGGGCCAAAGGGTGGTGATTTCGCCGGTGTTCTGGTCCTGATACCAACTGTGGCAGCCGCCGGATTGCCAGACCGTGCGGGACATGCGGCGGTAGATTTCTTCGACGAAAGATTGCTGGATTTCCGGGCGGACTTCGAGGACGCGGCGGTTCTCGCGTTTCATTAGCTTCAGGCAATTCATGGCGTGGCGAACCTGGGCTTCGATCATCAGTACGACGGAATTGTGGCCCAGCCCGGTGTTGGGCCCGAGAAGCATGAAGAAATTGGGGAAGCCGGCGACAGTTACGCCGAGATAGGCAGACATCCGTTTGCCCCAGGCGTCGTGAATCTCCACACCGCCCTTTCCCACAATGCGGCACCCAATGAGCGGCTCAGTGGCGCGAAAGCCCGTGCCATAGATCAGAACGTCGATCGGGCGCTCGGCGCCATCACGCGTGACGATGCTGTGCGGGCACACCTCGGAGATCCCTTCGGTGACAAGTTCGACGTTCGAGCGATTGAGCGTGGGATAGAAATCGTCGGAAACCAGCACGCGCTTGCATCCCAACTGATAGTTGGGCGTGAGCGCCGCGCGAACTCCTGGATCTTTGATCTCCCGGGCAAGGTGACGAAGCGCAATCGCCTCGGCCTTTTTTCGAATCGATTCATTTCCTAGAAATCCAAGGACGCGAAATTCCTGCCGCCAGAAAATAAATTGGCGCAGGGCCCAGCGCGTAATAGGAATGCTTCGAAGGCGGCTCTTCCATTTTTCACTGAAGGCGAAATCAAGGCGCGGGATGATCCACGGCGGGGTGCGCTGAAACAGAGAAAGCTTGCCGACGCGTGGGGCGATTTGCGGAACGAATTGAATGGCGCTTGCGCCAGTGCCGATAACGGCGACATTCTTGCCCTCCAGGTCGACGCTGTGGTCCCAGGCAGAGGAGTGAAACGCGGGACCTTTGAAACGGTCCAGGCCCTTGAGTTCCGGATAATGCGGCACGTGCAGAGCGCCCATGCCGGAGACGAGTACGCGAGCGCGGATGCGTATTTCGTCGCCCGCGGTTGCGTTCCAGACCCCTTGGGATCCATCCCAAATCGCCTCCTGAAAGCGAGTCTTGAGGCGTAGATAGGGGGCAAGGCCGTAGCGCTCGACACAACATTTCAGGTAATTGTGGATTTCCTGCTGACCCGGATACATGCGGGTCCATTCCGTTGATGGAGCAAAAGAAAACGAATAGAGATGAGATGGGATATCGCAGGCGCAGCCAGGGTAACGATTGTCCCACCACGTGCCGCCGATGTCCGCGCTCTTTTCGATGATGAGAAAGGAGTTCATGCCGGCTTCGAGGAGCTTGATGCCCATGCAGAGTCCGGAAAAACCGGCGCCGACGATTAGGACATCGACAGTCGCGACGGCAGAGTTTGCGGAAGGAGCGGTGGGTTCGCTCATGCGGGGGCCACGCCTTTTTCTTCCTTGAGCGATTCCGGCGATGCAGAGTGAGCGCGGAAAAACGCGGCACTTTCCCGAAGCGATTGGCGAGCTTCGGGAATCAGGTGCGGGGCGAGTTGCCAAGCATGCGGGACGACCGGCCAGATTTTCAAAGCGACGGGAACGCCAGCGGCCCGGGCGCGTTCCGCGAGGCGGGTGGAATCATCACGCAGCACTTCGTCCGCGCCTACGTGGATGAGAAGCGGTGGAAGGCCGGCGAGATCGGCGTAGAGCGGGGACGCGAGGGGATTGCGAGGATCGGTGTCGCCGAGATAGTAGCGCGCGGAGAAAGCGACGCCGGGACCATGGAACATGGCGCAGCGATCGGTGTTGGTTCGAATGGAGTCGCCGGTGGCGGCCAGATCGGTCCACGGAGAATAGAGCGCGGCGGCAGCCGGGAGCGGAACGCCGGCGGAGCGCAGAGCGAGCATGAGAGAAAGTGCAAGGCCGCCGCCAGCAGACTCACCGGCAACGACGATGCGCTCCGGTGGGAAGCCCGCGCTCAGAAGCGCGCGGTAATAGGCGATGGCATCGTCGACAGCCGCGGGAAACCGATTTTCGGGAGCGAGGCGATAGTCTGGAGCAAAGACGCGGAAGCCCTTGAGAGCAAAGAAAACAGTGATGGGACGATGTGTTTCCGCGGAGCAGGCGAAATATCCTCCGCCGTGAAGATAAAGCAGCACGGTGTTGCCCGGCGATGGGCCCTCAAGGCGTTCTCCGGGGACGCCACTGAGGTGCGCTGGAGAAATTTGGATTGTAGACGGAACCTTGTACGGTTCAGGTCGAAGAATTTTGCGCGCGATGCGATAATCCCGCACACCTTTCAATCGGCGCTTGACGCGCCATTTGATGATCCAGACCGAAAGTCGCGCTTGGAAGCTAGCCGCCATTCCCCGCCCCTTAATTTGAAGTATTAAGACGGAGAGAGGATATCACTCTCCGATTCGCGGAAGGAATGAAAGACAGGACGCTCTCCGTCAGGCTAAAGAGCGCTGCCTTGGACGCGTACGTGCTTCAACTGTTTGGGCAGCAGAGAGGGTGCGCGCTTTGCGTCCACGCCAAACCAGGAGCCAGATGGCTGCCAGGAGGATGGAAGTCAGCGCGCCCAGGACGAGCAACTGCGATGTTGGCTGAGTCTGCAGCTTCGATCGCGAATTGGAGATGGCCAAGGAAGGCAATATTGCACGGGCGGGAGGAGATTGTGTTGGATTGGGGGACGCGGGGGACGGAAAACGCTGACGGGATGAGGCCTCATCGCCAAGGGGTGGAAACGCGCCGGCTCCAGAGATTTCAAACTCTGGGCCCTCCCCAGCCTTCAATTGGCTAGCGGCGTGGACTTGATAGCGGCGGTTGCCGGTTTTGAGAATTTCAAAGGCCGGGGAGCGCGAGGAGAATTTCATGGCCACCGGAGTCATGATCGCCAACTGCCGCAGCGGGTAGGCATGCTTTGTATGAAAAGCAAAGCGACCGCGGTAGGGCAGGTCGTAGTTGAAGGCAAACTTTGACGCTCCCGGGCGCAGCGGGAAATTCACGATGAAGTGCCCCGGCTTGCCGGGCACGGCGGCCGCCGAAATCACCTCGGCCAGGTTGCCGGGAGCGGCGGCAAGGACGGAATCAATTTTCGCGGCGGCCGGTAGATAGACTTCCAAGGTGCGTTCGCCAGCCTGCGTCAGGGGCGGGCTGGAAGAGTTGAAGATCTCCACCATATCGGAGACATGGAGGAGCTTTCCTTTGACGCCGGTGCGCAGGATTTCAATGGTACCGGTGATACCGCGAACTTGGGGCGCCGTATCGAACACTTCGATAGAGAGAGGACCGACGGCGGAAACCTGCCGGTCATAGTTCACACCTTGGTGAATCACGCGGACCAGATACGGTTTGTCAGGCGATTGCGCATTGAGTGTGAACGCCCCGTGTGCATCAGTTTTCGCGCGGGCTTCCTCTTGGATTCCCCCATCGCGACGAACGAGGAGTACGTCATCACCGGCCGCGGGTGCGCCGCGGCTCTGATTGCGGACCGAGCCACTGATGCTGTTTGCGCCCACGGCTGCCGTTGAAAAACAGAGCATCAGACCCAGCGTTGGCAGAACCCCCGGCTGGCAAAATCCCGCGAAAGAAAGAGTTCGTTTCATCACTCGGTCCCAGCGTTCGTCGATGGCAGCGCCGCCAGACGTGGCGCGCGCCCGAACAAGATGCCGGTTTCCACTTCGACAGGATGTCCCTCGCGCAAGTAGGGTTTGAACCTCCATTGTGAAAGGGCATCCGAAATAGCTTTGGCCTGATCCGGGAACGCGCTGAGAAAATGGACGTGCTTCACTTTGCCTTCTTTATCGATGATGATTCGGACTGGAACGGGATTGAATCGGCGCTCTGTAAAAACCGGCTCCGCCCTCTCCATTACATTTTCGCCGCTGGCGTAATCCTTGATGCACACGGGGACATCCCCGCCGCCCCGCCCTGAGATGGGGCCAGCCTCTGCCGGCAGGGTCATCTTGTCCATTTCCTGGATGAGGCTCTCTACCAGCTTGGTATCGCGGCTGGTAAAGACGAATTGGACCATATGGCAGCGGATTTGCGTCGCCAGGACGTGCCAATGAAGCTCCGCTACGGGCGAACCGTACGAAAAGCGAGCGAAGGAATGGCCGGCGACGGCGACCAGCGCTGGCGGTTGTTCCACTTTGTACTCCGCATTCAATTTGTCCTTGGTGAAGTTGATTAGCTCGAGCGCGTTGCTAGCCGGTGTAAGCGTGAAGAACAGGTCCTGGGCGGCGAGCAAGATACTGCCGCGAGCGGTCCCCTTGAAAGTGTCGGCAGGCCTGATTTGCGCGAGGACATAGTAGCCGCTGTCTGAAGGAGGCGGGCCGCTGAACTTCTCGATCCAATCCGGAGATAAGGCGTAGGTGAGACCAAAATACGAGTTGTTGTAGATGTTCTTGTCTACTCGCCCGCCTTCCGGGAGAGGCGCCACTGAATCGCTGGCACTCGACCAAGCACCCTTGACCAGGAGAACTCCGGTCGGCAGCTTCTTTGCTTCAGGATTGTTGGAAAAGTCGCCGCCGCTCTGAGGGGCGGCCTGCGCCCGGGCCAGTAGCGACATCGATAAACCGAGAAGCGCCAAGAAACGCGAAAAACCCATAGCCATATTCAGACCGCCAACAGCTCGAAAGGAAAAAACCGGGCGAGACAGTTTGGCGCCTCGCCCGGAGAAGCGGTCACGAATGATTTATAGTGACCGTAGGAAGTTCAGAACGTCCTGTTGCTGGCTGGAGGTCAGCAGCTGGTCGAAGTTCAATTCCGCCTGCGTGCCTTCCGAGCCGTTGCTTTCGTGTGCTTCGATGGCGGCCAGCAGGTTGGTGCTGCGGCCATCGTGCAGCAGGAAGATGCGCTGACCGAGGCCCCACAAGGGAGCCGTGCGGAATTGATCGCCGCCCGCCCCGCCCTGAGAGACGTTGTCCGCCAAGCCGTTGCCCATGTGATGGATCTCGAGGTCTGAGAAGGCGTTCACGGGGGCGTTGCTCAACGAAGTCGTGAAGTTCGATGCTTGCGTGCTGCTCAGCGTCGTGGTGTGGCAGGTGGCGCAGCCAATGGCGCTGAACAAATGGCGTCCATTGGCGATCGAGGTGGCGCCGCCCGGAGTTGTCGTCGAGGGTGTCGGCGGAGCCAGCAGGCGCATGAACATGGCGAACATCACCGTATCACTTGGGATGGAGGCGTTGGTTGCAAACTGGTCCGAGCCGGCCTTGGCGGTGAAATTGGTGGTGTCTTCCGGGTAGCCGCTCCCGCTGAGGTTCAGGCAACTCGCGGGGAGCCCTTTGTTCATGTCCTCGCCGGGGAGAGGACGGTCTTGCGTGAAAATCTCATTGGAGATCCCCATTTCCACGTTGTAGGCCTCGCCAGCAAAGAGTTCCAACGACTTGTTCTGCGCCTTCCAGCCAAACCGGCTGATGGTGCCATCATTGCCGTTGTGGTTGAACGTGCCGCTGATGCCCAAGTTATTGTTGGCATTGGCGGCCTGATTGTTCAGCAGCGTGGAGTCGTCCACATTCTCGATGAGGCCGGCGCCAAAGGTCGGCGTGGGAATGCGAAAGATGATGTTGTTGGTCTGCTGGGCCAAGGCGAAGCTGGGCTGCTGCAGGCTGCAGCTTCCGGCATCGGAGCGGCCGGAGACGGTGAACAGGTCTTCGACTCCGCCGTTGGGAGCGTTCGGGTTGGGATTACCGAATTGGTCAAAGAAGAACGGGAACCGTGCTTCGCGCGTCGGGCCGTTGGCGGTGATGAATGACGGGATAGTGTTGGTGGATCCGCTCACGAAGCCGTTGGCTATAACGCGGAATTGGGGGTTAGTCGCGGGGCCGGTGCCGCCGACAGCCGGTTGGAGATGGCATCCGGAGCACTGCACGAAATTGAAGCGCGGTCCCAGACCGTTGTTACCGGTGGGGCTGTTTGTAACGGACTCTATGTCCTGGAAGCGGGCCTGGCCGTTCTGAAAGAACTGCAGGGTGCCGTCGCTTGAATTGACGGAAGCTAGAGGAGACCCGGCGCGTGCGGGGCCACCCTGGACGCCCGGATCAGTCTGGGCAAATGCGATTCCGGGAAGAAATAACGCCGCCAGGAATGCGAGGACTGACGCCCGTTTAACCGTTTTCATCGTTGTTCACCCCTCGAGTCAGAGTTCAGCGGCGACCGGGCATGTCCCGGCGCCGATATTCCGAAGAAATTTCCCACCGATGACCCTTGTGGAACTCCTCGGCCACCGCCTACCGAACCGTCGAACGCGCGAGAAGGTAGCCCCGGGGAACAGGGGGCGCAACGGTCTTGGGGAGGATTCGTGGGGCAACTTTTCCTGTCCCTGGCAGACCGCTGGAAGTACAGCAAAGAAAAAGCGGAGAATGCACAGACGCTCGCAGGCTACCTTCATTTGGATGTTACTGAATCTTTACGGCAGAAATGACTGTTTTCTATCTGGAAAAAAAGAGTTGCATTTCCCAAGATTGGCGTTATATTCCTCGCGCTTCCTTGGTCCAGGGACTACGGAACATCCAGAGGCACGGCCCAGCCTTTACAGAGCGCAGCGTGCATGCGCAGGGCGTATCACCAGTGTCTATCGCTGTCCAAGTTGTGAGTTCGCACCCGCTTCTCACTCGCGCCGTAGAGAAGATCCTTGCTCGCGCGAAAGACTTTACTTTGGAAACGCTTCCTCCGGCGCTCAATGAGGCCGACGCGATTGGCCAGAGCAATGTCCCGCGCCTTTTGCTTCTGGATGGCTGTTCTTTGCGGACGGATTTAGGACGGCTGGCAGAGCGCTGCCGCGCCACGTCACCTGGAAGCAAGTTTGTGGCGCTGCTTTCGCCAGAAAACAGCAGCTTTGCGGAGAAGACCCGGCTTTTTTATTGGGGCATCGACGGCTTCGTAGACCTGCACAAGACTTGGCAGACGGAGTTACCGCTGGCGATCCGCGCGGTCCTGGGAGGGCAGCTCTGGGTGCCTCCGGAAATTCTGGTAGCGTTCGTCAAGCAGGCAAAAATGCTGCTGGACGCGCAACTTCTGCCGGGGCATTCCCTGACTGCGCGAGAGGGACAGGTGTTACAACTACTGATGCGGCGCTTGACGAACAAAGAGGTTTCCAACACTCTGGGCATATCGGAACGAACGGTAAAATTCCACGTGTCGAACATTCTCAGTAAATTGCAATTGGAGGACCGGCGCGGCCTGCTCTTCGACAAACCAACCCTCAGAGCGTTTGCTTCAGGTGACTAATCCGGCGGAATCCTCAGTTGTTGTTCGGCGCCCATCGAAAACGATCGAGAACTCAAACGCGGAGGACTACTTTCCCGAATTGCGAGCTGGATTCGAGATAGGTGTGGGCGGCGGCGGCTTCGGCGAGCGGAAAAACGCGATCGACGACTGGTTTCAACCGGCCGGCGGCGGCAAGCTTCATTACGGTGTGCAGCTCGGACTTGGTGCCCATGTAGGAGCCGAGGAGAGAAAGCTGGCGGGTGAAGAGAAAGCGCAGATCGACTTTGGCGTCGTAGCCGGTGGTGGCGCCGCAGGTGACCAGGCGGCCGCCGGGGGCGAGGCTGGCTAGACTGTCGTCCCAGGTGGCCGTGCCGACGTGCTCGAAGACAACATCGACGCCACGTTTGTTGGTGATGCGGCGGACTTCGTCGCGGATTTTTTGCGTTTTGTGATTGATGAGATGGTCGGCGCCGAGGTCTTTGGCTTTTTGCAGCTTTTCGTCCGAGCCGGCGGTGGCAAGCACGCGCGCGCCGAAAGACTTGGCAATCTGAATGGCGGCGCTGCCTACCCCGCTGCCTGCGCCGAGGACTAATACATCTTCGCCGGGCTGCAGCTCGGCCCGGGCAAGCAGCATGTGCCAGGCGGTTTGGAAGACCAGCGGAATCGAGGCGGCCTCTTCAAAGGTGAGATTTTCCGGATACAGCAGGCAATTCACTTCGGGAGCGCGCACGAATTCGGCGCAGCCGCCGTCGATCATGTAGCCAAGATTCGTGAATTGGCGGCAATGATTGTCTTGGCCAGAGACGCAGGCGGGACATTTGCCACAAGTCACCCCAGGAGCCAGGACTACTTTCTGGCCAACGCGTACGGTGGTGACATCCGGGCCAACGTCGGCGATCTCGCCGGAGACGTCGCTTCCGGGAATGTGCGGAAGCGGTATCGGCACGCCCGGAATGCCGCGGCGCACCCAAAGATCTAAGTGGTTCAGCGCGCAAGCCTTCACACGGACGAGAACTTCGTTCGGGCGGACGGCTGGATCCGGAGCATCAGTGAATTTCAATACCTCCGGCCCGCCGTGCGCAGTAAAAACAATCGCTTTCATGAAGCCTCCGACCTGACAATCAGGTTTCGAAAGGTAGCATTCAGGCCAAGCAGTGTCCAGAAAGCGGCACGCATTGACAGTAAGCAGGGTGCGCCGTAGGCTGAGGACAGAGGCAACGCGTGGACCTGTTTGAAGAAATCGTGAAGATGCGGCGGGTCGGGCAACGGGGGGCGCTGGCCACTATCGTTCACACCAATGGCTCGATCCCGAGCTATGAGAGTTCGCGGATGCTGGTGCGCGAGGATGGCTCGATTGCCGGGACCATCGGCGGCGGCTGCGTCGAAGCCGAGGTCTGGGCGGCGGCGAAAGAAGTGATGCAGAAGGAAGCGCCGCGCAAAATGGTCTTCAACCTGAACAATGAGGCAAGTTACGACAATGGGTTAATTTGCGGCGGGACGTTGGAAGTGTTCGTCGAGCCGATTTTGCCGCAGCCGATGATTTATCTGTTCGGGGGCGGCCATGTTTCGACGGCGGTGGCAAAAGCAGCAAGTGCGGCGGGCTTTGGCATTGGCGTGGCGGACGACCGGGAGGCGTTTGCCAACGAAGAGCGTTTCCCAATGGCGCATGAAATTTACACAAGTTACGAGGATGCATTCGAAAAGATCCGTCCAAATGCTTCGAGTTATCTGGTGATCGTGACACGCGGACACAAGGAAGACATGCGTGTGCTGGCCTGGGCGGTGCGCACCGAAGCGCGCTATGTCGGAATGATCGGAAGCAAACGCAAAGTCTTGTCGGTGTACAAAGCGCTGGAGAACGACGGCTACAAGCCGGAAGAGTTCGAGCGCGTCTACGCACCGATGGGGCTGGAGATTGGCGCGCTTTCGCCGGAAGAGATCGCCGTCAGCATCGTTGCGGAACTCGTGGCGGTCCGCCGGAATGCGGGGACGGCCGCGCACAAGAAATTGAAATACGAAGCGCACGCTTCGCCCATTCTCCAAGCGGGCGAGCGCTGAAAAGGAGCGCATGCTGGCCGCCGTCATCCTCTCCGGCGGGGCCTCGAGCCGAATGGGCTCGCCGAAAGCACTACTTCCCTTTCAGGGACGGCCCTTCCTCGAACATCTTTTGGAAGTGACCGCGCACCGGGAAATAGGCGCGCGGCGGGTTGTGCTCGGCGCGGATGCCGAGCCCATCGCCAAGGCGGTCAACCTCAAGGCCGACGAAATCGTCATCAATCACGAATGGGAAAAAGGACAGTTGAGCTCCATCCAGGCGGCGCTGCGAAGCCTGCCGCCGGGAACTGACGGAATGCTACTCTGCCTGATCGATCATCCTCTCATTAGCAGCGCCCTGGTCCAGGAGTTGATCGAGCAGTTTTACAAAACGAAAAGCCCCGTCGTCCTGCCTGTCTATGAGGGACGCCGCGGTCATCCGGTCATTTTTTCCGCCTCTTTGTATGACGAACTGCTTCGCGCTCCGCTCGAGACGGGCGCGCGCGCGGTCGTCTGGGCGCACAAGGGAGAAGTGGAAGAAGTGCGCACGAACGAAGAAGGCTGCGTGCTGAACCTGAACGATCCGGAGACGCTAAACAGGGCAATCCAACAGAAAGACTAGCGACTCGCTGAAGCGAGATTTTGGATTAGCGCGCGGACCGCGTCGGCGGCCAGTTGTGCGCCGTGAAACGTTGCCGGTGGAAGTCCGCCGAGAGACTGGGAGAGCGATTCGGCGGTGATATCGCGGGCTTCCGTGGGCGTGCGGCCACGGAGTTCTTCGGTCAAAAGGGAGGCGCAGGCAATCGAAGTGGTGCAGCCGCGGCAGAGGAAGCGCGCTTCCGCGATACGCCCGTCAACTACGCGAGCCGAGAGCTTGAGGATGTCGCCGCAAACGGGATTGCTGACCTCCACAGTTGCCGTGGCCCCGGGCAATTCTCCCGCATTGCGCGGATTGCGGAAGTGATTGAGAACGGCTTCGCTGAACATCATGGAAAGTATCCCCAAGGCGGTGCCAGAACTGCAACGCGGCACAAATAAGAAAACTCAACGCAGAGACACAGAGTTCTCAGAGAACGGAAAGAACTCAAGAATGCGCCTGCCTTGAAGAAATTTATTTCTTTGGGGGCAGGTATTTTTTCTCGACGGAAGCAACTACCACATAGTTCGGGTCGACCATCTCGGTGAGATGGATTTTACCGACCTGGGAAAGCAACTCGTAGGCGTCGAGTTCCGAGAGGCCGTAGTCGGCGTGAATCCAGCCGACCAACTCGGTGAAGGCGATCCGCAAGGCGTCATCCACCGGACGATATATTCCGGCTGCCATGATTTCTTTTTCGTTTTCGAAGCGCGGCCAATTCGTGTGCTTCCCTTTCACGAGGTCGAGCTGTAACCGCGCCTTCATGGGCACTTCGATGGCCGTGCCAGCGATTTCGCCATCACCCATGACGGCGTGGCCATCGCCGAAATAAAACAGCCCGCCGGAAACATTCACCGGCAGATAAAGCGTATTGCCGGCCGAGACTTCCGGTGCGTCCATGTTGCCCCCGAATTCGGCGGGCACGATGGAACTGCGCGCTTCGCCGTTCGCGGGCGCGACACCGATGCAGCCCAGAAACGGATGCAGCGGGATTTTCACCTTGTAGTCGGAATCGAGGGCTTGAAAGGTGCCGGTATTGCTGGCGTGGTCGATCGGATAGAACCAGATTTTTTCCGGCAGCGCAGGATGGAGCATCGGCGTGTAATTGGTTTCGTTGAGGGCCCCGAAGCCTGGCGCGAACGCGCCGATGCCCTGATTGCCGTCAACCTGCAAGTCCAGAATGTGGACAACCAGCGTGTCGCCGGGTTCCGCGCCTTCGATGAAAAAAGGGCCGGTGAGCGGATTGTCTCCCTTGACGAGCGCAAGAGTATCGCCAGGATTCTTAATCGCGTTGCCAAAACAATCCAGCGAGTTCGCTTCCAGAATATTCCCCGGACGCAGGCGTGCAACCGGCGGCGCGACGCCGAAGACATACTTCACGGTGTCGATCGTGGCGTGATATTGAACGACCTCGGATTTGGATGGCGCGGATGGAGCCTGAGCCAGCCCCGAGTACGGCAAAATCAAACTGAGAGCAACGAGATGGAAACGCACAAGGAGCCTCCGAGAATTGGGAGACGCAGTTCAACACACTCATGCAGCGGAGTCAATTCGAACCCGCACGAGCCAACCGACGCCCGACGGTCTGCTATCCTCTTCCTGACACCATGAAGGCGAATCGTCGAGCGGCATTGCGGATTGTTTCGCTGGCCCCCAGTGCGACTTCGATCTTGTGCGCCATCGGGGCGAAACGCGCTCTAGTCGGTGTGACCAAGTGGTGCGCGGACGTCGCACCGGTCGGCAAATTGCCGAAGCTTGGCGACTGCTGGCACATGGACTCTGTGAATGAAATTCTGCGGCTGAAGCCAACACTGGTGATCGGCTCCGTGCCGTACAAGCAGGAGACGGTCGCCAAACTCCTGGAGCAACCGTTCGCTTTTCTGGCCATGAACCCGCGGACGCTCGCCGATATCGAAGCCGACATTCGCATGTTGGGCGGGATTGCACAACGGGTAGCCGCTGCGGAGCGGCTGGTGAACAAGATGCGCCAGGCGTTTTCGCAAATCGAGGAAAAAACGCGGCGCGTGAAAAAACGAGTCCGCGTTTATTGCGAAGCGTGGCCGAATCCGCGGATCAGTTCCCCTCCCTGGGTGGCGGAATTGGTGAACATCTGCGGCGGTGAGATGGTGGTTCCCGCCGGCGAGAAAGTCACTGAAGCACAAATAGCGGAAGCCAGGCCCGAAGTCATTATTCTCGCCTGGGCCGCGACGGGAGCGAAAGCCGATCCCCATCAGGCGTATAAAGTGACGGCGTGGAGAGATGTGCCGGCAATTCAAAACCGGCGGGTGTACGTCATTAGTGACAAACTACTGAATACTCCCGCTCTGCCCTTGGTTCAGGGAGCGCGAAAACTGTGGAGCGCACTGCACCCGCGAAATCGGGACGGGCACGAGAGGCGCAAGAAAAGATAACGATTAGACGATGAGAGCGCAAGGGAACGCGGAGAGATGATAACCGTAGTAGCGGCTGTGATTGAGCGCGGCGACCGGCGACTGCTGATCGGCCAGCGCCGGAAAACTGACACCTCCCCGCTCAAGTGGGAATTTCCCGGCGGAAAAGTCCGGGACGGCGAATCGCCGGAAGTTGCCCTCGCGCGGGAATTGCGGGAAGAACTCGGCGTGACGTTGGTGAAAAGCGCCGAGCTAGGCCGCGTGCGTCATCACTATGCGGGAACGCCCGATGAGCTTGAAATCCGCTTCTACGCGGCGGCGATCGCGGAACCAGACGCGATGCCGTACACCTTTGAGAAAATTGTCTGGGCCTTGCCAAAAGAACTCGGAGACTACGATTTCCTGGCCGCGAACCGCGAGCTCATCGCCCAATTGGCCACTGGCCGCATCAAGCCCGCAGAAATCCTCGATGCCGCGAAAAAAACCGGATCGAGCCGACGAGGCCCAGCCGCAGACTGATTCCCCGGCTATTAGGGAACCGGCTTTAAGAGATCACCGGATTGGGCTTGTCGGTGTTGATGCCCAGATCCTTGATGGCTTTGTCTAGCAAAGAGCGCTCCACTTTGCCGTCCACGAAAAGCTCATGCAGCGTGGCAAGCGTGATGAAACGCGAATCGACCTCGAAGAAGTCGCGCAAGGCGGTGCGTCCTTCGCTGCGCCCGAACCCATCGGTGCCGAGTGACGCCAGGCGCCGCGGCATCCATTTGCTGATCATATTGGGCAAGGTCTTCAAGTAATCGGAAGCCGCGACCAGCACTCCAGGAGCGTCCGCGAGGCACTTGGTAACGTACGGTACGCGCGCTTTTTCGCCCGGATGCAAACGGTTCCAGCGCTCGGTCTCAATGCCGTCGTTATAAAGCTCCTTGTAACTGGTCACGCTCCA
>Ga0137393_10000589_pt1 | contig 21834 bp, 15 predicted proteins | sample 15con2h34BmetaG_FD_101396 | JGI IMG/M metagenome (GOLD analysis project Ga0137393, IMG submission 101396) | Vadose zone soil microbial communities from Angelo Coast Range Reserve, California, USA - 15con2h3.4B metaG | ecosystem: Environmental > Terrestrial > Soil > Vadose zone > Saprolite...
CGCAATGCACTGAGTTTCACTCCGGGCGCGGCAATCACATTGTGCACGATGCGAAGCAGGAATTCAGCCTGGATGAAGACCTCACGCGTTACCAGAAGATCGGCATGCTCGGCCACAGTCCCGGCCAGCGTGTTTTCAATAGGGATGACGGCCGCGGCCACCGATCCCTTCTCGACGCGGTCAAAAACTTCAGCGGAGCGCGCGCAGGGGACGACTGTGCAACGCGGAAGCATCTGCTCCGCGGCTTCATGACTGAAGGAACCGAGTTCACCCTGAATGGCAACTTTCATGAATAGGCAAATTAGCTGGAAATGAGAGCGAGTGCAAATGGTTTGCAGGCGAAGCCGATCGCAGGTCCTTCACATTCGCTCCTGTATAAACAATCCTAAATGTCCCCGGGGAGCCTTAGCGATTACACGAACGCCCAAAACTCGGCGAGATCTGCCGCTTTCACGCCAGATCTTTCTGCAACACTAGGGCATCGACGCCGTTGGAATAGTAGCGCGGGATAGTCTTCACCACGCTGTAGCCGTGACGCTTGTAAAACACCAGGGCGGAGACATTGTCCACGGCGGTTTCCAGTGCCACAAGGCGTGATCCGACGCTCCGCAGGCGATCTTCCGCCGCTCGCAGGAGTAGCGATCCGACGCCCGCGCGGCGGGCAGAGGCGACGACATCGATGGTAACGATGTGTCCTGTGTTGCCGGAGTGGGCCACGATGAATCCGGCGATTTCGCTGCTGGCGGAACGTTTAGCGGAATTCTCCGGTACGGATTTTTCCGGGTCGCTGACGGCAACCAAAGTTATGGCTCCGCGGCGGCTCACGTAGAACTTGAGCTCCTGCCGGGAGTAGGAAATTCCCGGAGGAAAGCAATCCTGGTCGATGCGCCACAGCGTCTCAAGATGCTCGGGTTGGAAGTCTCGGACGGTGAAGGCCACGCGGCCATTGTAGCGTCACGACAGTGGTCGAAATTCGACATGTATGGGCGGTGCGGCAGGTTTCACGACCATACACTCCAGATGGCGACAAACCGCTCGGAGTCGCTGCCGGGCTCTCGACTGGTTTTCCGTTATCTATAGGCCTCTACCAGACTCAAGTAATCACACCGTCGGCCGATATGGAACTCAGGGGTCGAGAAACTCCGTATGTCTGTCGAACCATCGGGGGGCGGCACAAGTGCGCGTCGACGCAAGAGTAACGCACAAGACTGGCTCGTCGGTGGCGGGGAGATGGGTAAGCTGATCCGGTCGATGGACTGGTCTGGGACCCCACTCGGTCCCATCGATTCATGGCCCCAAAGCCTGCGTACCACGGTCAGTCTCTGCCTCGCCTCCAACTTTCCTATCGCCCTTGCCTGGGGGCCCAAGCATGTGCAGATCTATAACGACGGCTACTGGCCCATCTGCGGCGAGAAGCATCCTGGCTCTATGGGGCAGGACTTCACCGAGTGCTGGGCTGCGCCCTGGCCCGTAATCGGGGAAGCGTTTACGCGCGCACTCGCGGGGGACACATCCTTTCTGGAGAACCAGCGGATGTTTCTCGATCGCAATGGATACCTTGAGGAAACATTCTTCACGTTCTCGTTTAGCCCCATCCGCGACGACGCGGGGGTTGCCGGACTCTTCCATCCAGTAACTGAAACGTCCAGCAAAATGTTGAGCGAGCGACGCACCCGCGCCCTTCGCGACCTGGCCGCCCGCGCAGGCAAGGCACAGACGATAGAGGAAGCCTGCATTCTGGCTGCACAGACGCTCTCGGAGTATCAATTGGACGTTCCTTTCGTCCTTTTCTATTTGTTCGATGACCCGCCCAAAGAAGCTCGACTGGTCGCGAGCACGGGGTTGCCACCGGGAAGCATCGCAAGGGCAGAGGTTGTGGACTTAGACGCACCCGAACAGTCGGCCTGGCCACATTCGGCCTGGCCCCTGGCGGAGGTGGCGCGTACCGGCCGCTCCCAGCACGTCAATAACTTGGAGGCACGATTCGGGCAACTCTCATGTGGCGAATATCCCGAATCCATGAAGGAAGCCCTGGCGTTGCCCATCACTCCTCCCGGTTGTGAAAGACCCATTGGCGTTCTCGTGGCTGGTGTCAGCTGCAGATTGGCGCTGAATGAAACTTACCGCTCCTTCTACGACTTGTTGGCGGCGGCGGTAACCACCGAGGTCGCCAATGCGCGAGCTTACGAGGAGGAGCGCAAGCGCGCCGAAGCATTGGCGGAGATCGATCGAGCGAAGACGGCATTTTTCTCAAACGTCAGCCACGAATTTCGCACACCGCTTACCCTGATGCTGGGGCCACTGGAGGACGAACTCGCCGAACGCACGAGCCCTCTTCCTCCCGCCCGTCGCGAGCGTCTGGAGACTGCGCATCGCAATAGCCTGCGGCTCCTGAAGCTGGTCAATACCCTGCTGGATTTTTCCCGCATCGAAGCCGGCCGTACTCAGGCCAGTTACGAGCCTACCGATCTGGCCGCTTACACCGCAGAGCTGGCCAGCGTGTTCCGCTCGGCGGTCGAGAAGGCTGGCCTGACCTTAGTTGTGGATTGCCCGGTCCTGCCCGAGCCCGTCTACGTGGACCGCGAGATGTGGGAAAAGATCGTACTCAACCTTCTCTCTAACGCCTTCAAGCATACGTTCGAGGGCGGCATCACCATTAGCCTCCGGTGGGTTGGTGACCATGCGGAGCTTGCGGTAGCAGACACCGGCGTTGGCATCCCGAAAACGGAGTTGCCGCGCCTGTTCGAGCGTTTTCACCGGGTCAAAGGGGCGAAGTCTCGCACACATGAGGGCACAGGGATCGGCTTGGCCCTGGTGCAAGAACTGGTTTCGCTACATGGCGGGGTGGTCTGTATCGAGAGCGAGGAAGGAAATGGCAGCACCTTTACGGTCACGGTCAAGACCGGGACTGCGCACATTCCGTCTGATCGCCTGGGCGCTGCACGTGCGCTGGCCTCGCCGGCGGCGCGATCCGCTGCTTACGTTGACGAAGCACTCCATTGGCTGCCCAACGCCGAAGCCGATCGATCACCTCCACGGAAGGTGGATGTCGCATCTCTTCCAGGTGAGGCATCCACGACCCGCGGTGATCGCCGTCCCCGAGTTCTCTGGGCGGATGATAACGCCGACATGCGGGAGTACGTCTCCCGTCTGCTTGCCGACCGCTATGACGTGCTCGCGGTTCCGGACGGCTTGTCCGCTCTGGCGGTTGCTCAAGAAAAACATCCAGATCTGGTCCTGACTGACATTATGATGCCTGGCTTGGACGGCTTCGGCCTGCTGCGCGAATTGCGGGCGGACGCGCGCACGCGGATGATCCCGGTGATCCTGCTATCGGCGCGAGCGGGCGAAGAGTCGGCCGTCGAAGGATTGGACGCGGGTGCAGATGACTATCTGGCAAAGCCGTTTTCCGCCCAGGAACTTCTGGCTCGCGTTCGGACCCATCTCGAACTCGCATGTGTCCGCCGCGAGTGGGCGAACGAACTGGAGCAGGCAAACAGCGAGTTGGAAGCTTTCAGCTACTCCGTTTCCCACGATCTGCGAGCGCCACTCCGCGTCATTGACGCGTTCAGCACATTGCTTCTCGAAGAGTACGCTGACGGACTAGACCAGTAGGCGGGCAACTACATTCGACGCATCCGGACCGGAATTCAGAAAATGTCCCGGTTAATTGACGATCTTCTGAACCTGTCACGGGTCAGCCGCGCTACGCTCCGCAAGGAGACGATCGATCTGACGGCGCTCGCGCACGGTGTGATCACCGATCTGCAGAGTAAAGACTCCGCTCGTAGGGTTGTCTTCGATATCACCGATGGTCTTTGCGCATGTGGGGACGCGGGCCTGGTGACGATTGTCCTGGTGAATTTGTTGGGGAACGCGTGGAAATATTCGGCGAAACAGGCGGCAGGCCACATCGCATTTGGGCATGAGACCAAAGAGAAGAAAACCGTCTTCTACGTGCGGGACAACGGTGCCGGGTTCGACATGGCACACGCGGAAAAACTCTTCACGCCGTTTCAGCGGATGCATCGGGACTCTGAGTTTGAAGGCACAGGGATCGGCCTGGCAATCGTGCATCGCATCGTCTCGCGACACGGCGGTCGTATCTGGGCCGAAGCGGCACGCGGCGCAGGTGCCACTTTCTTTTTCACGCTGGAAAATTAAGGAACCATAGTTCACGAGCAGACAATCCACTTGTGTGGAGGACAGGTTTTTTGGGGAATCTCCCGCAGCAACCGCGATTGTGGACCGATTTCGCGGCCAAATCGGCAGAATTGTGCCACAGGTTTGCTGTGTGAGCACTAGCGTGCCGGGGCCAGCGGAAAACGACCGTGCCCGAGTGTATATTTATCGTGTTTTCCACAGCCCTTCCGCAGGGGCAGCTAAAAAAACTAGGTGGAATTCACTTGTTCCCCTTGCCCGGGTCGCAACCTCGGACGTACCATCGGCATCAGAGGAATCGTTGTGGGGCGCCTTCTCCTGATCGACGTTGCCGGCGCGGTCACGGTCTTGGGACTGTGGTATCTGGTGTTTTCAACCTACAACCGGCGGCGGGGCAAGGCGGCGCTGCGCTGGGTGCAAGCGGCCTGCACCGGGAAGGGACGCATCCTCGATTCGGGCTGGGATTCGCGGCTGGGAAGCTCCAGGTTGAATGCGCGGCTGCATTTCCCCTCCCACTGGTTTGAGAACGCGCGCGTCACCATGAAGTTCCGGCCACGGGCTCTCCCCGTGCAATGGCTGGTCAGCCACTGGCGGAAGCAAAAAGAAACCCTTACTTTTGAAGCGGATCTGGGCGGTTCTCCAAGCTTTCATTTACAGGTTGTCCGGCATCGGTGGTGCGCGCACAGTCGGGGATTGACCTCGCGCAAGCGAGACGAGCGCGAGTGGGACCTATTTCAGCCCGGCCCGATCATCCTGACCACGCGAACTCACTGGAAAGAAGATACGACTCCAGAGCTCAACGCACTGATGGCGGTGCGGCAGCAGGATGTTTTGCAGGTACGCTTCCGCCCCGAGTCTCCACAGTTTTCGGCAACAGTCGCGCTTGACGCGCTCGCCGACCCCCACACGGCAGCGGGATTCCTCACCACGTTGCGCGAATTAGCCGCTGGGGCATCGGCGCACAGGAAGTAGCGCAAGGCTTGCCACTCACTTCCCACTAACCCACAGGTCGTTTTATGTGCTATCGTACCGGCCCATGACGGACTCCGCTCTCCAAAATCCCACGCCTCAATTTGGCACTGCAGAATATGTTGGATCGCCTGGTAGCGATCATTGCCAATTCTGTCATCAGCCGATCGGCGGCAACTATTATCGGGCCAATGGCGCGATGGCTTGCCCTGCATGCGCGGAAAAAATGCGCGGCGAATTGGCGAGGGATACCCACGCGGCGTATGTACGCGCTCTTCTCTTCGGCGTGGGAGCCGCGATCCTCGGCATGGTCCTGTACGCCACGTTTGCCATCGTCACCGGCATCGTAATCGGCTATGCCGCGCTAGCCGTTGGATGGCTCGTGGGCAAGGCGATGATCAAGGGATCGAACGGAGTGGGTGGAAGACGCTATCAGATTGCTGCGGTTTTGCTCACTTACGCCGCAGTTTCAACCGCCGCAATCCCTGTTTGGATTCACTATGCCGGCGAACAAAAGCAGAGCCAACGGCAACAAATAGCGCAGCCACAGGAACGTTCAGAATCCGGCACTCAGCGGGAGCAGTCTACGAGCTCTCGGCCTGGAATGTTGTCGGCACTCGGAACCTTAGTATTAATTGGCTTGGCATCTCCGTTCCTTGAGTTCTCAAGCAATCCTCTGGGGGCGGCAATTGGCCTCGTGATTCTTTTCGTCGGTATGCGATTCGCTTGGCGGATGACCGGTGCGAGACTGTTGGAGGTTTTCGGCCCCTTTGAGAATTCCCCACAACTGGCGCGTTGATCTTCGTTGTTCCTATGTCGATCGGTCTGCGAGCAACCGGTTACGATCACGCGCAGAAATGACAAGCGTCTCCTGAATTGTGTCCACAACCTCGCCCGATCTGATTCGAAATTGCCGACGTTGCTACGGGGAACTTGCGCCCGAAGCGCTTGTTTGCGAACGCTGCCATGCTTTGGTCCACTCCGACCAATTGGATCGCCTCGCGGCTGAAGCCGAATCGTTGGAGGCCAAGGGCGATCCCCGCCAGGCGCGCGAACGCTGGATCATGGGCCTTTCGTTGCTGCCTCCGAATTCGCGGCAAGCAGACTGGATTCAGCAGCACGCACGTTCCCTCGAGGTGGTGGCCGAACGACTTCATCCCCCACCACCCGGCGAGAACAAGTGGGCGCAGCGCCTGGGGCCAGTGGGTCCAATCGCTGTGCTGCTGGCAAAGGGAAAGTTTCTGCTGGGCGCGATTTTCAAGCTGAAGTTCCTCCTGAGTTTTTTAGCGTTCTTCGGTTTTTACTGGGCGATGTTTGGTGCGAAATTCGGAATCGGATTCGCGGTGATGATCCTGATCCATGAAATGGGCCATTACATCGACGTCAAACGCCGCGGATTGCCCGCGGATATGCCTGTGTTTCTGCCCGGCCTTGGAGCCTACGTGCGCTGGCGAGCCTTGGGGGTTTCGCGGGAGACACGTGCGGCAATCAGCCTGGCCGGGCCTTTTGCCGGACTTCTGGCAGCATGTCTATGCATTGTCCTGTGGTGGAAAACTGGAGACCAGCTGTGGGCCGCGCTGGCCCGCGCTGGCGCGGTTCTCAACGTGCTCAATCTTACGCCGGTCTGGTTGTTGGACGGGGGGCAAGCCGCTATGGCACTGAGCAAATTGGAGCGCATCATTCTCCTCACCGCATGCCTCGCGCTATGGCTCATACTCGGACAGGGCCTGTTCTTCGTAGTGGCGATCGGCGCAGGTTACCAAATATTTTTCGCCGGAGATCTGCCCTCGCATCCCAGCCGCGTCACCACAGTCTACTTTGTTGCAGTCTTGACCGCCCTGAGTGTTCTTCTGCGCATGCTGCCAGGACAAGGCTTTGGCGTACAGTAAGCCCCTTGCGTTATCGACCATCCCTGAATAAATCCCTTTTATCCAACCCATCAGCTTTTTCGATTTGCGGCAGGGCTGCACTCGCGCTATGCTCTCAAGTTGAAATCCAGCCGCTGCAACTGCCTGTGCATCCGTGACATTGTTTGCAACATTAATTCTGCCTACTCGATTAGGAGACTGAAGGATATCCATGTCCAACGAACTGCGTAATTTCCTGGCACTCACTTACGACGAACTCGAAGAACTGAATCTGCAGGCGAAGGAGCAGCGCAGGAAGCGGGTCGCCATCCATAAGATCCAGGAAGAGCGGCTCAAATATCTAACCGACGAAAAGCGGATCAAGGCCGTGACCGTGCTCTTCAGCGACCTCGAAGGCCGGTTGCACATGCTCGACTACGACAAGAAGTTTCTTATCAAGAGCTGGGACAACCTCACCTTTGACGGCTCGTCCATTCGCGGCTTTACGGCGCAGCGCGAAAGCGACCTGAGGCTGGGCATTGACTGGGGAGCGTTTTACTGGGCGCCCTCGGACGTATTCGGATCGGGCAAGGTGCTGGTGTTTGGTGAAGTCATCGACAAGGGCGGCGCGCCATACAGCGCCGACATTCGCGGCGTGTTGAAGGGCTATGCCGCCGATCTGCACAAGAAAAAAGGTTACACACTCAACGCCGCTAACGAGATCGAAGGTTTTCTGTTCAGGGGTCCCGACGCCGAGCGCCGCTACCACGAAACTGGCAAGTTCGAATACGTCAACACCGGCGGATACTACCACTCGCTGCCCGGCGATCTGCTGCGCACATTCATCGACACAACTGCGGAAGTGCAACGGTCGATGGGCTTCCAGAATGAGAAAGACCATCCAGAAGTGGCGCCGTCGCAGTTCGAAATCAACTACGGCTACGGCGAGGTCGTTGCCGCCGCCGACCAGATTCAGCTCTACAAGCTCATCTGCCGCCAGGTCGCAACCAACATGGGTTTGACGGCGTCGTTCCTGCCCAAGCCGGTAGTGGGCGTGAACGGCAGCGGCATGCACACCAACGTTTCCATTAGCGAGGACGGTAAGAACCTGTTCTGGGATGCGAAAGGCGAAGAGAAGCTCAGCAAGATGGGCTGGGCGTTTCTCGATCGCATTCTCACCCATGGCAATGACCTTTGCCTGCTGCTGAACGCCAGCGTGAATGCCTATCGACGGCTCGACCCGCACTTTGAGGCGCCGAATCAGATTAAAGCGTCGCCGGTTGATCGCGGTTCGATGATCCGCATCCCGATCGGCAACGAGAAGAGCATGCGCGTGGAAGTTCGCTCGGTTGCTCCGGACGCGAATCCGTACCTGGTAATGCACTCAATCTTTAAGACTGGACTCGACGGCGACACGGCGAAGATCAAGAACCTGCGCCAGGCTGAGCGGTACTTGCCGGACAACATCTACGACGCGCTGGCTAACTTCCGGAAGGCCGAGTGGACGACGAAACTTCTAGGTGAGGACGTCAAGGGCCGCTATGCAGACTTGAAACAGGCGGCCGCCGATCGCTGTCCGCGGATGCTAGGAACGTTTGTGAAGGCGCCGGAGGTGCAGTACCATCACGACGTTTACAACCAGTTCCTGTGGAACTTGTTCTAGAAGCTCTTTGTACGAAGCCCTTGTTCTGCCGCAAAAGCCCTGGCTCTGTCCGGGGCTTTTTGCTTGCAGTGCTGTTGTCTCGTTAACGGAACTGGCAGGCGTTTCTCGGCTCGATTCTTTGGCTTTTGGGCAGGTTCGGCGGTTTGTAGTCCGAATCGACGTTGAGTTTCTCCTTCACGGTTTCGTGCAAGAACGAGTCTTCGGGAATCACGCGCCACGCTCCCAGGGGTATACGCCACTTCGGCTTCTTTTCGACGCGGTCGTAGTAAGAGTGCGGGAGTAACTCGAGGATCCACCACGCGAGAGTCAGCGAGTTGTGCGTCTTCTCGGCTGGGTCAGGTCTGACTTGCGGGGAGGGTGGCACTCTTGGAGGAGGAACCCTTGCAAGGACTTGATCGACTCTCACTGGATCGACCAGCAGGCCCAAAGGAACTGATTCACAAAGCATCCACTCGAGGGCGATTTGCGACAAGCCGCTTTCGGCGGCAGCATACGAGCCTCCAACATCGGAATGCACGCCGGAAAACCACACCTGCTTGATGCTTTGCCCGGGAAGCTGATCACCCCACAAGTTGTTTACAAAATAGCAGCGCCGTTCGTCGATAGAGACAGCATGGCGGCCATTGATCATGTCTGGATTCTGCGCCGTATAGGGAAGCTTCAGAGGATCCCACACCAAACCAACCGAGCTGACAGTATCCCAGACCCCGACAAAATGCAGCGGACAATGGCGGCAGAATGTAGATTTAAATCCGTCCGCCACCTGGAAGGTATGCGTCATTCCGGCGGCGCCACGGGTTCGTTTCGCAAACAAGCGGATGATGTAAGGGATGAGCCCGTCATTGCCGGGACACAGCAATCCGAACATGTGTAGCACACCGGCAAGCGCTCGCACCGTGTATGCACCTCGGCTGAAACCAAACAGATAGACATGGTCTCCGTCTTCATAGACATTCATCAAATAACGGTAGGCGTCCCCGACATTCGCCAGCAATCCGGCTCCGAAGGCCAGGCCAATCACAACAGACCATGCCTTCTCGATCGTATTGCGTGCGGTCGGTGCGCCCATTGTGCCCACGCCGGGGTGATAGTAGCCAATCTGGCGTTGACCGTCGATGATCAGTGCACTGTAGAGTTTTACGACGTTGGAGTTGTGGTCACCGAATTCGTTTCCCGTTCCGTCGCAGCAGATGACGATGTTCTTCGGCATGGGACCTCTCGAAACGATGCAGGCGATCATCATACCTTCGCGACACACGGGAACAAAGTGTTCCATGGAGGTGTAGCGATTTTGCTTTTTACAGAACGGCTACAATGCGGTGCGGAGGAAATAGGAAACATGTCGAAATCTCGCAGGCAATTCCTGGCTCTCACGTCGCTGGGCGTGCTGGGCGCGGCCGCCACGTACTCCAGCCGGGCACAGAATCCCTCGGATTTGCCGCCCGGGGCCCCGCCGGCTTTTGGCACTGCGCCGGCCGTGGGACCTGAGGTGTCGTCGTCTACTTTCGCCGAAGCAGAGAAGCTCGTACAGATTGAGTTGAGCGCAAACGAGCGTGCCGTGGCGGCCGGTAGCTGGCGCAAGATGATGGCCCCGCTCTACGAGCGGCGCACCGGGCCGCACAAAGTGGCGTTGGAGTCGGGGCTTGCCCCCGCGACAAGGTGGGATCCGATGCTGCCGGGCTTGTCGGCGAAGATGGGGCCACAGCGCGACCGATTTATCCGGAGCAACATCGATCCCGGCGTACTGCCCCAGCGCGACGAGGATATTGCCTTCGCCCCGGTGACGAAGTTGTCGCGCTGGATCGAGCAACGAAAGCTGAGTTCAGAGAGGCTCACCCGCATCTATCTAAAACGTCTGGAGCAGTTCGATCCCAAACTGCATTGCGTCATCACACTTACGCGCGAACTGGCGCTGGCGCAAGCCAAGCAGGCCGACGAAGAAATCGCCGCTGGAAAATACCGCGGGCCGCTGCACGGAATTCCATGGGGCGCCAAGGATCTGCTGGACACCGCTGGGATCCCGACGACATACGGCGCTGAACCTTTCCGCGATCGCGTGCCCGCCAAAGATGCCGTGGTCGTCAAACGTCTGCACGACGCAGGAGCGGTGCTTGTCGCCAAGTTGAGCCTGGGCGCGCTGGCGCTCAACGATATCTGGTTCGGCGGTCAGACGATGAATCCGTGGCTGCTGGAGGAAGCATCATCAGGATCTAGTGCCGGCCCGGGCGCTGCGACTGCGGCCGGACTGGTCGGCTTCGCCATCGGCAGTGAAACTGGCGGCAGCATTGTTAGTCCCAGCATGCGCTGCGGAATCACCGGACTGCGTCCGACATACGGCCGTGTGGCCCGCACCGGCGCGATGACGCTGTGCTGGTCGCTCGACAAACTCGGTCCCATGACGCGCAGTGTCGAGGATGCAATGCTCGTGCTGCACGCGATCTCCGGGCCCAATGCCGGTGATGTGGCCAGCGTGCCCAGCAGGCTTGACTTCGACGCAGGCGCGAGCGTGCACGGTCTGCGCGTAGGCTACATCCCCAGATGGATGAAGGAGAATCCCGCCACCGATGTCGACCGCGCCGCACTGGAGGCCGTGGGCAAGTTGGGAATGATTCCAGTCGAGGTCGCTATTCCTAACTGGCCTTATGACTCGCTCAACCTGATTCTCTTCGCTGAAGGAGCGGCGGCGTTCGAGGAACTCACGCTCAGTGGCGGGTTGAATCAATTGAAAGCTCAAGTGCCTGACGCGTGGCCGAACATTTTTCGTCAGTCCCGGTTCCTGTCGGCGGTGGACTTCGTGCAGGCCGACCGCTTCCGCCGCAAAGTGGCGGAAGAAATGGCCCGCGTGTTCTCTGAGGTTGACCTGCTTCTGGTTCCTTCGTTGCGCGACGAGATGCTCACGATTACTAACTTTACCGGGCATCCTTCGCTCACGCTGCGGGCGGGCTTCGTCGAAGTATCGAAGGCGCGCAGCGATTGGGCGCCGGATCCAAACCACCCGCTACCAACTTTTTCGACGCCACGCCGTGTGCCTCACGGCGTCACCCTCATCGGAAGCCTGTTTGAGGAGGGCACGCTGGCGAACGCCGGACTCGCGCTAGAGCGCAAGTTAGGCGTGGTGGCCGAACGTCCTTCGGGATTTTAAACCAAAGCATTACAGGGTTTCGTCTACACGATAACCCCCATGTCAACCGAATGACCCCATGAACAGGCCCCCATATAGCGTCGCGCTGCCAGCAGCAGTCCGCCCTCTTTTACAGCTTGGAGGGTATCGCCCCGTGCAGCCCGGGTTAGTAGGCTTGCTATATCGATCTTATAAACGGAATGGCGGCGAAATTATGACAGGGTACAGATTTAGCGAAATGATGCGGTTGGTGCAAGAGCAGACCGAGGCTCTGGAGAAGCAAGTCTTTGGCGGCTTTACAGATGAAGAAATGGCCGACTTTGAGCAGCGCCAGGAACGCATTCGCGAATTACAGAGTGGGGAACTCAACCGTGTCGCCTAGCCGAGTTTCCTGTACGACATCGGACCGTCGTCTTTTCTTGAAACGCGTATACCATTCGTGATAAACAAGCTCTAAATTCGAACCCCTCTTGAAAGGTTGGAGGTGTGTCGTGCTGGGGAAAGAGAGAGAACGGTTCCTGGAACTCTGCGGACTGGCCGCGAACGAAGAAGATCCGTACAGGCTCCTCGAACTTGTTAGGGAAATCAATAATCTTCTCGAAGCTAAAGAAGAGCGCCTGAAGCAGCAACAGGGATCGCCCGACAGGCCGGCGGACGCATAGCGCCACGACTGAGCCGCGTCTAGATCGGGCCGCGAAGCCGTGGTGCGCGGAATTCGGCTGGGTGTGCTAGATTCGGAAGTTTCATGGATCCCGCACCCACCATCTGCACCCACGGCCTTACCCGCCGCTTTGGAGATTTCACGGCTGTTGACGGCATTAACCTGCGTGTGGCGCCAGGACAGTTTTTCGGCTTCCTGGGTCCAAACGGCGCGGGAAAATCCACGACCATAAAAATGCTCACCGGCCTGCTGGCGCCAACCGCTGGGCGAATTGAAATCCTGGGCTTGGACCTTGCGACTCATCCCGTCGAGGTGAAACGCCAGATTGGCGTTGTGCCGGAAGGCATGGCGCTATTCGGGCGGTTGACCGGGGCGGAATTTCTAAACTTTGCCGGCCGCATGTACGGACTGGACCGTGAAACCGCCGCCCGGCGGGCGTCCGAACTGCTGGGTTTTATGCAACTCGCCGATCAATCGAAGAAACTAGTGACCGACTACTCCCACGGAATGCAAAAGAAGCTGGCTATGGCCGCAGCCGTGATTCATGGGCCCAAAGTGCTGTTTCTTGACGAACCTTTCGAAGGTGTCGACGCTATCGCCGCAGGGACGCTCAAGTCGATGCTGCAGGGAATGATCGCGCATGGGGCTACGATTTTTTTGACCTCCCACGTGCTGGAGATTGTGGAGCGCCTGTGCAGCCACGTCACGATCATTCACCAGGGCCGTTTGGTAGCGCAGGGATCGTTGGAAGAACTGCGTGCGGGCGTGGAGGCACAGACTCCGGGGCCGGGTGGCGATGGCTCCGCTCCAGCTCCCGAAGGAAAGATGACGCTCGAACAGATTTTCCTGCGCACGGTAGGCGGCTCCCATCGCACCGAGCAGGAACTCTCGTGGCTGGGATAAAGAGCAGAAGCAACTCAAAACAGCCGCTTGATTCTGCCATCGACGGCCCGGTTCTGGTTTAATTTCCCGCGCACCGCGTTGTCGCTCCGTCGTTGGTACGCTGGCGTACCAAGGTCTGCTTTATTTCAACAGGCCGTCCCCGTGCTGGTAACTCCGCCCCTGCGGGCGCATCGCGAAAAACGATTCACTTGCCGCCTTGGGTCGGTCGCGATTGAGAAGGGGCATCCGTAGTTGCCCCTATTGACAGTGCACAGACCCGATGAGAGACTGCGCCTGCCGTCGCGACTTGGCCTCGGCCCGCTCGCCCGCCAAATCTCCCGGCAGTGCCGCAGCAGTCTTGCCGCACCCGGTTATGAGCGACATCTCTAGTCTCGATCACGAATCCTTCCAGAAGTTTTTGGCCAACGCATATGCGGTACAGCAGAGTCAGATGGATAGCCAGTCCCTCTCTGCGGTTATCGAACTCCAGCGGTTGATCAGCAGCGAGAAACTCAACATGGATGAGGCTCTCCACCTGATCGTCGATCGCACGCAAAACGTGGCTAACGCCACCGGAATCGCGATCGGTGTGCTGCAAGACGATCAACTCGTCTACCGGGCGGGAAGCGGAAGCGCCGCAGCTTATACAGGGCGGAGTGTGACGGCCAGGCTGGTTGTTTCGGCGGACCGCAAGACGAATTGTGAGATCCTCCGTGTCGAAAACGCCGAGACTGACACCCGGATAGAAGCGGCGATTTGTCGTCAGTTCGGCGCCCAATCCTTGCTGATCCTCCTGATTTGTCACGATCACGCTGTGGCCGGAGTGCTGGAGATTTTTTTCAGCGAAGCGCACGTCTTCCTGGACGCCGAGGTGCGCACCTACCGATTGATGGCCGGACTGGTCGGAGAAGCAATGTCGCACGCCGCACGGCTTGAAGCGAAAAAAACTGCTGCTGCGGACTTGCCGGCTCCGGCGTGCGCGCCGGAGGTAACGCAGCCTGTGATCTATCCGCCTCGCGGAGCCGTCATGCCCACAGCTTGGGACCCCATATTTGCGCAACCCCCTGTACCTACCCTGGTAGTGATGCGATGGGTGAGGAGCGTTCTCCAGTACAGCGCCCGCCGGAACATACGCTTGGCGGCGGTTGCTGCCATGCTCCTGCTGACTGGCTGGATTGCGTACAGCAGCCATCGCCGGCCGGGCCCATCTCTTGGATCGTCAGCCAGATCGACTGCCACCGGGCAGCAGGCACCCTCGTCGCCAGCGAAGGCGTTGCCGGCGAAGGGTACGGACAAGCTGCAGACCGTGCCAGCTCAAGGAACGGGCACGACGGCTGCCAGGATCGCGGGCCGGCGGGTTCGAGTCGAAGAGAATGAAGTCGATTACATCAAAGACGATGTGACGGTGCGCTATTTCAGGCCGAAGCCCGCATCCCATAGAGTTCCGGTCGACAAGAATGAAGTGGCCTACATTGGAGATGATGTAACCGTGCGCCACTTCATGCGCAAAGGAGTGGCGAGCAGCTCGGGCTTTGCGCCTGCGAATTCGGTTCCTTCGAAAGCAACCAAGTAGCGAGGGCTAAGATTTACCTCGTCCCCAAGCTGTCATCCTGAGGACCGCGCTCTCTGCGGGCCGAAGGACCTATGCACTTGTCGGAAGGCACCGGTGTCCCCAACGAGTGCACAGGTTCTTCGCTTCGCTCAGAATGACAATCAAGAATGGCAAATTCTTGAGGTGAAGCTGCGCTCTATGAATCGTCGGTCAAGGAATTACCGGTCAAGCGACTGCTTCGTTTCGCGAAGCTGAGGCGGCGCGCTTGGAGATGCCTTCTCGAAGGAAGTTCACCAGCTCAAGGTTCACTTCGGCCGCATGCGTCCATGTGATGCAATGCGGGCCGCCCTTCACCACTACCTGGCGAGCACCCTTGATCAGCTTCGCAGTCCGTGCTCCCGAAGCGCCGATCGGCAGAATGCGGTCCGCGTCACCATGAATGACCAGCGTGGGCACATCGATGCGCGACACATCCTTGCGAAAGTCCTCGTGCCACGTTGGCACGCAAGCGAGCGAGGCGGTCGGTGAGGCGCTAGCTGCGAGATTCCAGCTCGCCTGGACAACTTGTTCACTGACACGCTTACCCAGCAGCAGATCCGTGTTGTAAAAATTCCTGAAAAATTCAGTGAAAAACGCGTAGCGGTCGGCAGCGACCGCTTTCTGGATTCCCGCGAAGATACTGCCGTCCAGCCCCTCAGGATTGTCCGGGGTCTTCAGTAGAAACGGCGGAACCCCTGAGATGATTACCGCCTTGCTCACGTCCTTCGATCCGTATTTGCCCAGGTAGCGCGCCACTTCTCCGCCACCCATGGAAAAACCGACCAGCGCGAAATCCCGCAGTTTGAGCTGCGTCACAAGCTGGTGCAGATCCTCCGCAAAAGTGTCGTAGTTGTAGCCCGTTGTTGGCTGGCTGGATTTGCCGAACCCTCTACGGTCATAGGTGATAACACGGTAACCCGCGTCGAAAAGAGCTGGGACCTGTTTCTCCCAGGAAGCGCCGTTCAGCGGATATCCGTGGATTAGAACAACGGGCTTACCCGAGCCGTGGTCCTCGTAGTAGAGGTCGATGTTCCCGGAGTTTTCCTTGCCGACGTTAACGTATGGCATTGAGATTTCTCCTTTTGCGTAGGCGCAATTCCTCTCCAGCGCCCGCGAAAACTTTTCTCGGTCGATCTGGCTATACCCAATTGCTACTTCAGCTCGCCAGTTCAGCAATCCCGGTGAGTTGCAAGTAGTCTTCGTCGTTCAATCGCAACGATGCAGCCTCTACATTTTCTTCGAGGTGTTCAATCGATGAGGTCCCGGGAATGGGCAGCATGACTGGGGAACGCTTCAGTAACCAGGCCAGCGCTACCTGCTTTGGCGTTTTCTTGTTAGCCTTCGCAATCCTATCCAGTACACGGCCGGCCACCGTTCCAGCGCCCAGCGGAAACCACGGAATGAAAGCGATTCCATTCCGCTCGCAATAGTCCACAACGTAATCCCACTCGCGATCCGCAAAGCTGTACCGGTTTTGCACCGAGACAATGGGGGTGATTTTCTGCGCCCGCTCGATGTGCTCTCGAGTTACGTTGGAAAGTCCGATCAAACGAATCTTCCCCTGCTCGCGCAGCTCGGCCAGCGTTTCGACTGACACATCGAAAGGTATGACCGGGTCGGGAGTGTGCAATTGGTAAAGATCGATACGATCCAGGCGCAATCTCTTCAGGCTGCCTTCGACAGCCTTACGCAGATGCTCCGGGCTGGCATCGTGGGTCCATTGGTTCGGCCCCGGTCGATTCCATCCGCCCTTGGTCGCGATCACAAGATCCTTGGCATACGGCGCCAGCGCTTTGGCGATCAACTCTTCGCTGATATTCGGACCATACGAGTCCGCGGTGTCTATGAAGTTGACGCCCAGCTCCACAGCGCGGCGAAGAACGGCGACTGCTGAAGCGGGATCCTTCGGTGGTCCCCAGACTCCGTCACCAGTAATGCGCATGGCTCCGAAACCAAGACGGTGAACCGTGAGTTCCCCACCCAGCGAAACAGTTCCACTGGCAGCGGCAGGCAGATTTCCAATTGCTGTATTCATATTCGGTCTCCAAAATATTTGTTGTATGACAGCTGATTACCTTTTCGATGAATCAATCGCCACGTTGGATGCGCTTTGGAAAAAGTAAATGTCACGCAGCTGCGGCGCTGGCGGAAGTCTTACGACATTCACCTCAAACAGCGTCGCGGAAGACTGACGCGACCAACACCGCCCCTCTATTATGCAATTAATATGCCGGAGATGAATCCTCGGCGGCCCTCGCTGGCCGATGTTCGATGCGGGCCAATGCACTTCGACACTGTCTGGATCGGTCAACCACACGACACAGTGTCAAGATACTGACACGCCTCGGTGGAACATCATTCGCGGCACGTATTCCCTCGCCGCTTCTCATTATGTTCGGCTGCAAATAAACGCCGCACGTATTTGCAATGATAATTTTGCAATGATCATGATGACGTGAAACGTCCTGCTCCGAACTGATCTTCGGTACGCTATGAAAGTAGCTGGGATCGATGATGCTCACCCTGATCAGAAGTGTGGCTGATCTACCATCCCTCATTGAGTCTCATTACTCATGAGATATCGGCATCTTCTGGAATAACCAGTTAAAGGCACGGGCAGTCGAATACGGCCTGCATCAGCGCTTCCTAAGGTGTTCAAGCATTGTTACTGGCTCACCATTGCGGCAACTCTGGCCTGTGGCAAGGCATCTGAAACGTGGCATTCGAAATCCCGAACAAGGCCCAAACCAGATGAATTACAACCTCCTTCGCACCATCTACTTCGGAATAACACTGTCTGCACTCTTGGGCCTTTCGGCATGCGGGGGCGGCACGGGGACGACGACGCCGCCACCGGTCAAAAATCCGGTTACGCCAAGCCTGGTCTTTTCTGCAAACACGAATACGATCACGTCCGGTCAAAGCGTTAAGTTGAGCTGGCAGGCCACGAATGCCACATCTGTCACGATAACGGCCTCAGCCGGATCCGCCACACACACGCTGCCGACCACTGGGCTTTCCGGCACTGTTACGGATTCCCCCACACAAACGACAACTTATACAGCGACGGCTTCCAACGCTGGCATCAGCTCTAAGCCTCAAAGTGTTACCGTACAGGTGGTGCAGCCCGTGCCGCCGCAGATCACGCAATTCACTGCGGTTCCGGCCGCGGTGAATGCCGGACAGACGACAACGCTCACGTGGGCCACCAGCAACGCGACATCGGTAACGATTTCACCGTCGATCCTCCAGGAGGACACGGGACCGCTGCCGGCGTCCGGTGCTGCTATCGTCCCCGTAAGTTCTACGACTACGTTCGCCATCTCAGCTTCAGGCCCGGGAGGCACCGTGAATGGCAGCGTTATCGTCGAAGTTCCATTCACGTTGAGCTTGACTGCTTCCCCCAGCACAATCAAGCTGGGCGATCAGGTGACCTTGAGTTGGCAGGTGAGCAATGGGACTGCGACCGCTCTTTCAATCGACAATGCGGTCTGCACGTCATGCGCATTGCCGAAAGGCAGCACCACGGTTTCTCCGGCAGTTACAACGACTTATACGGCCACGGCAACAGCAGCGGGCGGAGCAAGCATCACGCAATCCACCACGGTGACGGTGGCCTCTGCCAGCACGGGAGTCATTAAGCACATCTTCTTCCTGCTTCAGGAAAACCGCTCATTCGATATGTATCTTGGGAAGCTGGGGGGGTATCAGCCAGACCGCCTCAAGCAATTTGGCATTCTCAATCCGCCCACGATCAATGCATTTGATTCTAACGTAACGCTGACTAACGCCCATACCGGTGCCAAGGTCAAGCCATTTCATGAAGGCACGGTCTGCACCGAGAATCTGACGCCGGCGTGGGACGAGAGCCACCACGACGTGTCCCTGATCGGTGGCGACCCGGCATGGCCGCAGTGGCCGGCGACGAGGACGTACGCCGACAGCGATTTCCTCATGCAAGGCTTTCTCGACACCACGGGTGACGTTACCCAGCAGTACGATCCCGACGGTACTCGCGCCATGGGATATTACGATCAGACGGACTTGCCCTACTATTACGATCTGGCGACTTTCTTTGCCACCAGCGACTCCTGGCACTCTCCGGTTATGGCCAACACCGTGCCTAACCGCATGTACCTGATGGCGGGTACTTCGTTTGGCCACGAGTATCCGGACTTCGACCCCAACCATCCCAAATATGCGGCGAAGACCATATTCCACGCCATGAATGACGCCAATGTGAGCTGGCTTTACTACTACACGGACGGGATTTTCCTGGCCAATTTTCTCGATTACGCCGATCCGAAAATTGGGCCCAAAACTTACCCGGTCAGTTCCTTGCTCTCCACCCTGCAGGGCCAGTGCAGCGGCGGCTCCTGCGATCCGGACAAGACCCTGCCGGAGGTTATCTTCATTGACAGCGCCTCCGGCAGCAGCGGACTGGACGAGCACCCCGACAACAACATACAGAGCGGAGCCGCTTACGTGCAGAGCATTATTGCTGCCCTCATGGATAGCGACGCCTGGCAGGATTCCGCTTTCATTCTGAGCTACGACGAAGCCGGAGGTCTGTATGAGCACGTGCCGCCATTCGCGGTTCCGATGCCCGATCAATACGGGCCCGGCCAGTGCCCCGATTTGAACAACGGCTCTTACCTCTACTGCACCACGGGAAACCTCGGTGGGGCCTTCGATCTGACCGGCTTGCGCGTACCGGTTATCGTAATATCCCCGTACTCGAAGCCTAACTTCGTCTCGCACACGCCGCGCGATTTCACCGCGATCCTGGCGTTTATTGAGCAAACGTTTAACGTTCCTTCGCTCACCGCCCGGGATGCTTACTTTAAGGATCCCACTCGCGACATGAATGAGTTCTTCGACTTCACCACGACGCCGCCGGTATTGCTGAACCCGCCCGTTCCGGGGCTAACGTGGACTCAGTTCCTGAATCCGCAAACCACGGGCGGAGTTTGCGACCAGAAGCAGGAGAAGGGACCGACGTTCTAGCGAGGCTGGCTGAAATCGGAATAGTGACTGAAGGGCGACTGTGTGAACGGCACCCCAGCGCCTTCACCGCCCTTCCTGATAATCTCAAGCAACGACGTCTAAGGAGACCGTAAGTCGTTGCCGCCGATTATCAATGCACAGGGAATCTCGAAAGCCTTCGGAGCGAATCCGCTCTTTGAGAGCGTCTCCTTCACCATTTCCGAGGGCGACCGCATCGGCCTCATTGGTCCAAACGGCTCAGGAAAATCCACACTGCTGCGGATGCTGGCTGGCACAGTCAGTCCCGATGACGGCCAAATCACGTTCCGCAAACGACTTCGCCTCAGCTATGTCGAGCAGGACTCAAAGTTTGCGCCCGGGGACACCGTCCGTTCCCTTGTCGAGAGCGCGCTGAAACGTTCCGCGGTATCTGAGTCCGGGAGCGGAACCCTCGTGGCCGAGACCCTGGGCCGTGCAGGATTCGAGGACTTGGATGCAGAAGCTGGCGCGTTGTCCGGCGGCTGGCAGAAGCGGTTGGCGATTGTCGAGGCACTGGTTCAGGGTCCGGATATTCTGCTCCTCGATGAACCGACGAATCACTTGGATCTGGCAGGCATCGAGTGGCTCGAAAATTTACTGGAGCGAGCCGCATTCGCCTGCGCGGTCATAAGTCATGACCGCTACTTCCTTGAGAATGTCGCAACCGAGATGGCCGAACTCAATCGGATTTATCCCGATGGCCTGCTCCGCGTGCACGGCAACTACAGCACCTTCCTCGAGAAGAAGGAGGAATTTCTTCACGCCCAGTCGAAGCGTCAAGAGGCGCTAGAAAACCTGGTTCACTCCGAGATCGAGTGGCTGCGCCGCGGAGCGAAGGCTCGCACCAGAAAGTCGAAGGCACGAATCGATAAAGCCGGCGAGCTGATGGGCGAACTCGCGGACCTGAATACCAGAACCCGGAGCGCAACTGCACAGATCGACTTCTCAGCCACCGATCGAAAGACCAAGCGCCTCATCGAACTGCAGAATATCGCATATGAAATCGGCGATCGTCCTCTGTTTCAGAACCTTAACTTCATTCTCACGGCTGGTCTGAGAGTGGGGCTGGTAGGACAGAATGGCAGTGGCAAAACGACGCTGCTTCGGCTGTTGCGTGGAGAGCTGACTCCGTCTACCGGAGAAATCAATCGCGCCGCGTGGTTGCGCATCGTGTATTTCGACCAGAGCCGCGAGCTCGATACAAATATGACTCTGCGCCGCGCTCTGGCCCCGGAAGGCGATTCGGTCATCTACCAGGACCGAGTCGTTCATGTGGCATCGTGGGCGGCAAAATTCCTGTTCACCGGAGAGCAGCTTAACCAGCCTGTCGAGCGGCTATCCGGCGGCGAACGGGCCCGCGTCTTAATTGCTCAGCTGATGCTGCAGCCTGCGGATCTTCTCCTGCTCGATGAGCCCACCAACGACCTCGACATTCCCACGCTCGAAATATTGGAAGAGAGCCTGCTTGAGTTTCGCGGCTCGATTGTATTAGTTACTCATGACCGCTACCTGCTCGATCGCGTATCGACTGTCGTGCTTGGCCTGGATGGCCAGGGCGGCGCAGAAAGTTTCGCCGACTACTCACAATGGGAAGCGTGGCAGGCAGGACGCAAGCAGACCGCGCAGACCGCGGCTCGCCGCGGTTCCCCTGATCTACTCTTGGATGATTCAGTCTCCAATGATTCGGTCTCGACACAACGATACCTGCCGGGGAAAAAGAAACTTTCTTATCTGGAAGCCCGCGAATACGACGAGATTGAGGAGCGAGTCGCCGAGGCCGAGAACGTGCTGCAGGCCAAGCGGGTTCAACTCGAAGATCCGGCAATTGCCAGTGACGCTTCCCGGCTTGTGAGTGCGACCGCCGAACTCGATGATGCCCAGCAAACGGTGGACACTCTCTACGCGCGCTGGGCC
>Ga0137393_10000593_pt1 | contig 21775 bp, 17 predicted proteins | sample 15con2h34BmetaG_FD_101396 | JGI IMG/M metagenome (GOLD analysis project Ga0137393, IMG submission 101396) | Vadose zone soil microbial communities from Angelo Coast Range Reserve, California, USA - 15con2h3.4B metaG | ecosystem: Environmental > Terrestrial > Soil > Vadose zone > Saprolite...
GAGCCACGAGTGAACGTGCTCAACCTCAACATCGCACTCAACCAGAAGCTCCCAGCACCCTGAGCTGAACGGATGCATGCAGCGGCTCCAGACGAGGGTGCCGGCGGCCAGGACGGCTCGCCGGCACCCCCGCCTGTATCGGCACCCAAGGCAGCACCCGGGCCCGTGACCGGACCCGTGGTGGCACCCGCACCGGCGGCCCGCGTCCTCATCGTGGACGACGAACCCGCCATGCTCCGCGCACTGCTGATCAACCTGCGCGCCCGCAGGTATGACGTCACCACCGCGCCGACCGGGCGCGCGGCGCTGGCCGAGGCGGCCAGGCGGCCACCGGACGCCGTCATCCTCGACCTGGGCCTGCCCGACGTCGACGGCGTCGAGGTGATCCGTGAACTGCGCGGCTGGTCACGGGCGCCGGTCATCGTGCTCTCCGGCCGCACCGGGTCCGGGGACAAGATCGGCGCACTGGACGCGGGCGCGAATGACTACGTCACCAAGCCGTTCTCCATGGAGGAACTGCTCGCCCGGCTGCGCGCCGTGCTCCGCCGGGACGAGGCCGTCCCCTACGGGTCGCGGGTGACGATCGGACGGTGCGACATCGACCTCGCCGCGCACACGGTGACCGACGGTAGCGAGGCGGTGCGCCTGACCCCCACGGAGTGGCGGCTGCTGGAGATCCTGCTGCGCTATCCAGGACGGCTGGTCGGGTCCCGGATGCTGCTCACCGAGGTCTGGGGGCCGGGTTTCGAGCAGAGCACCCACTACCTGCGCTTCCACATGGCCAGGCTGCGCAGGAAGCTGGAGGAAGACCCAGCGAGGCCCCGCCACCTGCTGACCGAGCCCGGCATGGGCTACCGCTTCCAGCCCTAGTCTGATCTATCCGATGAGGGCTGGCCCGGTACGTGTGGGGATCAACTGGCGGCTGTGCCGGGTTCGGGTGTGTCGCGGATTCCGAGGTGCAGGTGCTCGGAGTGGTAGACGGCTTCGTCGAGCAGCATCGCGACGTGATTGTCGAACAGGGTGTACGTGACGGTGCGGCCGGTTCCCCTGGACCCGCAGTGACTGGGCGTGGGCTGCGCGCATGAACGGCTCTGGGCTTGCGCGCATGGAATCCGTATAGATTTGGCCGGCAAGTGTATGGATATCGCATATGGCGCCGTCAGCCACCCACACATCGGGTCAAACTGGGAATAGGTGATCCGCATCGCGGGCCGACTGCACGGCCCTGGCCGGCCGCGCAGCCCGTGTTAGCCCGCGCCAAGGTGGCGGCTACCCCCGCTCGCTACCCGCGGGTTACTTCCGGTGGTGGCGGCGGCCATCCCTCGAGGCCGCCGCCACCCCTCATTGCCCAGTCGTACGGGCCCACCTGATCGACCGGCACACTGGTAGTAGCAGGAATTTCTCTGACAAGGAGATCATGAGCCAGCAGGACCGGGGACAGCTCCGGATCTACCTCGGCGCCGTGGCCGGGGTCGGCAAGACCTTCGCCATGCTCGGCGAGGGTCACCGGCGCGCCGAGCGCGGGGCCGACGTGGTCGTGGCGTTCGTGGAAACCCATGACCGACCGCAGACGGCCGCGCTGCTCGACGGCCTGGAGATCATGCCGCGGGCCAGGCTGCCCTACCGGGGCACGTCCTTCGAGGAGATGGACGTCGACGCGGTACTCGCCCGCCGGCCCCAGATCGCACTGGTCGACGAGTTCGCGCACACCAACGTGCCCGGCTCGCGCCACGCCAAGCGCTGGCAGGACGTCGAGGAAATGCTGGAAGCCGGCATCGACGTGATCTCGACGGTCAACATCCAGCACCTGGAATCGCTCAACGATGTGGTCCAGAAGATCACCGGCGTGCCGCAGCGGGAGACGGTCCCCGACGCCATGGTGCGCGCCGCCGACCAGGTCGAGTTGGTCGACCAGACGCCGGAGGCGCTACGCCGCCGGATGGCGCACGGGAACATCTACCGTCCGGAGAAGATCGACGCGGCGCTGACCAACTACTTCCGGACCGGGAACCTGGCCGCCCTGCGTGAGCTTGCCCTGCTCTGGCTGGCCGACAAGGTGGACGAGGGGCTGCAGCGTTACCGGGCCGCGCACGACATCCACGGCACCTGGGAGGCACGGGAGCGGGTAGTGGTGGCGCTCACCGGAGGGGAGGAGGGTGCGACGCTGATCCGCCGCGCGGCCAGGATCGCCGCGCGGTCCACCGGCGGCGACCTGCTCGCCGTGCACGTCACCAAGTCCGACGGGCTGACCGGCGCCGACCCGGCGGAACTGGCCGCGCAGCGCAGGCTCACCGAGTCGCTCGGCGGCACCTATCACCAGGTGGTCGGCGACAACATCCCCGACGCGCTGCTCACCTTCGCGCGAGCGGAGAACGCCACCCAGCTGGTGCTCGGTGCGAGCCGCCGGTCCTGGCTTTCCGCCCTGCTCACCGGGCCAGGGGTCAGCATGCGGACGATCCGCGGCTCCGGCGACATCGACGTGCACATCGTGACCCACTCCCGGATGGGCCGCGGCCGCGGCCTGCCGCGGTCCCGGGGTGGCCTCACCCTGCGCCGCCGGCTGGCGGGCTACGCGCTCGGCGTGATCCTGACCCCGTTGCTCACAGTCGCGCTGACCAGCGCACGCGGGGGCTTGAACCTGACCAGCGACATGCTCTCGTTCCTGGTGGCGGTCATCGCGGTGGCCCTGGTCGGCGGGTTCGTCCCGGCGGTGCTGGTGGCGATCGCCGGGTCGCTGCTGCTCAACTACTACTTCACCCCGCCGATCCATAAGTGGACCATCGCGGAGACCAACAACGTCCTGGCTCTCGGGGTCTTCGTCGCGGTCGGGCTGGTGGTCAGCTGGGTGGTGGATATAGCTGCCCGGCGGACCCGGCAGGCGGCCAGGGCCGGCGCCGAGTCTGAGCTGCTTGTCACCACGGCGGGCAGCGTGCTGCGTGGCCAGCGGGCCGTGGCGGCAGTGCTCGACCGGGTACGCGAGGCGTTCGGCATGGAGTCCGTGACGCTGCTGGAGTGCCAGGCCGGCCAGGGCACTGCCCAGCGCGGCCCCACAGCTGATTGGCAGGCCGTGGCGCACTCGGGTGAGCCGCCCCCTGGTAAACCAGCACTGCGCCGACCCGAGGACGCCGACGTGGACGTGCCGGTGACGGAGACGCTCACCCTGGCCCTGCGGGGACGCACGCTCCCCGCGGACGACCGCCGGGTCCTGGGCGCGTTCGCCGCTTACGCCGCGGTCGCGCTCGAGCAGCAGCGGCTGGCCGAGGCGGCCGAGGCGGCCAGGCCCATCGCCGAGGCTGACCGGATGAGGACGGCGCTGCTCGCAGCGGTCTCCCACGACCTGCGCACCCCGCTCGCATCGGCCAAGGCCGCTGTGACCAGCCTGCGCTCGGCCGACGTGAAGTGGGGCGCGGAAGACCACGATGAACTGCTCGCCACCGCCGACGAGTCCTTGGACCGCCTCGCCCACCTGGTGGACAACCTGCTCGACATGAGCAGGCTCCAGGCCGGGGCGATGGCAGTCTTCCCCCGGCCGACCGGGCTCGACGATATCGTCGCCCGCGCCTTGGACGACCTCGGCATCGGCTGTAGTGCGGTGGCCTTGGACATCCCCGACTCGCTGCCTGCGGTCAGGGTTGACCCAGGCATCCTGGAGCGGGTCATCGTCAACCTGGCCGGAAACGCGCTGCGCTACTCGCCGGAGGGGTCGGCGCCGTTGCTGACCGCGAGCATCCTCGGCGACCGGGTCGAATTGCGGGTCGTCGACCAGGGCCCCGGCATCCCCGCGCAGGACCGTGACCGCATGTTCGTGCCTTTCCAGCGGCTGGGGGACACCGACAACACCACCGGCGTGGGCCTCGGCCTGGCCCTCTCGCGCGGGCTGACCGAGGCCATGGGCGGCACGCTGGAACCCGAGGAGACCCCCGGCGGCGGGCTCACCATGACACTGTCGCTGCCGGCCGTGGTCGAGCCGGACGGCGCGGGCCCGGGGGAACCCGACTACCGGCGGCGTGATGATGCAGCCTCCAAGGCTCTGGGGGGCGACAGGGCAGATGCTGGCTGAGCCTGGCACGCTTGATCAGGTGACCCGGGTCCTTGTTGTCGATGATGAACCGCAGATCCTCCGCGCACTGCGGATCAACCTGCGGGTGCGCAGCTACGAGGTGGACACCGCGGCGACCGGCTCACAGGCCCTGGAGACGGCCGCGCGCCACCCGCCGGACCTGGTGATCCTCGATCTCGGGCTGCCCGACCTGGACGGGGTCGAGGTTATCGAGGGGCTGCGGGGCTGGACCACGGCGCCGATCATCGTGCTATCCGGCCGGGCCGACAGCATGGACAAGGTCGAGGCGCTGGACGCGGGCGCCGACGACTACGTGACCAAGCCGTTCGCCATGGACGAACTGCTGGCCCGGATGCGCGCGGTCGCGCGCAGGACCAGAACGGTGGACGACCAGCCCCGGGTCCGGCTCGGTGGCCTGGTCGTCGACCTCGCCGCCAAGCGCGTGATCCGCGAAGCGGACCAGGCCGCGAACCTCCCCGCCGGCCAAGCCGCGAACTCCCCCACTGGCCCAGCCGGGAACTCCCCGGCCGGCCAGGACATCCGGCTCACCCCCACCGAATGGCACTTGCTCGAGGTGCTCCTGCGCAACCCGGGCAAGCTGCTCAGCCAGCGCCAGCTGCTGGCCGAGGTCTGGGGCCCGGGGTACGCGGACGCGGCCGGCAACCTCCGCCTGTACATGGCCCAGCTGCGGCGCAAACTCGAGCCCGACCCGGGGCGGCCCCGCTGGCTGCTCACCGAGCCCGGCATGGGTTACCGTTACCAGCCCGACCCGGACACCGCTCCAGCAGCCACCTCCTGACCGGCCGGGCGGCCGGGCGAGTTGCGGCGTTTCCGCGGAAACGCACATGCGCGGTCTGGGGGCAGGGGGTGCGGATCAGGGTCGAGACGCGGGCTGCTCGTCCGACGCGAGGTGCACTAGCCGGAAGCGCAACCGGCAGATCACCACGTTCTCCGTGCCATTCCTGATGGCCCGGTTGAGCACGACGCCGCGCTGGTTGTGCAGGATCCACTGCCACGGCCGGATCGGCTGCACCTCCGGGATGAGCACGACAAGGCGCTGGTAGCGCTCCTCCTCTTCCAGCGTGCGCAGGTACTCCACGATCGGTGGCGACAGCGACCGGTGCGCTGCACGGAGGGTGACCAGCGGCACGTTCGGATGCCACGCCTCCCATTGCTCCTGGAAGCTGGCGACGACCAGTTCCTCCTCCGGCTCGGGGTAACACACGGTCACCGCGATAACCTCATCGCCCAGCGAGAGCGCGACGGAGATCGCCTCCCTGGTCAGCCTGGACAGCCCGCCCACCGGAACCACCACCAGGGACGACAGCTGCTCCGGCGGGCCCGGTGTGCGCCCCAGCTCAAGCAGCATGCCGATCCGGTCATAGGTAACCCGGATGCGGGTAAACATCAGCACGAGCAGCGGGATGACCAGGACGACGAGCCACGCGCCCTGGGTGAACTTGCTGATCAGCTCGATAGCCAGGGCGACCAGGGTCAGCACCGCGCCCAGCCCGTTGATCGCCGCGCGCCCGGCCCAGCCGCGGCCGTGCTGCTCGTGCCAGTGCCGCACCATGCCCACCTGGGAGAGCGTGAACCCGACGAAGACGCCGATCGCGAACAGTGGCACCAGCGCCAGCGTATTGCCCTGGGCCACCACGAGCAGGATCGCCGCCGCGACCGCGAGTACCGAGATCCCGTACCTGTGCACCTGGCGGTCGGCCTTCAGCAGGAACAGGTGCGGCAGGAAATTGTCCCTGGCCAGCAGGCTGGCCAGGACCGGCAGCCCGCCGAACGACGTGTTGGCCGCCAGTGCCAGCAGCACCGTGGTGATCAACTGGATGGCATAAAAGACCACATTGTGCCCAACGGCTGCCGCTGCTAGTTGTGCCAGCGACGTCTCGGTCGTCGACGGGGCCACATCGAACTTCTTGATCAGGATCGCGATGCCGATCAGCATGGCGCCGAGAATGATCCCGAGCCACATCTCGGTGTGCTGCGCCCGGCGGGCCCTGGGTTCACGGAACGAGGGCACGGCGTTGGCGATCGCCTCCACCCCGGTCAGCGCCGAGCAGCCAGAGGCGAACGCCCGCAGCAGCAGCAGGACGCCTACCGACTCAGCGATCCGCGGCAGGTGGCCGGACGGTGCGACCACGGGATGAGACCGGAGCAGGCCGCCGACGATCACGACCGCGATCGCGATGATGAACACGACGGTGGGCACGATGAAGATCCGCGCCGACTCAGCCGCGCCCAACATGTTGATGCCGGTGATCACCGCGAGCACGCCGAGGCAGACCCAGACCCGCCCCCCATACAGGGCCGGAAACGCCGACGTGAGCGCCGCGACTCCGGCCGACACGCCGACTGCCGCGTTCAGCACGTAGTCGACGATGAGCGAGGCCGCGGCGATCAGGCTCGGCTGCCGCCCCAGGTGCCGGCCGGCGACCGCGTACGCGCCGCCGCCGCCCGGGAAGGCGGCGATCACCTGGCGGTAGGAGATCACCAGCACGGCCAGCAGGACCACGATCGCGATCGTCACCGGCAGCGTGTACGCCAGCCCCACGGTCCCCGCGGCCGCGAGCACCACGACGATCGCCTCGGGGCCATAGGCCACTGAGGACAGCGCGTCAAGGGACAGGGCGGCCAAGCCCTCGAACGCGGTCAGCCGGTGGCGTTCCTCATCCTGCTCGCGCGGCACAGGCGGGTGCGGCGTCGCATCGCGCACGCTCATGTCTGCTCATCCTGCCGCGCTCCGGCCGGGGATCTCGCGCGGCCCCCGGACTCCGAGAGCCCAGGTCAGCCGGATGACACGCCCGGGTCAGCCGATGAACACGAAGGCGATGACGGCCAGCGCAACGGCCACACCCACCACGGCAGCCGCTAGGATAGCGACCTGGCTACGCCGGGCGCGCATGGTCCACGGCTGAGCGGTCTCACCGCCGGAACGCCCGTCGGCGAACGCGCGGAACTGGGCGGTACTGGCCGATGGGTCGTGGTCACGCTCGGGCATGAAGCGACTGTAGCGGCCCTGGCTGGGAGTTCGCCGGGATTATCACGTATTCATGCGGAATCCGCCATGCCGAGCGGTCCCCGGCCCGCTAAGGCGACCTCGGGCGGCCACGCCGACTCCGGGTGGCCACCTGCCAACCCCGGGCGGTCACCTGCCCACCCCGGGCGGAAGGATGTCGGCGCGGCTCACCAGCCGGGAGAGCACGATAACGCTGCGGGTGCGCACGACGAACGACTCGGCCCCGATCCGCTCCACCACCTGCTCGAAATGCCGTACGTCGGCGGCGCGGATGTGCAGCAGGGCGTCGGCCTCCCCGGTGATCGTGCACGCGCCCGTCACCTCGGGGTACTTGCTGACCGCCGCCCCGATGTCCGCCGGTGAGGTCCGGCCGCGGCAGAACAGTTCCACATAGGCCTCGGTGGTCCAGCCCAGCGCCGAGGGATCCACGCTGGCCGTGAACCCCGTGATGGCACCGGAGGCGCGCAGCTTGTCCACCCGCCGCTTGACGGCTGGCGCGGACAGGCCGACCCGCGCCCCGATCACGGCGTAGGTGGTGCGGGCGTCCTCGACCAGCGCGGCCACGATCCGCTCGTCAAGATCGTCGAAGGCTGGGTAGCGGCCAGGCACACCCCGATCCTGCCAGTCAGCCGACGCCCTGGTAAGCGGACCCGCTGGCCGGCTTGACCACGGCCAGGTTGTCGTGCGCCGGATGGGTGAGCCCGGCGGGACCGGCGGCGAACGCCCGGAGCAGGTTGAGCGTGGCCTGGTCCACGAAGACCTGGGCGGCCGAGGTCATCCCATGTCCGCAGGCCGTTCCCCGCATGGCACACACCCAGCGCATGGTGCCGGAGGAGAACACCCCGGCCCCGCTCGCCGTCGTGTAGTACGCGGAGTCGGCGTAGCTGTTCGCACCGCCGCAGGCCAGCGGCGAATGAGCGAGCACCTCGATCGGCCGCGGGATGGGCACGGCGGGATTCACCCGGTCGTACTCCGGGCCGACCATGCCGGGGAACGAGGTGCCCTGGCGCACGCCGGTGCCCGCGAAGATCCAGTTCCCGGGGTCATACACCACATACGGCGCGCTGACCGGGTTGCATTCGTAGAACACCCCGGTGATCACGCTCTCCGGGCGCGGGTCGGGCGGGTCCCGCCACTGCTGGGTGGTCTGGCTGTTGTCGGTCCCGTAAAGCGGGTCTTCCCCGGCGACCTTGTAGCAGATCTCGATCCGGTCGGCGCCAAGCACCGAGGGCGCGAACCTGATGTGCCGGTACATCGCATTCGCGCCGAAAAACGCGATGTTGGTGCCAGCACCGCGGGCGCCAAGCAGCGCGGTGCGCATGGCCGCCGAATAGTACTCGTCATGCCCGAGCGAGATCAGCGCGCGGGCCCCGTTCAGGAGAGAAGGGTTTTGTTCCAGGTCCACGTCGGTCTCGTAGGCGATCGGCACCCCGCTGCGCTCGGCGAGGGCGATCGGCGCCAACTCGAAAGACAGGAACCACTGCGCCCCATCGGTGGCATAAGGACGGTCGAAGCTCACCTGCCGGGACCGGTCGGCGAACCCCTGCGGCCCGGAGTACAGGTCGTAGCCGCCCCAGAGGTTGTACGCCTGCCAGGTGGTCACCCCCTGCAGGATCACGACCTTGCCGACGGTAGACGGCGAGCGCACGGTGATCGGGACGTATCGCTGTCCGTTCGGGGCGACCAGTTTCAGCAGGTACGCCCCCTCGGGCCAGCCGGTGGTCGGCACCGTCAACGACGGATGCCACGGCGCGGTCACCATGTTGACCCCAGGCACGAATGCGGCCGCTGGCTGCACCTGGCCGGGCACGCTGGCCGACGACCAGACCAGGTGGGCTTGACTGCCCCCGTACCAGCCCACCCGGTAGGCCTGCACCTGGAAACTCGCTGCCGTTGTGGTGACGTAGAGCCGGAATGACTGTCCGGGCAGGACGCTCACGTGGTCGGCGTACCCCTGGATCGCGTCCCGCGCTCCCTCGTGGATGATGATCCAGGCGCGGGTCCCCGGCTTGGCGTTCTCAGCCGCCGGGAACGGCTGCGCGCTGGCGGAGGGCGCTTTCTTCGGCCCCGCCCGCAGCCCGTGGGTGCTGCTGGCCTGCGGGCGGCCGGCCGAGACCCCGCAGGCCGCCGTGAACAACGCCACGGTGATCACCCCCGCGATCACCGCTACGGCCGAACGAGCCGGCAGCCGTCGCACAGTTCCGATCATGGCATCCGGATCTTTTGCGATCGTGATCGCCTGCCAGTGGAACGACGTGCCAGCCCGCTTTTCCACCGCCATGGCCACTCGAGACGGAGCATCGTCCTAATCCTCGGATTCGCTATCACGGGTTACGCCAGGAGCGGCACGATATCACCTGAAATGACTCGCTGTAGGCGACCTGGGGCACCGCCAGGTCATTCCCTGCCCGCGCCCGGTCGCGTACCTTGACGGCGTGGGAGTAGCACGCGCCGACAGCGCTGCACGGGCGCCAGGCGCGGCGCTGCGGCGGGTGCGCGACGCGCTTGGCATCCGCTGGATCGACGTAGCGGCGACAGCGATCGTGGTCGCCGTGGTCGAGCTCAACGTCACCGTGGGCGGCGGCCCGAACACGGCACCGCTCGACGCGGTCGCGTACCTGTTCGGCGCGGTCCTGGCGCTGCCCGTGCTGCTGCGGAGGCGGTGGCCGCTCGGCGTGCTGATCGCGTGTTCGGTGCTCCTCCTCGCCTACTACAGTTTCGACCGCCGCGATATCTCCCCGGCGCCGTTGCTGGCCCTGCCGCTCTATGACGCGGCGATCGCCGGGTACCTGGTGGCGGCGATCGCCATCCCGGCCATCTACATGGCGATCGGGCTGTTCGTCGTCGAAGTCTCCACGCATGAGGGATTCGCCAAGCTGACCGTGGACTTCCTGCCGTCCATCGTGGTGCTCGGGCTGGCGATCTGGCTCGGCGACGCGACCCGCAGCAGGCGCGCCCTGGCCGCCGAGACCGCCGACCGGCTCCGCCTGGCCGGTGAGGAACGCGACGCCGAGGCGGCCCGCCGGGTCGCGGAGGAGCGGCTGCGGATCGCCAGGGACCTGCACGACACGGTCGCGCACAGCATGGCGACGATTACCGTGCAGGCCGGGTCGGCGCTGCACCTGCTGGGCGGCCAGAATGACGGGCCTGGCGGCCGCGACGAGAACCTGCGCGCCGCCCTCACCGCCATCAGGGAGACGAGCAAGGCGGCGCTTGGCGAAATGCGGACCACCCTGGGCCATCTCCGACGCGGGACGGCCGAGGAGCCGGCCGGCCTGCGAAGCGCGGGCCTCGACCGCCTGCCAGCGCTGCGTGATGCCGTCACCGCGGCAGGCGCCCCGGTCACCATCAGCGTCGAGGGCGAGGAACGGCCGCTGCCCGCCGATGTGGATCATGCCGCCTACCGGATCCTGCAAGAGTCACTCACCAACGTGCTGCGGCACGCGGGCACGGAGGCCCGCGCCACCGTCTGCCTGCGCTATGAGCCAGAGTCACTTGCCATCCGGGTCACTGACGACGGCATCGGCCCTGCGCCCGCACCACCCGGCGGCTCGGCGGACCAGTCTGGCGGGGGGCACGGGCTCTGTGGGATGGCCGAGCGGGCCGCTGCCGTCGGCGGCGAGTTCAGCGCGGGGAACGCCCCGGAAGGCGGCTTCGAGGTGGTGGCGCGGCTGCCGATCACCGCCGTGGAGGCGGGCGGATGATCCGCGTTCTGCTGGCTGATGACCAGGCACTGGTGCGGGCCGGTTTTCGCATGCTGCTGGAGTCCGCCGACGACATCACGATCGTCGGAGAGGCGGCCAACGGCGGCAGCGCGGTGGCCATGGCCCGTGACCTGCGCCCCGATGTCGTGCTGATGGACCTCAGCATGCCCGAGGTGGATGGCCTCACCGCGACCAGGCGGATCACCGGCGACCCGCGGCTGGCGGCGGTCAAGGTGGTGGTACTCACCACCTTCGACGACGAGGAGCACGTGTTCGGCGCGCTGCGCGCCGGGGCCAGCGGCTTCCTGGTCAAGGACGTCGAGCCCGCGGAACTGCTGCAGGGTGTGCGGGTGGTGGCCCGCGGCGACGCGCTGCTCGCACCGAGCGTCACCCGCGCCCTCATCGCCGCGTTCACCGCAGGAGGCGCCCACGCCGACACGCAGCCGTCGCTGCCCGGCGGGGCGGCCCGCTCGTCAGGCGCCGGCCGCCAGCCGCCCAGCGGCCAGAGCCAGGCCCGGCCCGGCGCGGCCCCGCATCCTGGCCTCGGATCGCTGACCGAGCGGGAGCGGGAGGTCGTGGGCCTGGTCGCCGCGGGGCTCTCCAACGACGAGATCGCGGGCCAGCTCGTGGTCAGCCCGCTCACCGCGAAGACCCACGTCAGCAGGGCGATGATCAAGCTCGATGCGCGGGACCGGGCCCAGCTCGTAGTGATCGCCTACGAGCACGGCCTGGCCGAGCCCGGCGGCCGCTAGGGCGAGACACGCCCTAACCTTCCCGGTGACTTCTCCCGACCTTATGGTTACGGCCCTCTGGCCGGAGGATACTAAGAGTCACAAAAGCCACAAGGTCGGCGAGAACGGCCACATCAGTCGCAATGCGTTGATGGAGGCAGGGAACGCGCATGCGGTTCTGCGAGAATTGCGGATTTGCGCTGACCGGCAGCCCGAGATACTGCGCCGGATGCGGGATTCCAGCAGATCAGCCGCCCGACAGCGGCCCGTCTGGCATGAGTTCCCCCGTCAGCGACCCACCTATGGACCAGGGCCCGCCCGTCCCTCCCGCTGGCCAGGGCCCGCCTGATCTCTGGGGCCGGCAGGACCTGCGCGACCCCTGGAGCCCGCCAGACCCGCCTGCTCCCTGGAGCCCGCCGGACCCGCCTGACCTCTGGAGTCAGCCAGACCCGCCAGCCCCCCGGAGTCAGCCAGACCCGCCAGCCCCCCGGAGTCAGCCAGACCCGGCTGCCCCCTGGAGTAAGCCAGACCCGGCTGCCCCCCGGAGTCAGCCGGACCCGCCTGATCCCTGGAGTCAGCCGGATCTGCCTAGTCGCTGGGGCCGCCCGGGCCCGGTCGATCCCCGGAGCCGGCCGGACCCGCCTGGTCCCCAGGCTACGGAGCAACGAGCCGACTCGCCTGGCGCGCAGGACCCGTTCGGGTACCTGTTCGACGCCAGCGGCTCGCCCACCGCCGTAACGCCCGAACTCGTCCCGGTGGCTGGGCCGCCCGGCGATGACGATTCCACTGGCCCGGGTGGCACCCCAGACCGTCCGGCACATTCGCCGGGGCGCCTGACGATCCTTGCCCTGGTGACGGCGGTCGCGTTGCTGATCATTGGCAGCCTGGTGATCTTGCGGGCCCTGCACCACAATTCCCAGCCGAACGCCGCGACAACACGGCTCCAGTCGCCTTCCCCCGGCGGGTCATCCCGCGGCGCGTCCCGACCCGCGGTCGGCAGCGACGCGGTGGCCGTCGCGCCCGCAGCGGCCGGGCAGCCTCATGCACAGCAGGTCGCGGCGCTCCTGAGGGCCTACTTCCGGTCCATCAACAGCCGCGATTACGTCGGCTACTCCCACCTGTTCATACCGCAGATGCGCGAGAGCGTTCAGAACTTCAACGCCGGGTACCGGACGACCACCGATTCGGGCGCCACGCTGGCCGGCCTGTCCGCCACCGGTACCGGTGGCCTGGCCGCGACCGTGGCATTCACCAGCCAGCAGTCGCCCGCCGACAGTCCCGATCACGCCGCGTGCGACAAATGGGATGTCGTCCTGTTCCTGAAGCCCACCGACGGCGGGTATCTCATCACGCACTCTCCGGCTGGTTACCACCCCTCCGTGCACCCCTGCACCTGAAACCCCGCGGCAGCGCCCGCCCATCGAAGACGGCCGGGCCTACTACAGCGGGAGTAGCGGAGGCGGCCGGCCGGTACTCCGGCGGAGTACCGGACAGGCCAAGTGCCTCCCTGTGTAGGACGCCCTGCGGGCCGCGGCTGAGGAGCATCAAGAACAGCAACACTCCTCAGGCTCGTAGGAGACTCACATGTCCAGTTCATCCCCCACCCGGACCCCAGCCACGGGCGTGCCCGGGCCCGCTCATTCCCCCGCACCGGCGAAAGCCGCCGGCCCGGGCGCGCTCGGCCGGGTCGGCCGGGCCTGCCACCGGCATCGCTGGCTCACCCTGCTCACCTGGATCCTCGGGGTGGCCTGCCTGATCACTCTGTGGACCAGGTTCGGCGCCCCGGCCCAAGACAACTTCGCCGGCAGTGACCCCGGGCAGACCCTGCTCAACCAGCATTTCCAGCGGCAGTCCGGCGACTCGCTAACCCTGGCCATCCGCTCATCCGGGCCGATCACCAGCCCGGCCGTCCGCGCCCAGGTGACGAGCGCGCTCACCCCGTTCGAGCGGGCGGCTCACGTCACCGCGGTCTCCAACCCGTACCAGGTGCCCGGCCAGATCTCCAGCGATGGCCACATCGCCTTCGTCACCGTGCAGTTCAACGTCGCCTCGACGAAGATCCCCAACAGTGAGGCCCTGGCACTGATGAACGACGCGAGAGCCGCTTCCGGGCACGGCGTCACGTTCAGGCTCGGCGGCGACGTGGTGAGCCTGGCCGAGACGCCCTATGGCGGCCCCACCGAGGGCATCGGCATCGGCGCGGCGGCTATCGTTCTGCTGATCGCTTTTGGATCTTTGCTGGCCATGGGCCTGCCCGTGGTCACCGCGGTGCTCGGCATCGGCGCCGGGCTGTCCCTTATCGCCCTGCTCGGTCATGTCGTGCCCGCGCCGTCCTTCTCCCCCATCATCGCCTCCATGATCGGCCTCGGGGTCGGCGTTGACTACGCGCTGTTCATCGTCACCCGGTTCCGCGAGTCCCTGCGGGCCGGCGCCGGCCCCGAGGATGCGGCGGTGACGGCCATGCGCACCGCTGGCCGGACCGTGCTCATCGCGGGCACCACCGTGGTGATCGGCATGCTCGGCCTGCTCGTGCTGCGCCAGCCGCTGCTCAACGGGGTCGCCGTCGCCGCTTCCGCCACGGTCGCGATGACCATGCTCGCCTCGCTGACGCTGCTGCCCGCGCTGCTCGGCTTCACCGGCACCCGGCTCGCCAAGCCATCCAAGGTGCGGCTGCCACGGTGGCTGGGCGGCCGCCGCACCCCGCGTTCGGGCCCTCCGGCCGCGGAGCGGTGGGCTGGTGTCATCCAGCGCCGGCCCGTGATCGCCGCCGTCGTGTCCACCGGAGTGATCCTGGCGCTCGCCGCACCGGCCCTGGGCATGAAGCTGAACATGCCCGACGCGTCCAGCCAGGCCCGGGGCACCATGGGCTATCAGAGCTACGCCATCATGGCGGAGGGCTTCGGGCCCGGCTTCGACGCACCGCTGATCGTTGCCGCCACACTCCCCTCACCCGGCGCGAGCACCGCCCGTCTCGCCGCAGCGATCCGGGCCACCCCCGGCGTCGCCCACGTCACCCCGGTGCAGGTGAGCAAGGACGGCGAGGCGGCCATGCTGATCGCCTACCCGACCACCAGCGCGCAGAACACCGCCACCAACACCCTGGTCAATCGGATGCGCGACAGCGTCCTGCCCCAGGCGACGGCGGGCACCGGCCTCCGGGCCTACCTCACCGGGCCGAACGCTGGCGGCGTGGCCTTCGCCAACCTCATCGGCCAGCGCCTGCCGTTGCTGGTCGGGGTCGTCGTCGCACTGTCGATGCTGCTGCTCCTGGTCATGTTCCGTTCCGTCACCATCGCGATCAAGGCAGCCGTGATGAACCTGCTGTCGATCTCCGCCGCCTACGGCGTGCTCGTCGTGGTGGTCCAGGACGGCGTGCTGGGCCGGCTGTTCGGGTTCCCGGAGAAGATGCCGGTGACCACGTGGGTGCCGATGTTCCTGTTCGTCATCCTGTTCGGCCTGTCCATGGACTACGAGGTGTTCCTGCTCTCGCGAATTCGCGAGGAGTACGACGCCACGGGTGACAACGCGGCATCGGTCGCCCGCGGACTGGCCCGCACCGCCCGGGTGATCACCGCCGCGGCTGCGATCATGGTGGTGGTGTTCCTGTCCTTCGTGCTCGGCGCGGACGTCGCGGTCAAGCAGATCGGCCTCGGCCTGGCCGTCGCCGTCCTGATCGACGCCACCTTGGTGCGGATGGTGCTGGTGCCCGCCGTCATGGAACTGCTCGGCAAGGCCAACTGGTGGCTGCCGGCGCCGCTGGCCCGCATCCTGCCGAAGGCCTCTCTCAGCGAGGACGAGCCCCCGGCCGAGGTGAGGGTTCGCGTCACGGCCTCTGAGTAGTCTTCGGCCGAGGCCTCCTGAGGGAAGCGCCCGGCGCCGCTGGCTGGACCAGCGGCGCCGGGCGAACTCTTATGTCGCCGCCGGGCCGCGTCAGGGCGGCCGCGTCAGGGCCGTCCGATACTGGCCCGCGGCCGGGTGTCGATTAGGGGTCCCTCGCCCCCTGGAACCGGCGCATACTAGTGCCATTGATGATCTTGGGAGGGGCGATGACACGGCTCGGCGGTATGTACGGCCCGGACGCCACGTTCCTCGGCGTACCCAGGGCGGATCTGTCGCAGCCCGCCTCCTGGGCCGGGACGGACATCCTCATCATCGGTGCCCCGTTCGACGGCGGGACCTCGCACCGGCCCGGGGCCAGGTTCGGCCCGCAGGCGATCCGGTTCACCGACTACCTGGCGCACGACGGGTCCAGGCCCCACCTCGCCCTCGGCGTGGACCCGCTGACCGAGCTCCGGGTGGCCGACGCGGGCGACGTGGAGATGCCCTCCGGTGAGACCGAGGTCTCGCTGCGCCGGCTGGAGGAGGCGGTCCACCGGGCCTGCCATGGCGGGGCCATCCCGGTGATCCTCGGCGGCGATCACACCATCGCCTTCCCCGACGCGACCGGCGTGGCACGCCACGTGGGCTGGGGGCGCCTGTCGGTGATCCACTTCGACGCCCACGCCGACACGGCCGACACCCAGTTCGGGTCGCTGTACGGGCACGGCACCCCGATGCGCAGGCTCATCGAGTCCGGCGCGGTGCGCGGCGACCGGTTCCTGCAAATCGGCTTGCGAGGGTACTGGCCCGAGCCCGAGACGCTGGACTGGATGGCGGAACGCGGCATGCGCAGCTACGAGATGACCGAGGTAGTCGCCCGCGGGCTGGACGCCTGCCTCACCGAGGCGTTCGCGATAGCCCTCGACGACTGTGACGGCGTCTTCCTGTCGGTGGACGTCGACGTCGTCGATCCGGGCATGGCGCCGGGCACCGGCACTCCCGAGCCGGGCGGCCTCACCGGCCGTCAGCTACTCGACGCGGTCCGCCGGATCGCCATGGAAATGCCGCTGGCCGGCATGGACGTGGTGGAGGTCTCGCCACCCTACGACCACGCCGAGATCACCGCGTACCTGGCCAACCGGGTGGTGCTTGAGGCACTGTCGGGAATTGCCTGGCGGCGCAGGCGCGAGGCCGCCGACCCCGGCAGGCCGGCCCGGGTTCCGCACTCCCCCCTGCTGCATGACCGGCGGCCAGCGGGGTCCAAGCCGACGGGGCCCAAGTCCGCCTAAGGCTCCCGAGGTCAAGCCGGAACAGACAGCGGCTGAACGCTGACGTTACCGACGCCCCCGACGCTCCACCCAGGAGTGACACCGCCCGTGGCGTGGATCGCGGCACGGACCCAGCTCACCGCCCCTGCGAGTGCCTCCATCTCGTCTGGCGCGTCCACAGTCAGTTCAAACACCGCAGTGTCGTTCGTGGCGTCCGAACTGACGGCGTAGTCGAGGAGTTCCGGAGTGTGCTCATCGATCAATGCAAGCTGATCCGTGACTTGATCGATGGCCTCGCCGAGCTCTGCCCCAGGGTCAGCGAGGGCGACCCGGATCGGGATGACGGCCGCGTACATCATTTCCCGGTCTCCTCCCGCCAGCACGGCTGGCGCTGTAGCCACTTCCGCAGGTTCATCTCGTAATTCGGGTTCGACGGCGTCAGGTGCACCCGCCGTTGATGCTCCCCGCACGGGCACAGCATCCGGAAGTAGTTTGGCTTGTCAACGCGCCATCCTCTTTTTTCTGCTTCCCTGAGGACGGCCTCTAACTCCTTGACCTGGTGTCTTAGCCTGCTCACATGTAGCGCCTGCCTGTCGAATGTACCTAGCGTTCAGGAGCATAGACAAGCCATACGACAGGCGTGACCCGCTAGATGGGCGCGCGGCATGCGGGTTGCCCAGGGTCGTGGCGGCCTCGGGTCGAGTAAGACCAGGCTGATGAGACATGGCTGACACAACGAGGCGATCTATAATCGCAGCATGCTGGACGTGACCAGGCTTCGCGTGCTCGTTGCGGTGGCCAGGCACGGCTCGGTGACCGCGGCAGCCCGTGCGCTCAACTACGCCCAGCCCTCGGTCAGCCACCACATCGCGCGGCTGGAAGCGGAGACGGGGGCGCGGCTCACCCAGCGTGCCGGGCGCGGCGTCCGGCTGACGGACGCTGGCCGCCTGCTCGCGGAGCGGGCTGAGGAGATCATCGGGCGGCTCGATGCCGCTGAAAACGAACTCGCAGCGCACGTCGGACTGCGCGGCGGCAGGATCCGCCTCGCTGCCTTCCCGTCGGCGCTCGGAACGATCGTGCCCGCCGCGGCCGCCCGGCTGGAAGCAGAGCATCCAGGCATGGACCTCACGCTGGCCGAGGCCGAACCGCCCGAGGCGCTGCGCATGCTCCGTGCGGGCTACGTGGATGTGGCGCTCGTCTTCCGGCACACCCAGGATGGGGTGGCCGCCGCGCCCAGCGAAACCGACGACGGCACCCGGGCCACGCTGCTGCTGGATGACCCTATCTACCTGGTGACCCAGGCCTGCACCAGCTCAAGCTCCCACCACCCGCGCTCCCCTGACCCGCGCTCCCCCGATCATCCGCGCTCTCCTGATCCGCGCTCCCCTGACCCGCGCTCCCCTGATCCGCGCTCTCCTGACCCGCGCTCTCCTGACCCGCGCTCCCCTGACCCGCGCAGCCCCCACCCGCGCCCAGCCCGGGTGGCTCCGCCCGGTGAGCGCGCCCTCCCCGCTGAGCCGGACCTGGCCGACTTCGCGGATCGCCGCTGGATCGCTGGCTGCGAGCGCTGCCGCAGCTACCTGCTCTTGCAGTGCGAAGCGGCCGGGTTCGCGCCGAAGATAGCGTTCACCACCGACGATTTTGTGGCTGTGCAGGCCCTGGTGGCCGCCGGGCTCGGCGTCACCACCCTGCCCGGCCTCGCGCTGCGCGCCGCCCGGCATCCCGGCATCCAGGCCGCGGCGCTGCCCGGTGCCCACAGGCAGGTCCTGGCGGTGACCTACGGCGAGCCGCCCGACGCGCCGGCCGTCGCCCGCCTCCTCGAGGTGCTCACCCTGACCGTCGGCGCAGAACACCCGGCACCACTGCCAAGAACCCCGATCCACGCTGTGGATAGTCGTTAACGGTGAACCACTCTTGTTTCCAACACCGCGCGGTGGCACGGGAACTCGGGCAGCGGCTCGCACCGCGCGAGAACGCGGCCAGGCCCAACCCGGAGGTGGCTCAGATCGCGCGATCGCGGCCTTGCCAGTACGGGTCGCGCAGGCGGCGCTTGAGCAGCTTGCCGCTCGGGTCGCGGGGCATCTCGGCGATGAAGTCGACGACCGTCGGCCATTTCATCGTGGCCAGCCGACCTTCAAGCGACGCGAGGATCGCGGCGGCCAGCTCCGGGCTCGGCTCTACCCCGTCGGCGGGTTGCACCACCGCCATCACCCGCTCCCCCCAATCGTCGTCCGGGACGCCGAAGACGGCCACGTCAGCGACCCCGGGATGGACGATGATCTCGCCTTCAACCTCAGCCGAGTAGATATTGGCCCCGCCGGAGATGATCACATCGGCTTTCCTGTCGCACAGGAAGAGGAACCCCTCGTCGTCGAGGTAGCCGATGTCGCCGACGGTGAAGAAGCCGCGCAGCCGGTTCGCAGAAGTCTTCGCGGGATCGCCCTTGTAGCTGAAGTCGGACAGGGACATCCGCATGTACACGGTGCCCGGCACACCCCGCGGGCACTCCCTTCCGTCGTCATCGGTGACCATTACCTCGCTGATCGGCCACGGCGTGCCCACCGTCCCGGGGTGGGCGAGCCAGTCCTGCGGAGTGGCGATCGTGCCGCCGCCCTCGGTGGCCGCGTAGTACTCGTAGACGCACGGCCCCCACCAGTCGAGCATGGCCCGCTTGAGGGCCACCGGGCACGGCGCCGCCGCGTGGATCAGCCATCTCATAGACGAGAGGTCATAGCCGCGCCTGGTGCTCTCAGGCAACGCCAGCATGCGCTTGAAGTGGGTCGGCACCATGTGGGTGTTGGTCACTCGGTAGTGCTGGACAAGCACGAGTGCCTGCTCGGCGTCCCACGAGTCCATGTAGACGAGGGTGTGGCCCATCGCTATGGCAGCACCGCCGAAGAGCGTTACGGCGGTGTGGTAGTTCGGCGACGTGATCAGGTGCACGTTGGGCGGGCCGGCCATCACGCCGAACATCTGGGGCAGCGCGGTCGACAGCTCGGCCGCGACCTCCGGATCAAGGCCCGACAGCGCCCGGCGCACGCCCTTGGGGCGGCCGGTCGTGCCCGAGGTGTAATGCATGCTGGCACCGGCGGTCCGGTCCTGCGGCAGGGTCACCGGCTGGCCGGCCCGCAGGTCCGGCATCGGGGTGAACCCCGGGACGTCGCCGCACCCGAAACGCCCCGCGACCGGGACTCCCGCCTCGTCGGCTGCGGCGGCCCCCGCCACGCCGAACCGCTCGTCCACGACGAACGCCTTCGCCTCGCTGTCGCGCACGATGTAGGCGATCTCCGGAGCGGTGAAGTGCCAGTTGATCGGGGTGAAATACCAGCCCGCCTGGAGCGCGGCCAGGTAGACCTCCAGCGCCGCGGCACCGTTCGGCAACAGGCTGGCGACGCCGTCCCCGGGTTGGAGGCCGCGTTCGCGCAACCCGTGAGTCAACTGGTTCACCCGGGCCAGCAGATTCCCCGCGGTGTGCTGGGTGCCGTCCGCGTCGATCACCGCGATCCAGCCCGGATTCTCCTGGGCCAGACGCCAGAAACCGATAGGCCCCACGGCTCACCTCCTCGCCCACCTGCGGTCAGTAGACCACGCGCCGGCCCGGGTCCCGCAACCCTCCACTGACCTGAACGTCTCCTCCATATCGCGGGCATAACCGGCACGCCAGGAGCCGCCGTGCGGTACAAGTGAGCGAGCGCCTGAGGCTGCGGGGTGAAAGGCAGGTATGAGCAGGATGACGGCACGTACAGGCCGGACGGTGGCCGCCCTTATCGGCGGGATCGCCCTCGCCGGATGCCACTTCGCGGTCGTCCCCCCGAAGGCCACGGGCAGTCCGCGCGCGCCGAGCACCCCGGCCGGGAACGCGTCGGCGCAGCGCCTCGCGGATGCGCCCGCCCTGCTGGTCCAGTGCGCGATCGACCGGGCCGGCCTGCGCCCGGCCGCAGGACAGAATTGGCTGCACGATGGCAAGGTCAGCATCACTTCGACGAACGCCGCGGACTTCGACAGCTGGTGGCGCGGGCACGACACACCCGGCCCATACACCGAGACCTTCGTGATCGACGGTCACCGCACGCACTACCTGGCGTTCGGCGCGACCTGGGTCAAGAAGAACAGCCAATGGGTTCCCCAGCACGCCGCGCGTACCGACCCGGTCGCGGAGCAGCAGTCCCTGTATGGCTGGGCGACCTGGGCCGCGCTGAACAACAAGCTCCCCCCCGCGGTCTGCGGCACCTCGGTCACGGCCCAGCAACTCCAGGCCCAGGTCTTCGCCGGCGCCCCGGGCACCGGCGACCCGTGGGCCGCCTGAGGTGCGGGAACGGGTGGTCCCGGTAGGGTAACAAGCAGGAGAGCCGGGAAGTCTGGTCGGCACCGTGCCTGCGCGCGGAAGGAGCGCCGCCGATGCCCCTGGCCGTCTCGGTCTTCCTCGCCGGGGTGGTTGTCAGTCTCGGCACCAGCTATCTCCTGGTCACCAGGCTCGAACGGCTGGGCGAGCGGTTTGGCCTGTCCGAGGCGCTGCTCGGCGTCGTGGCGGCCCTGGCGGCCGATGCCCCGGAGATCACCTCTGCCGTCACCGCGCTGGCCACGCACCAGCAGAAGGTGGGCGCTGGCGTCATCATCGGCTCGAACGTGTTCAACCTGGCCGCATTGCTGGGTCTCGGCGCGGTGGTCGCTGGCAGCATCGCCCTGCACCGCAAGGTGGTCCTGCTCGGCGGGGTGGTGGGCATCTGGGTGGCAGCCGTGTGCCTGGTCACCGTCATCGGCCTGGTCCCGCCCGCCGCCGGTCTGGCCCTGGTGCTCGCCGGGCTGGTGCCCTACATCGTCGTGCTGGGAGCGGGCCGTGCCCGGCTGGGGCGCCTGCCGGTCGCGCGGCGCTGGGAAAGCTGGCTGGCCGTCGCCATCTCCGAAGAGGAACAGGAGCTTAACGAAGCTATACGCCCCATCAAAGCCCGCGGAGCGGACGTGGCCGTTGCCGTGACTGCCCTGGTGACCGTAGTGACGGCCAGCGTGGCGATGGAACGTGCGGCGTCCAGCCTCGGCTCCCGCTATGGTGTGCCCGAGATCGTGACCGGCGGTGTCGTGCTCGCCGCGGTGACCAGCCTGCCGAACGCGGTCGCGGCCGTGTACCTGGCGGCGCGGGGACGCGGCGCCGCCATGCTGAGCACCAC